>Ga0209345_10005114_pt1 | contig 12342 bp, 10 predicted proteins | sample Cruoilmetagenom7_FD_187294 | JGI IMG/M metagenome (GOLD analysis project Ga0209345, IMG submission 187294) | Oil polluted marine microbial communities from Coal Oil Point, Santa Barbara, California, USA - Sample 7 (SPAdes) (version 2) | ecosystem: Environmental > Aquatic > Marine > Oil seeps ...
ATCTGATACCACAGTGGAACGGCGTGACACCCTCTGGCCAGATGATACCTTTGTCATCATGGCTTGCCTCGATAATCGCGCCCAACAGACGGCTTACGCCAATGCCATGGCTCCCCATGTGTACCGGCACAACTTTCCCGTCAGGACCCTGCACCTTCGCGCCCATGGTCTCTGAATACTTGGTGCCAAAGTAGAAAATCTGCCCGACCTCAATGCCACGCGCGACACGGCGCCGCTCTTCAGGGACCTCGTTGAACAAGGCCTCATCATGCGTTTCATCCGTACGGGCGTATTTTGAAGTAAACTCTTCCATCACCGCCGCACAATCTGCATGGCTGTCATAGTTGATTTCACGGTCCCCGAACCGCAGATCGGTCACCGCGCTGTCATAGAATACCTCGGACTCACCGGTGTCCGCCAGAACAAGGAACTCATGCGTGTCATCGCCCCCGATAGGGCCGCTGTCCGCGCGCATTGGGATCGCCTGCAATCCCATACGCTCGTACGTGCGCAAATAGCTGACCAAGTGGCGATTGTACGCGTGCATCGCATCCTCTTTGGTCAGATCAAAGTTGTATCCATCCTTCATAAAGAACTCGCGGCCACGCATCACGCCAAAGCGCGGACGCATCTCATCGCGGAACTTCCACTGGATATGATACAGCGTCAGCGGCAGATCTTTGTAGGACCCGACATGCGACCGGAAGATGTCCGTAATCATCTCTTCATTGGTCGGACCATACAGCATGTCGCGCCCCTGACGGTCCTTGATCCGCAGCATCTCTTCGCCATAATCGTCATAGCGACCGCTTTCGCGCCACAAATCGGCAGACTGCAACGTCGGCATCAGCATCGGCACATGGCCCGCGCGAACCTGTTCTTCGTGAACAATATTCTCGAGCTTGCGCAGAACCTTGAAACCCAAAGGCAGCCAGGAATAAATCCCGGCAGCATTTTGCTTGATCATGCCGGCCCGCAACATATAGCGGTGGCTGACAATCTGCGCCTCGGAAGGGGTTTCTTTCAGGACAGGCAGGAAATAACGGCTCAAACGCATGGGGCAATCCTCATTCAACTTTGCGATTTGCCTATGCCAAACATGAACCCAATACAATCATCATCCCGCGCCCCATTTCTTTTGGCTGGAAATATCCTGGGGTGTTTTAGGGGCTAGCCCCTCAATCCACGGCCTCCACAGCGCGCGCCGCCAATCGCAGCGCGACCTGTGTGGCCTTTGCCATATCCTGCACCGATATCCATTCCAGCGGTCCATGGATTTCCTGCATGCCGGTAAAGATATTGGGGCACGGCAGCCCCATTTCGGTCAACCGCGATCCATCGGTCCCACCACGGATCGGCACCGATATGGGCTCCAACCCTACATCGCGCACGGCCTCATGCGCCAGATGTACAGGCGTCATATCATTCTCGAGCCAATAGCGCATGTTCCGGTACTGCGGTGTGATCTCGCAAGTGATTGTGGCACGTGGCTCGGTCTTGGCAATAGCATCACAGACTGCGCGCAGGATTGCGCCCTTCTGTTCCAGCCCGTCCCGTTCAAAATCGCGTATAATAAAGCCGATGCGTGTTTCGGCAGCACCACCAGTTATGTCGGTGGCATGGATAAACCCCTCAACCCCGCTTGTCGTTTCCGGTGTCATCGTCGTTTGCGGCAATGTTTCGATGATCCGGGCCGCCAGATGCATGGCGTTCACCAGCTTGTCCTTGGCCCAGCCAGGATGGATCGACACGCCGGTCACCGTCACGATCGCCCGATCGGCCGAAAAAGTTTCGTGCTCCACCTCGCCGGGCTTAGAACCGTCGAAGGTATAAGCAAAGTCGCACGCCATATCGGCGGGCAAACGCGCATCGACGCCACGCCCGATTTCTTCGTCCGGCGTAAACGCCAGGCGCAGTTCGCCATGGGCAATTTCGGGGTTATCCAGCAGATGCTTTGCCGCTGTCATAATGATCGCGACACCAGCCTTGTCATCGCCCCCCAACAACGTTGTCCCGGACGCCGTGATCAGATCATGGCCCACGCAATCCGCCAAATGTGGTGATATATCGGGCGCCAAACGGCGTTCTGGCGCATCGGGAAAAGAGATATCTCCGCCGTTGTACCCTTGAATGACCCTTGGCTTCACGCCTGTGGCGTTAAACTGCGGGGCGGTATCGACGTGGGCGCACAATCCCATAACGGGCCCATCCGTGTTCCCCGGAATTGTCGCCAGCACCACGCCGTAGTCGGTCAGACGCACATCACCTGCGCCCATACCCTCAAGCTCGGCAATCAGAAGGTGGCTTAGGTCAAGCTGGCGCGCCGTAGAGGGCTGAGCGGTGCTGTTCTCGTCTGATTGGGTATCAATGGCGGCATAGCGCATCAGACGGGTTTGCAGTTCGGTATCAAATGGGGTGCGCATGGGCGGCTCCTGTCATCCTTTTGCCCTAAGGTGCTGTGCGCGCCAAAAGTGTCAAGCGGAGTCACTGTACCAGCCCTCCAAGTCAATCAATGGCGCCGCTCGAAACCTCACTTCTCGCAACAGGAGATCAAACAGAAAGAAAGACGCGTGCGATTTAGCGCCGTCCGGGCCCTCAGCATCGTCGAATTCACGCACGCCCCCTTGAAAACAGGCCTCCCATGGGCGATGTGTTGATGAACACTCAGGAGAGACAAATGGCCCTGCCAATCAGAGACCAAATTAAATACTGGGGCATGGCAGCAGCCGTGTTTCTGGTGATTTTATGGTTTATGGGTGACGTGCTTTTGCCCTTTGTGCTTGGCAGTGCGATCGCATATTTCCTAGATCCCGTTGCCGACCGGTTGGAAAACTTGGGTCTAAGCCGCGCCATGTCGACGGCAGTGATCACTGTCCTTGCGATCCTGACCTTCGTCATCATGGCACTGCTGGTTTTTCCGACCCTCATTTCGCAGGCCGTAAACCTGTTCGAAATAGCGCCCGACCTGACCAAACGCTTTACCGCTGCGCTGACCGAACGCTTCCCCTCCATTCTCGACAACGGGTCGACACTTCGCAACTCCCTGAACTCATTGGGCACAGCCGTGCAAGAGCGCGGTGGCGAGCTTTTGAATACCGCGCTCAGTTCGGCTGCGGGAATCATCAACGTCATCATGCTGTTCGTGATCGTGCCTGTCGTGGCGGTCTATATGCTGCTGGATTGGGACCGGATGATTGCGCACATCGACGGCATGTTGCCGCGCGACCATGCGCACGTAATCCGCAATCTTGCGACTGATATCGACAAAACGCTAGCCTCTTTCATCCGTGGCATGGGCACCGTCTGTCTGATTCTGGGCACCTACTACGCGATTGCGCTGATGTTGGTGGGTTTGCAGTTCGGCCTTGTTGTCGGCTTTGTCGCAGGCTTGGTCACATTCATCCCCTATCTCGGCGCGCTTATTGGCGGCGCATTGGCACTGGGTCTGGCGTTGTTCCAGTTCTGGGGTGATTGGGTATCGATCGGGCTTGTCGGCGGTATCTTTGTGATCGGCCAAGTCATTGAGGGCAATATTCTGACGCCCAAACTGGTTGGCGATTCCGTCGGGTTGCACCCCGTCTGGCTGATCCTTGCATTGGCGGTATTCGGCACGCTCTTTGGATTTGTGGGTATGTTGGTCGCTGTGCCCATGGCCGCTGCATTGGGTGTGATTGCGCGCTTTGGCGTCGAGCAGTACCAGCAAAGCCTGCTGTACCGGGGAACCGAACAAAATATCTCAATCCCAGACGAAGACACACTTTAAAATGGCCATGCAGTTGGGGTTTGATCTGCCGGTACGTACCGCGCGGGGCAGGAACGATTTTCTGGTCGCGCCATCCAATGCGATGGCCGTTGCAATGATCGAAAACTGGCGTAACTGGGCAGGCGGCAAGATGGTGCTGACGGGGCCTGAAGGCGCAGGCAAGACCCACCTGACCCATGTGTGGGCCGACGCCGCCCAAGCACACCTGATCCATGCGACCGACCTACGCGATGACGATGTGCCAAAACTGGCCCAGTCCAGTATCGCAGTGGAAGATGTGCCGCAGATTTCCGGCAATTCGGAAGCCCAGACTGCCCTGTTTCACCTGCACAACATGGTTCTGGCAGAAGGTCATTCGCTGCTGCTGACAGGCGTTGGCGCCGTGGCTCACTGGGGCCTGTCGCTACCAGATCTGGTCAGCCGTCTACAAGGCGCGCTTGAGGTTTCCATCGACGCACCGGATGACGCGCTTTTGTCCGCTGTGCTGGTCAAGTTGCTGGCCGACCGACAGTTGGTACCGCCATCCGACCTGATCCCTTACCTTCTGAACCGAATGGACCGATCGTTTATTGCGGCCAACCGCTTTGTTGCCGCGCTTGACCGCGAAAGCCTTGCGCGCAAACGGCCCATCACCCGTGCACTCGCCGCGCAAGTGCTGGACAAAGCCGAAACAGACGCGCGATACTAAGAACAATCCTGTCTTATTGCCGTTACATTTATATTGGATAAGCCCCCTTATGTCCGATGCCGATTTCCTTACCGCGCCTTACGATACTCCTGTTGAGCTGCCCGATCTTGATCTGGACAGCCCTGCCCGTTTCCAGAACCGTGAGCTTAGTTGGCTCCGCTTTAACTGGCGCGTTGTGGAAGAGGCCGAAAACCCCCGCGTGCCACTGCTTGAGCGGCTGCGCTTCCTGTCGATCTCGGCCGACAATCTGGACGAATTCTATACCGTGCGCGTGGCTGGCCTGCGCGAACTTGCACAAGCGGGCAATACCACGCCCGCCGCCGACGGCCTGACGCCGGCAGAGCAGCTTGTGCTGATCAATCACGACGCCCGCGCGCTGATGCTACGCCAGCAAGGCGTGCTGGTGGAATTGCTGCGCGAAATGGACGATCAGAACATCATGCTTGAGGGGCTGGATGATCTAAGCGCGGCTGACAAAGAAGCATTGGATGATGTGTTTCTAAATCAGGTGTTCGCCGTCCTCTCACCATTGGCGATTGATCCTGCGCACCCGTTTCCCTTTCTGCCCAATACCGGCTTTGCCCTCGCGCTCCAGCTTGAGCGTAGCCGTGATAAAAAGCCATTGCAGGCACTGCTGCCAATTCCCGCGCAAATCGACAGGTTTGTGTCGCTTCCAGCGCCGGACGGATGCAAACGCTTTTTGCCGCTCGAAGAGCTGCTTATCCTGAAAATACCGGATCTGTTTCCCGGCTATAAGCTAAAGGCACATTTCGAATTCCGCGTCCTGCGCGACAGCGATCTTGAGGTCGAGGACGAAGCCGAAGACCTTGTGCGCGAGTTTGAAGTTGCCCTTAAACGCCGTCGTCGCGGCGAAGTTGTGCGGATGACCCACTCTGCCGGAGCACCGACCAAGCTGCTTGCGACGGTCATGGACGAACTTGGCGCGAAACCGCAGGATGTCATCGAGATCGAGGGCATGATCGGCATTGACGATTTGTCCCAGTTGGTCACCGATGACCGCCTTGATCTGCTGTGGCCCCAATTCACCCCCCGTATCCCCGAACGGGTCACCGACCATGATGGAGATATGTTCAAGGCGATCCGCTCAAAGGATATGCTGCTGCACCACCCCTATGAGACCTTCGACATGGTTGTCCGCTTTTTGCAGCAAGCAGCCCGGGATCCAGATGTGGTGGCCATCAAGCAAACGCTCTACCGGACATCTCGCGACAGCCCGATTGTCGAAGCACTGTGCGAAGCCGCTGAAGACGGGAAATCCGTGACAGCGCTGGTCGAGCTGAAGGCACGTTTCGACGAGGCGGCCAACATCCGTCAGTCGCGCAGACTTGAGCGCGCAGGCGCGCATGTTGTCTACGGGTTCATTGATCTCAAGACACACGCGAAGATATCAACCGTGGTGCGCCGCGAAGGCAGCGAGCTGGTGACCTATACCCATTACGGGACAGGCAACTATCACCCGATCACCGCACGGATTTACACCGACCTGTCCCTGTTCACCTGCGATAAGAAACTTGGCCGCGATGCGACCAAAGTGTTCAATTATCTATCCGGCTATGCCCCGCCTGCGCAGCTCGACAATCTGGCGATTTCGCCAATTACTCTGAAACCCCGTTTGCTGGAAATGATTGCTGCCGAGGCCGACCACGCACGCGCAGGCAAGCCTGCGGTGATCTGGGCCAAGATGAACAGCATTGTGGACGCCGAAGTGATCGACGCCCTTTATGCCGCCTCAAATGCAGGCGTGCAGATTAGCCTTGTGATCAGGGGCATTTGCGCGCTGCGTCCGGGGATCAAGGGTCTGTCTGAAAACATCCGGGTAAAATCCATCGTCGGGCGCTTTCTTGAGCACAGCCGCATCGTTTGTTTCGGCAACGGCTACGGGCTGCCACACAAGAAGGCGCGCGTATTTATGTCTTCTGCCGATTGGATGGGGCGCAATCTTAACCGCCGCGTAGAGACACTGATCGAGATCGAGAATGCCACCGTGCAGGCCCAGATAACCAGCCAGATCATGGCGGCCAATCTGGCCGATATTGCGCAGAGCTGGGTGATGGCACCGGACGGCAGCTTTACCCGTCCGCCCCTCCCGGAAGGGCAGTTCGCTTTCAGTTGCCACCGCTTCTTCATGGAGAACCCCTCCCTTTCCGGTCGCGGCTCTGCGGGTGCATCAGACGTGCCAAAGCTTACCCACACGGAAGATTAGCGCAGCTATTCCCCTTGGGTTAGCGATTGACCTAGAGGCGGGTATGCGCCAGTTTGCCCCAACTTTCCGCCCCTCTAGCCGGAGCGCGCATGACCGAACCGAAACCACAGCCCGCCGCAGTCCCTGAAACCGGCGTCGCCGACTTGGGCCTGTTTGGAAAGCCCTTGTTTCAGGACCCTGGTGCGCGTGCATTGCGCCGTGTGGGGGTGGTTGATGTGGGGTCAAACTCGGTCCGGATGGTGGTGTTTGACGGTGCCGCCAGATCACCTGCATATTTCTACAACGAAAAGATCATGTGTGCGCTGGGTGCCGGTATGGCCGATACAGGCCATCTGTCGCCCGAAGGACGCGTGCGTGCCCTGTCCGCCATGCGCCGCTTTACCAAGCTGGCCGAGGGTATGGGCCTATCCGAACTAACCGTAGTAGCGACCGCTGCTGTGCGGGATGCCAAGGACGGCCGGGAATTCTGTGAAGAAGTCCGCGCAGAAACCGGTTTGCGTATCTGGGTCATTGATGGCGAGGAAGAAGCGCGGCTGTCGGCGCAGGGTGTGCTTTTGGGCTGGCCCGGTGCCTATGGACTGGTTTGTGACATTGGTGGCTCATCGCTGGAACTGGCGGAGATTTCAGGTGGCCGCGTTGGGCGGCGGGTAACGTCCTCACTCGGGCCGCTCAAGCTGCGCGATATTGCAGGTGGTGCCAAAGCACGCGAAGCGCATATCAAGGAAGTCATGCACGGGCTCGCCGAAAAAATGGGCAGCCAGCGCGATCGACTGTTCCTTGTGGGCGGTTCTTGGCGCGCGATTGCGCGGATCGATATGATCCGTCGCGGCTATCCCCTGCACGTGCTGCACGAATACCGCATGACGCGCAAATCGGTGCGCGAAACCGTTGAATTCATCCGCAAGTCAGACATGGAGACCCTGCGCGTTGAGGCTGGTGTTTCCTCTGCCCGCGCCCTGCTGGTGCCTTATGCCTGCGAAGTGCTGTCGCGTCTGGTCAAGACCTTCAAACCCAAAGACATCGCCATTTCAAGCTATGGCATCCGCGAAGGCATGCTGTACGAGCAAATGCCCCAACGCCTGCGCGACCGCGATCCGCTGATAGAGGCGTGCCGTTTTGCCGAAAATAAGGACGCGCGCTCCCCCGGTTTCGGGCGCGTGCTGTATAACTTCATCTTGCCGATCTACAAATCTGCCTCTGCGCCGCGCAAACGCCTGATCAAAGCCGCGTGTCTGCTGCATGACGTGAGCTGGCGCGCGCACCCTGACTACCGCGCCGAGGTTTGTTTTGACAACGCAACGCGCGCAAATCTGGGCGGCCTGAAACACTCTGAACGTATTTTCATGGGCCTTGCCCTGATGCACCGATACTCCAACAAGCGTGAAAACATCCGCTTTGCCGACCTGTTCGACATGGTTGACGAACAGACCCGCGCCGAGGCCGAAATCCTAGGTAAGGCCCTGCGGTTCGGCGCAATGCTTTGGATGGACAAGCTTGAAGAGCTGGGCGAAATGCGGTGGTACCCGAAGAAAAAGGAACTTCATCTGCGTTTAAGCACTGACATGATGCCGCTGTTCGGTGAAGTCGCAGAAGCGCGGTTTAGCTCGCTGGCAAGTTCACTTGGGGCGCAGGCCGTCGTAAAAACCGTCAGCCGCTAGAGGTCAATCTGCGGTTCGACCTCTACAGGCGGGGTATCTTCAGGCAAGTCTTGAGGTGCGTCAGGCTTGCGGCGGATGATAATATCGCCGTTCGGCAGGACCTCTGGTGCGCTATAGTCGCTCCAGTCCTCGACATCCTCCAACACGGTTTTCAGCTTCGGCCCCATTTGAGTGATGAACTCCTGCAAAGCTGGTCCCGCCTCTTCCATCAATTCGGTCAGTTCATCCAAGGCAGGTGCCATTTCCTGCATCAAACCTTCAAAAAACAACTGCGCCCCCCGCTCCATCAGTGATGGTTCGTCCTGGGCATAGGTCGGTGCGGCACAAAGTACTGCGGCAAAAGATAAGGCAAATCTATGTTTCATACTGACTAATATAGGTGAGAGGTGACGGGAAACCAAATTACAGATCAATGTCGATCGTAACCGGGAAATGATCCGACGCCGTCACCAGTGCGTCACGCAACTCGGGATTGGCCCAGCAATCAGGATCATCCAGCGGGTGCCAGATGCGCCAGACTGGTTCTCGGGCACGCAATTGCGGACAAACCATGACGTAGTCAAGCAGGGCCTGCAAAAACCGCTTTTCCGGTCGGATCCAGAAACGCGACGTGGTTGGCATAGCCCCCAGTCGCTGGCCCAGCGCACGCGCCGCATGTGGATCAAAGAGCGGATGAACACCGTGAGTATCAAGAATGATCTCAACCGAAGATCGGCCGAACAGGTTCTCAAAGGCATCCAACCCGGGGCCATCATTGAGATCACCCAACAACATCAGCGGCACCCCGTCTGACAGATGGTTTTCAATGCGTGTCCTCAGCCAGATCGCTTGGGCAAGTTGCTTGCGCCGGTTGGAAATGGCGATCTGCATGACCTCGGAATCATCATTTGCGCCATGCGGAGCTTTGGATTTCAGATGTGCACCGATCATTCGAAAGGCAAAGCCCCCTACCGTTTCCACAGCCAGCTCCAACGGCGGCTTTGAAAACACGACGCGGTCTTCCGAAGCATCGATATCCAGATCGATTCGCAACACCCCGTCAAAGCGCGGCGCCCCGCGTGCGCCCTTTGCACCGGTCATATCCCCTTGCGGGTCATGGGTCACTTTCAGCACATCGGGATCATAGAGCAGTGCGATTTCTTGTTGGGTATCATTCACAAAACCCATCACCGCAGACCTTGCACGCAACCCGGCAAAATCCGCAAACCGTTCAAGCGCAGCAACCGCATCGCGTTTTGAACCGGCATCAGGTGCCTCGATCACCATAATGGCATCCGCGTCGAGCGCTGTGAAAACATGGGCCAATGCCTGCGTCTGCTGTGCGCGTGTTACCTGCCAGCGCGCCGACCATCCATCATCATTGTAAAGCCTGTCCTTCCGGTCAAAAAGGCTCGCGAACCATTCGACATTATAGGTGGCAATCCGCATTACGCCGCCTTGCCCGACAAGGTTTCCCAAGCGCGGTTGATGTCGATCATGCGCTTTTCTGCCATTTTGATCGCTTCTTCGGGCAGCCCGCGTGCGGTCAGCGCATCGGGATGGTTGGCGCGGACAAGCTTGCTCCAAGCTGCGCGCGCTTCTTCAAGTGTCGCGTTGGGCGAGATGCCCAAAACGCTATGCGGTAAGGGTGAGCTGTTGGGCACAAAGCGTGCGCGCAGTGTCTCGAAGCTGCCTTCGGGAAGGGCAAATATCTTGGCTACTTCCTCCAGAAACGCGTTTTCGTTTGGATGATAAATGCCATCGGCCATCGCGATATGGAACAGACCTTCCATCAGATCACACAGGATGCTCGCATCCTCGCTGAACATGCCCTTAATCCGGCGCGCATAATCGTCAAAGCCCGCCACGTCGGTGCGCGCAAGATTAAAGACCCGTGCAGCGCCCTGCGCATCCGCATCCCCGATCTGAAAAACCTCGCGGAAGGCGGTGACTTCATCGCGCGTCACCTGGCCATCGGCCTTTGCCATCTTGGCACCCAAGGCGATCACCGCGATTGTGAAAGCGACAGAGCGCTCTGGTGGCGTACGCAGACGGTCAAAAACAGTCGACAACCCCTCACCAGAGGTGAGCGCGGAAATTGCTTCAGAAATGCGGCTCCAGATCGACATGGTTTATCCTAACGCGCACGGCTCCTGTTGTCAGGGCGCCTCGATAGGTTTGCTCATCAAAATGAGATCAAGCCAGCGCCCCTTCTTGCGCCCTACCTGAGACAATTGACCGGCCATTGCAAACCCCAATCGCTGGTGAAAGGCGATGGCGGACGGATTTTCACCACTGATGCCACCGATCATGACATGCAAACCTTGGCGCTTTGCCTGCGTCATTGCAGCATCCATCAATGCGCGGCCCACACCCTGCCGTGGTTCGGCAGTAATGATTGTATGCTCGGCAGTTTGGGCATAGCCCGGTCCAGACCGAAAAGGTCCCCATGTTACAAACCCCGCAATTCTGCCCTGAACCTCAGCCACCAAAAATGCATCTTGGCGGTCTGCGCGGAGGGCGTTCAGGTCGGCCTTTGTCTTTTCAAGCGTTGTGAAAGTTGCGGTGGTGTCCCGGATCATGGCGTTCCACAGATCCATGATCTGTGGCATGTCATCCTCGGACACCGCACGGATCAGCATAGTGTCGCGGGTCCGGTCGGTGTGGTGAATTCAGCACGCAGTTGCACCGCGCCATCCTCGAACACGATGCGTGTATCCGTGAGGATCGGCCCGAGAAGCTTCGCAAGTGACGCTGCCTCAGGATGACGGATGGTCAACGTTTCAATACCGCAGCCTTGCTGGATCAAACGCGGGGCCGGATGGGCATCCCCCACCCACTGGATCAACGCAGGCGCGCAATTGTCGAACGGAAGCTCCCCGTTTGCGGGGACAGCCATGCGCCAGCGCAGATCGCCACGTTGCAAATCTACGGGCTTGCCGAACCCTTCGGGCAATTGCGCAAGCGTGGCATCCAGATCGTCGCAGCGGCAGATCCAGTTGGTCAGGCGTGGCGCACCTTTAAAGCGGTCCAGATCAAACCATCGCGGGCGGTCGGGCGTCGGCGCCTGCGGATTGACTGCAATCGCTTCTAGATAAAGCCCGTCTTCCAAACCCAGCAACCGATTATGCGTATGAAAGACCGCATGCTCGCCCCCCGCCTGCAAAGGCACGCCCAAAGCGGCCTCTACGTGATCTGTTGCAGCGGCAAGAGTTTCTCCTGCCACTGCAATATGGTCAAATGCGATCATCCGCGCGCTTCGCGGATCAGCTTCAGGATATCCTGCGCCGCATTGGGGATATTGGTGCCCGGTCCGAAGATCGCCTTTACCCCGGCGTCGTACAGGAACTGATAATCCTGCTGCGGGATAACACCACCGCAGATAACCAGAATATCCTCTGCGCCGGCCTCTTTCAGCGCTTTGACAAGCTGGGGAGCCAACGTTTTATGCCCCGCAGCCTGAGAGCTGATACCGATCACGTGCACGTCGTTGTCCACGGCGTCCTGTGCCGCTTCGGCGGGTGTCTGGAACAGCGGGCCTACGTCCACGTCGAACCCGATATCGGCAAAGGCCGTGGCGATCACTTTTGCGCCACGGTCATGCCCGTCCTGACCCATTTTGACGACCAGCATACGCGGACGGCGGCCTTCGGCTTCGGCGAAGTCTTCTACCGATTTCTGGATCGCAGCAAAGCCTTCATCACCCTCATAGGCAGCCCCATACACGCCAGCCAGCGTTTTAACTTCGGCGCGGTGGCGACCAAATTCATCTTCCATTGCCATGCTGATTTCTCCCACGGTGGCACGGGTACGCGCCGCTTCTACGGCTGCTTCCAGCAGGTTCCCGCCTTCTTTGGCGCGGCGTGACAGTTCCGACAGTGCGGCCGTGCAGGCCGCTTCGTCGCGGCTGGCCCTGATCGCTTTCAGACGTTTGATCTGGCTGTCGCGCACGGCAACGTTGTCCACATCCAAAATGTCGATCGCGTCTTCTTTGTCGCGGCGGTATTTGTTCACCCCGACGATCACATCA
>Ga0209345_10005115_pt1 | contig 12342 bp, 8 predicted proteins | sample Cruoilmetagenom7_FD_187294 | JGI IMG/M metagenome (GOLD analysis project Ga0209345, IMG submission 187294) | Oil polluted marine microbial communities from Coal Oil Point, Santa Barbara, California, USA - Sample 7 (SPAdes) (version 2) | ecosystem: Environmental > Aquatic > Marine > Oil seeps ...
CGGCTTTTATATCGAAATAGCGGCGTTGGTCGATGCGGTCGACCTGAGCCAGTTTAGCAACCGGTTTACGGGTGATAAAGTTTGACAGCGGCACCAGCCCGTCTTTGGTGCGCACGCGCAAACTGTCCAGCGTCGAAAGCACACGGTCAGATTCAGGCAGTCGCACGCGAATTTCGACTTCGTCGTCCGAGGTATCAACCCGCATGGTATCCAGCAAAATGCCGCGGGTGACCAGTTGAACCATGCCCCCCACCGTGCGCACATCAGCGCCGTAGCGGCCCGCTTTTTCAACATCCACATCGATTTGCTGGTCAATGCCCGGTAGGGGCAGGGTGTCTTCGACGTCGGCTAAACCGACTGTTTCGTCAAAACGGGCCCGCACCATGGTGGTGGCCTGTTGTAGCACATCCCAGTCATCGCCCTTTAGGCGCATATGCACGGGTTTGGCCGAGGCGGGCCCACGCGACAGGTTCAGAATCTCGGTCCGGATGCCGGGGATTTTGGCGAGTGCCGCTTTCAGGCGCCCCAGCACCAAATCACCGTCCAGCTCGGTAATGTCGGCGCGGTCCTCCCACGGGATCAATTCGATCTGTACGCGGCCTATAGTGTCGCGCGGCGCGCCAGCCCCGCCGTCATTTTGCTTGAGCCCGCCTTCACCCGCAAAGGCAAAGACGCTTTGCACCCCTTTGGTTGCCAGGATCACTTGCTCGACCTCCGCAACGGCGGCGTCCTTTTCGGCCAAGGATAGATTGCCACGCTGGCGCACAAAAATGATGGCCTGCTCGGGCTTGGATTCGACGAAAAACTCGGTGCCGTTGTTGTTGGCGGCAAAAATACCGAACACTGTCACGACAAAGCCGATCACCAAGCCAATGGTCACCAGCGGCATCACAGGGTTGCCTGTAATGAACCGGATGACCCAGCCAAATATTGAACGTCTGTAACCAGAGGTGACGCGCTTGGCCTTACGCTCGATTTTGGCGGCAGACATGGTGATCGAGGCCAAAACGGTGGCAATCAGGAAGGGGGCGGATTGCAATACGAAGACTATGATCACCGTCATAATGCCGGATGTGTTGGCTTTGACGCTGGCAATCAGATTGCCAAGCGGCGGGATGTAATCAGGGTTCAATCCCTGCATGGCGCCAACAAACACCATGAACAGCATCGCAACGGCGAAAGCAGCACGCACCAGCCATGGTAGGGGTTTCAGCATTTCGGCAGCATTGGCAAAGCTGCGTGACATGCGCCCCGAAACCCCGCCCATCACGGGCAGGTAGACCAGCGCCACCACCAGCGAGGCGGAGAGAACAAAGATCAGCGTGATCGGCAACATGCCCATGAATTGCCCCGCCACACCGGGCCAAAACAGCATTGGCAGGAACGCACACAGTGTGGTTGCGGTGGAGGATACGATAGGCCAGAACATCCGTTTGGCGGCCTCGACATAGGCGTGCATCGGGCCGACACCTTCGCGGATGCGCCGATCGGCGTATTCGACCACCACAATCGCCCCGTCCACCAACATGCCCACAGCCAAAATCAAGCCAAACATTACGATATTGGACACTGTAACTCCCATCAGGGCGAGCAAAACAAAGCACAAAAGGAACGAGGTTGGAATGGCAAAGCCGACCAGCAACGCGCTGCGGGTGCCCAAGGTCGCCAGCACCACAATCATCACCAGTGCAATCGCGGTCAGCACCGAGCCCTCAAGCTGGCGCACCATGCTGCCCACGGTGTGGGATTGGTCATTACTGGTGCCGACATTGATCGCGGTTTGCAGCTCCTCTGGCCACAGGGCGGTTTCGCGGGCCACCACTTCACGCACCAGATCGGCGGTGTTGATGATGTTATAACCTTTGCGCTTGCTGACTTGTAGCGCCACGGTGTTGTCGCCATTAAAGCGTGCAATCCCTGTGCGGTCCTCGAATGTCAGGCGGATCTCGGCCAGATCCCCCAGCGTCACCACACGGTCGCCGTTGGTTTTAACCGGCAGGCTGTAAATATCCTGCACCTCGTCAAAGGACGACGGGATCTTGACCGAAAACGCACCGGTTTCGGTTTCGATTTCGCCCGCGGCGATCAACTGGTTGTTGTTGACAACGACATTGATCAAATCCAGCGCTGTGACGTTATAAGCCTCGAGCCGCAAGGGGTCGATCACCACCTCGACCATCTCGTCGCGATGGCCCGTCAAGGCGGCGTCCAGCACCGGCTCCAGTTCCTTAAGTCTATCCTGCAAATTCTTGGCGACGCGCAATAGGGTGCGTTCTGGCAAATCACCAGTCAGGTTGACGATGATGATCGGAAACTCCGAGAAATTGAATTCGGAAATGGTGTATTTGTCCGCGCCGGTCGGGAAATTGGCCTCAACCGTGCTCATCTTGTCGCGCACGTCAGCGATGATCTGGCCTTTGTCCCAACCAAAATCAAACTCCAGTATCACCACGGCATAGTTTTCAGCCGCCGTGGCTGACATGGTTTTCAAGCCATCCAGATCGGACAACTCGGTTTCCATCGGTTTGACCAACAGTTTTTCTGCATCCGACGCCGAAATGCCGGGGAATGGGACCGAAACGATGACCATCGGTATTTCGATGTCAGGTTCGCCCTCTTTTGGCAGGATTGAGTAGGCCATTGCGCCTGCAATCAGGGACAGCGCGATAAAGGCCAGCACCATGCGAGCGCGGCTCGCGGCCCAATCGACGATACCGGTCATTGGCTGACCTCGCGGTAGGTGACATCGACTTTGACACCTTTGACGACATATTCTTGCCCCGACACGATCACGTCAACGACGTCAGGCAGGCCAGTGACCCAAATGCCCTTGGTTGTGTCGCGCAGGATACTGACGGTGGCAAATCCGACGATATTGTCTTTGCCCACAAACCGCACGCCTAGAATTCCGTCGTTGTTCAGGGTCAGCGAGGATTGCGGCAATAAATGCGCCGAGGTTCCGCCTGATGCGACAATGATTTCAACGGTTTGGCCATCCCGAATCGCCAGCCCCGTGTTGGCAACCTCGACCTCGACACGAAAGGTGCGCGTCAGCGGATCAGCCGAATGCGAAAGGAACGTGACCCGCCCGACAACCTTGCGTCCGGTGGCCAAACGCGCACCGGCCATGGCGCCAACTGTTATGTTGTCGACCTCGGTTTCGGGGGCAAATCCAACCAGTTTGATCGGGTCCAGCTGGATGATCGTGGCGCAATGCGCACCAGGTTGCAGCAGTGCGCCCAATTCGGCAGTGTCGGTTTCCAGCAACCCCTCGAAGGGCGCTGTGATGGTCAGGTTTTCGATGTCTTTTTCTATGGCGGCAACGCTGGCCCTGGCCGCTTCACCGCTGGCTTTGGCAGAAATAACAGAGGCTTTGGCGCTCTCGACGCCGGCCAAAGCGCCTTGCAGGGCGGCCTCGGCAGAGGCGGCGCGGGTTTTTGAGGCATAGCCGTTTTGGCTCAGGCGGCGGGCGGCGTTTTCATTGATTTGGGCCTCGGCCAACGAAGCATTGGCACCAGCGGCGCGGGCGTTGGCTTCGGGCAGGCGGGCGTTTGCCTCGATCTGGCGGGCCTTGGCCTCTTGCAGGGTGGCTTTGCGGGTTCCGGGGTCCAACTGGCACAGGGTTTGGCCCGCCTCTATATAGGCCCCTTTGCGCAACGGCGTAGAAACCACTTTGCCCGAGGTTTCGGCCATTACATTGACTTGGCGCGCGGCCTCGGTGCGGCCCCGCAGCAAAACGGCAGAATCAACGGTTTGGGCAACAGAATTGAGGGCCACAACCGAAACGAGGTGAATAGGGTCAGCGGAAGGGGTGACCGCTTGCATTTCAGCGGGCTGCCGGGTTTGGTTTAGGGGCGCTTCGGGTTCGGTGCTGGCAAAATCCATCAACCAGTCCCGTTCAAACACCATAAGATATAAAAGCGCCGACACAAGAAGCGCAATCAGGATAGGGACCGGTTTCATTAAAGCCTCGTTTATGCGCGCCGCGCCGCATAATACTCGGGCGCGTTTGATCTAAACTATGTAGTTCAATTTACAGATGCAAGGGATGGGACGCAAGACTGCTTTGGAATGCATTGCGCCCCCTTGGCAAACAGTGCTGTGATGGGTAGAACATCGTAACAAATATGCAAGCCAAACTGCGCGAACAGCCTGTGCGGTGGTGTCAAAGGAATATGCCGTGAGCGAGACAGACAGTTTTATCGAAGAAGTCAGCGAAGAGGTGCGCCGCGACAAACTGTTTGCGTTAATGCGCAAATACGGCTGGATTGGCATTGCGGTGGTTTTGTTGATCGTAGGCGGTGCCGCTTATAATGAATGGCGCAAGGCCACTGAAATGGCGACAGCACAGCAATTGGGCGACAGTCTGTTGCAAGCGCTGGAGAAGGACGACACGACGGCCCGCAGCACAGCACTGGCCAAGGTCGATGCAGTCGGGACGGATTCGCAAGCGCTGGTCAATATGTTGCTGGCCAACGAGCAACAGGTCGCGGGTGATACATCTTCTGCATTGACCACCCTGACCGCACTGTCAAATGACACCTCCCTTCCCAAAGCCTACCGCGACTTGGCGGTCCTCAAGCTGGTGTTGCTGGCGGGGCGTGACATGGCCGCAGATGAGCGGCGCGCCAAGCTGGATGGCTTGGCGGTTGCCGGCGGCGCGTTTCGCCTGTTGGCAGAAGAGCAACTGGCAATGCTGGACATTGACGAGGGCAACACCGAGGCTGCAATTTCGCGTTTGCAGGACATAATCGACGATGTCGAGACGACAGCGGGCTTGCAAGGGCGCGCATCTCAGTTGATTGTGGTGTTGGGTGGAGACGTTGACGCCTCGTGATTTTGGGGCATTAAGGGGCGAGCGTGACGAAGGATGATGGCAAGATCGAGCAAGCTAAGCGACGAAAAGGTGCAAAAGCCATGAAGCTGACCCATGTGATTGCAGGAGCGGCCTTGGTTGGTTTGCTTGTTGGTTGTGCTAAAAAGGAACTGATCCTGCAAGGGGAGCGTCTGGATTTACGCACCCCGCTGTTGCAGGCTGATACGGACGAGGCGGCGATACCTGCTGCCCCAGCTGCGGTGAACCGCGCCGTGCCGATCACGCTCCCCGCCATGGTTAATCATGCGGCATGGACCCATCGTAACGGCTCCCCCGAGCACCGGATTATCCATCCGTCGCTGTCACAGAACCTGACCCAAATCTGGAGCACCTCGATCGGCGCGGGCGAGAACCGCAAGCTGCGCATCACGGCTGACCCTGTTGTTTCGGCGGGACGTATTTTTACGCTGGATGCACAGGCGCGTGTGATGGCGCACTCGACCAGCGGGACCGCGATCTGGTCTCATGATCTGACACCCGCCACCGACAGGGCAGGCGAAGCATCTGGCGGCGGGTTGGCCGTGGATGGCAACACCGTTTACGCCACAACAGGCTTTGGTGTCTTGGTGGCAATGGACGTGGCAACCGGCGCTGAGCGCTGGGTGCAAAAACTGGAATCTGCAGCGACCGGTGCGCCAACTGTTCGGGACGGCATTGTCTATGTCACATCGCGCGACAGCCGTGCATGGGCGATCAATGCATCCGATGGCCGGATCAAATGGCAATTGCCCGGCTCGCCAACACCTTCGGTGATGGTGGGGGGCACAGCGCCTGCGGTGGCCGATAAATTTGCGGTGTTCCCGTTTGGATCAGGTGAATTGATTGCCGCATTCCGCCAAGGTGGCGTACGCACATGGGCATCATCTGTGTCGGGCAAACGGCGCGGGCGCGCCTATGCAGGGATCACCGACATCACGGGGGATCCGGTGATTAGCGACAATGTGGTTTACGCGGGCAGCCAATCCGGGCGCATTGTGGCGCTGGATATGGCCAGTGGCGAACGCATCTGGACCGCCAAAGAGGGGGCTTACAGCCCTGTTTGGCCGACGGGTGGGTCGGTGTTTCTGGTTTCAGACGAGGCCAAACTGGTGCGCCTTGATGGTGCCACTGGCGAGACGATCTGGGCTGTTGAGATGCCGTATTACACCAAAGATAAACCGCGGCGTCGCAAGGCCGTCTTTGCCCATTACGGCCCCGTTCTGGCCGGTGGCCGTTTAATCGTGGCGGGCAGCGACGGTATGATCCGCTCTTTCAGCCCTGTTGATGGCTCACTGCTGAGCACGGTCGAGATATCGGGCGGGGCAACCACCAATCCGGTGATCGTCGGCGGTGTTTTGTATGTGGTGTCAACCAAAGGAAAACTTCACGCTTTCCGTTAGGCGCAGTTTGCTGTATCGCAAGCCACTTGATTGATTGCCGGAGCAAAAAATGAGCTTTACACTTGCCATAGTGGGGCGCCCGAATGTGGGCAAATCCACCCTGTTCAACCGCCTTGTGGGCAAAAAACTGGCTTTGGTCGATGACCAGCCGGGTGTGACGCGTGATTTGCGCGAGGGTGCGGCGCGTTTGGGCGACCTGCGCTTTACCGTGATCGACACGGCGGGTCTGGAAGAAGCCACAGACGAGAGCCTGCAAGGGCGGATGCGCCGCTTGACGGAACGTGCGGTCGACATGGCTGACGTTTGTCTGTTCATGATTGATGCGCGGGTTGGGGTGAACCCTACGGATGAATTTTTTGCCGAATTGCTGCGAAAACGAGCCAAACATGTAATTGTTGCCGCCAACAAAGGCGAAGGTCGCGCAGCGGATGCAGGCGTGATCGAGGCTTATTCACTGGGTCTAGGCGAACCGCTGCGCCTATCGGCAGAGCATGGCGAGGGCATGAGTGAATTGCTGTCAATTTTGATGCCCTTGGCAGACACATTTGAGGCGCAGGCCGAGAATGATGCGCCCGAGGTTGATGTCGATATCACCGAAGAAGACCCGGATGCGCCGCGTGTGCCCACACGCGAAAAGCCATTGCAAATCGCAGTGGTGGGGCGCCCGAACGCGGGCAAATCCACCTTGATCAACCAAATGCTGGGCGAGGAGCGTTTGTTGACCGGCCCCGAAGCTGGCATCACCCGTGATGCGATTTCGGTGCAGATGGAATGGGACGGGGTTCCAATCCGGATGTTTGACACCGCTGGCATGCGCAAAAAGGCGCGTGTGCAGGAAAAGCTGGAAAAACTGTCGGTTTCAGACGGGCTGCGGGCCGTGAAATTTGCCGAAGTTGTGATCGTTCTGATTGATGCCGAAATTCCGTTTGAGCAACAGGATTTGCGCATTGCTGATCTGGCTGAACGCGAAGGGCGCGCGGTGGTTTTGGCGGTGAACAAATGGGACATTGAGCGCCATAAACAAAAGAAACTCAAAGACTTGCGAGAGTCTTTTGAACGGCTTTTGCCACAATTGCGTGGTGCGCCCTTGGTGACGGTTTCGGCCAAAACCGGCAAGGGGTTGAACCGTTTGCAAGAGGCGGTGATGAAGGCGCATGAGGTCTGGAACCGCCGCGTCACCACGGCGCAATTGAACCGCTGGCTGATTGATATGGTCGAGGCCCACCCACCGCCCGCGCCGGCCGGTCGGCGGATCAAACTGCGCTATATGACCCAAGCCAAAACCCGCCCGCCGGGTTTTGTGGTAATGTGCTCGATGCCGGAAAAACTGCCCGCCAGTTACTCGCGGTATCTGGTGAACGGGTTGCGAGACAGTTTTGATATGCCCGGCACTCCGATCCGGTTGTGGATGCGCTCTCAGGCTGAATCGAACCCCTACAAGAACAAGAAAAAGGCGACCCCAAGCCGTTTGCGCAAGCATCTGGGCAAGCCGTCACATTCATAATCTCTGACCAAGTTAAGTCGGTTTTCAGGTCGCTTTCGCACATCGTCTAACTTATCCACTAAACTTGTTTAATGGGTGAGTTATATATGAATAAATACAACGGTTTAGCTGTATTGTTAGGGGGGGGCTGTTTTACAATTTCCCAAAGCGCACGGCACGCCATGTCCAGCCGTTGTCGGTCACAGCCTGTTGCAGCGGTTTTTTAACTTCGGACGAATTAAAGCGGTAATTGTAAACCTGCCCCAGCTCTAAATCTTCGGTAAACGCATAGCCCGTGCCGAATGAGATTTCGCTTTTTTGGCCCCGAAATCCCGAAGCTTGCAATGCCAGAGATGGCACACCGGCCTGCCAGCTGACCGTATAATCCTGATCCACTGCGCGGACTTCGGAATTATCCGGATCAAGCCGCATTTTGACTTTGAAAGCCTTTTTCAGACCGGCTTTGCCAAATATTTCATACCATTTGGCGTCGACAATTTTCCATTCCGCCACCAAATCGCAACTGCCATCCGTGCATTCGGTAATCTGGTAGGGGGCTGTGTCGCGGTTCAGCGCTAAAATCGCCGCCTCTAATTTTTGCGAGCTGACGGCAATCACGCCTGCTTGGGGCCGTTTCCGCCCGCTTAAAAAATCGAAAACCCCCATAAGATTTCTCCTTTTGCACCCGCCCGCCTGTTGGCGGTTTCGAGGTTTGGCCAAAAGGCGCAATGCTGACGGGCATTATAGCATGAATCAGCCCAAGAGACCATCGGCGCTGATTCGGGTTTTCCCGCCCAGATAGGGGTGTAAAGCTGCGGGCAGGGTGACAGAGCCATCCTCGTTTTGCCCGTTTTCAAGCACCGCAATCAGGCAACGCCCAACCGCAAGGCCTGAGCCGTTTAATGTGTGCAAAAACTCGGGTTTGCCGCCGCCTTGGGGCTTGAAGCGTGCGTTCATCCGGCGGGCTTGGAAATCACCAGCGATGGAAATCGAGCTGATCTCACGGTAGGCATTCTGACCGGGAAGCCAGACCTCGATGTCGTGGGTTTTGCGCATCCCAAAGCCCAAATCCCCCGTGCATAGAATCACGGTGCGATAGGCGAGGTTCAACGCTTCCAAAATCGCCTCGGCGCATTTGGTCATGCGGTCGTGTTCCTCAAGCGATTGATCTGGATGGGCAATCGAGACCATTTCGACCTTTTCAAACTGGTGTTGGCGCAGCATGCCTGATGTATCGCGTCCCGCCGATCCGGCCTCACTGCGAAAACACAGGGTGTGAGCTACATGACGGCGGGGCAGGGTGGCCGCGTCCACGACTTCACCATTCAGCAGATTGGTCAGCGGCACCTCGGCGGTCGGGATCAGCCACCAACCGTCCGTGGTTTTATAGCTGTCCTCGCCGAATTTCGGCAACTGGCCTGTGCCATACATCATTTCCTCGCGCACCAGAACGGGCACGTTGGTTTCCGTCAGGTCGTGTTTGTCAACGTGGGTGTCCAGCATGAATTGCGCCAGCGCCCGATGCACGCGGGCGACAGCGCCCGACATCACCACAAAGCGCGAGCCCGACAATTTGGCGGCGACCTCGAAATCCATGTTGCCCTGAACGGCGGGGATTTCGAAATGTTCTTTGGCGTCGAAATCCAGCTTCAGCGGTGTGCCCCATGTGTGCAGCTCTACATTGTCGTCCTCGTCGGCCCCGTCTGGCACCTCGTCAAACGGCAGGTTCGGCAGGCCCATCAGCATGTCACGTAACTCGGCGTCCTGGGCTTTGGCCTCATCCTCAAGGGTGGCGATTTCGGTCTTTTTCTCACCGACCAAGGCGCGCAGACGTTCAAACTCGTCCTCGTCGCCGCTGGCCTTGGCCGCGCCCACCAGTTTACTGGCCGCATTGCGTTCAGTTAGGGCGGCCTCGGCGCGCGCAATGGCACCACGTCGCGCCGTGTCAATCGCCAGAACCGCCGCCGAAATACCGGACAGCCCGCGCCGCGCCATAGCCGCATCAAAGGCCTCGGGGTTTTCGCGGATCATTTTAATATCGTGCATTTCGCTGGCTTCCTGATTGAATGTAAAATCCTGCCCCCCATATGCCTTAGATGCGCGGTGGTTTGAAGTCTTGATTTACAGATCGCGATGGCTTGCCAAGCAAATGGGCCACATATAGGGTGCGCGCCAACACCATGGGCGCCGTGCGCCTGCGATATAACACAAAGGACGATGATATGTTTGTAACACCCGCCTATGCACAAGCCGCCGGAGCCGGAGGCCTAGGAGCGCTTAGTTCTTTTCTGCCGCTGATCCTGATTTTTGCGATCATGTATTTTCTGCTGATCCGTCCGCAGCAAAAGAAGTTGAAAGACCATCAAGCTATGGTCGCGGCCCTGCGCCGTGGTGATCAAGTGGTCACAGCCGGTGGGTTGATCGGCAAAGTCACCAAGGTGAAAGAAGCTGGCGAAATCGAGATCGAGATCGCAACAGGTGTGAAAGTGCGCGTCATTCAAGCGACCATTTCGCAAGTCTTGAGCAAAACAGAACCCGCAAACGACAAATAAGTGGGCGACTTTTAACTAGGATACAGGCACACATATGCTGCAAATTGATCTTTGGAAGCGCATCGTCATTTGGGGGCTGGTTGCGCTTGGCCTGTTGATGGCGTTGCCCAACGGGTTTTACACCCGTGTCGAGACCCACAATGATGCTGTTGTGGCGATTGAAAAGTCAGGCAGCACGCCAAAGCTTGTGGCCGACACAGCGCTGTGGCCCGATTATCTGCCTTCCAGTCTGGTTAATCTGGGGCTGGATTTGCGCGGCGGGGCACATTTGCTGGCCGAAGTTCAGGTTGAGGATGTTTATGAGGGCCGTGTCAAAGGCATGTGGCCAACAGTGCGTGATGTTTTGCGCCCCGAGCGTGACGTGATCGGGGCGGTGCGCCGTCTCGACTCACCTGATGATGAGTTGCGGGTGCGTATCGCAAACCCAGACTCCATGGCGCGTGCGCTGGAACTGGTGCGTGGTCTGGCCCAACCAGTTACCAGCTTGTCCGGTGTCGGTTCAAAAGATCTGGAGTTCAGCGCCAATGGCGATGTGATCACCATGGTGTTGTCCGATGCTGAAAAACTGGTCAGTGACGAGTTGACCATCGCCAGATCGCTGGAAATTATCCGCCGCCGTGTGGACGAGGTCGGCACCCGCGAGCCAACCATCCAGCGCCAAGGCACCAACCGAATCCTGATTCAGGTGCCGGGTCTTGGGTCGGCACAGGAGTTGAAAGACCTGCTGGGTTCCACTGCAAAGCTGGAGTTCAAGCCCGTCGTTGGCCAAACCCGTGATCCTGATACCGCTCCGGGTGCGCGCAACGAGTTGATCAAGTCGCTGGACCAAGAAGGGCTGTTTTACATCGTCGAGGAATTACCGGTTGTAACAGGCGAGGAACTGGTTGATGCGCAACCCGCCTTTGATCAAAATGGCCAACCCGCGGTGAACTTTCGGTTCAACCCTGCGGGTGGGCGCAAGTTTGGCAATTACACCGCTGACAACATTGGCTCGCCTTTCGCGATAGTTTTGGATGACGAGGTCATATCGGCCCCGACCATCCAGAGCCATATTTCGGGTGGGTCCGGCATCATCACAGGAAACTTTAGCGTTGAGGAATCGACCAAACTGGCCGTGCTGCTGCGAGCAGGTGCCCTGCCTGCCAAGATGAGGTTCCTTGAGGAACGCACCATCGGGCCGGAGCTTGGCCAAGACAGCATTGATGCTGGTAAGGTCGCGGCGGTTGTCGCTGCCATCGGGGTGCTGGTGTTTATGGTGCTCTCTTACGGGCTGTTCGGGTTGTTTGCTGATATTGCATTGATCATCAACGTTGGTTTGATCTTTGGTCTGCTGTCGATGATCGGCGCCACACTAACGTTGCCCGGTATCGCGGGGATCGTTTTGACAGTGGGGATGGCCGTTGACGCCAATGTGCTGATCTTTGAGCGTATCAAAGAAGAGCTGAAATCGGCCAAAGGGCCGGCGCGCGCGATTGAGCTGGGCTACGAGAAAGCGCTAAGCGCCATTCTGGATGCCAATATCACCACGTTTATCACAGCGGTCATTTTGTTTGTCATGGGGTCTGGCCCTGTGCGCGGCTTTGCGGTGACGCTGGGGCTGGGGATTATGACCTCGGTTTTTACGGCGATTTTTGTAACACGGTTGATCCTTGTGATCTGGTTTGAGCGCCGCCGTCCCAAAACCATAGAGGTATAAGACCATGAGACTTAGACTTGTACCCAAAGACACCAAATGGGATTTCTTCAAAACCTCGACCCTGACCATAGGCTTTTCGGGGCTGCTGATGGTCGCCTCAATCGTGCTGTTCTTTATGCAGGGGCTGAACTACGGCATCGATTTCAAGGGGGGCACCACGATCCGTACGGATTCGGCCATTGCCGTGGATGTCGGGGCCTACCGTGATGCGATTGCGCCATTGAACCTTGGCGATGTGTCGATCACCGAGGTGTTTGATCCGACCACGCCGGATCTGCACGTCACCCAAATTCGCATTGAGGCCCAAGAGGGTGACGAGGCGGTCACCAGCGCCACTGTAGCGAGCATCAAAGACG
>Ga0209345_10005116_pt1 | contig 12340 bp, 10 predicted proteins | sample Cruoilmetagenom7_FD_187294 | JGI IMG/M metagenome (GOLD analysis project Ga0209345, IMG submission 187294) | Oil polluted marine microbial communities from Coal Oil Point, Santa Barbara, California, USA - Sample 7 (SPAdes) (version 2) | ecosystem: Environmental > Aquatic > Marine > Oil seeps ...
CGCACTGGATATTTCCGAGGCCAAACCATCTCCGACAACCTTCTTTGATTATTGTATCCATATGGGCCCGGCAGTGGTAATGCGAGGCAGAAAAGAGGCTAATGACTATTATCGAATTCTTTTGGAAGAACTCAAAGACCGGGTTAAACAGGGAATTTCCGCCGTACAGGGGGAACGATATCGTTTTTACTGGGACGGCATGCCCGTCTGGGGAAAACTTCGCAACCTGAGCGAATTGTTTCAGAGATTAAAAATCTGCGTACTTGTCAGCAGTTATTGTAATAGTTGGGTCTTTCCTGCCTTTGATTCCAGGGATCCTTTCCGAAGTATGGCCGAGGCCTATTGTTCTATTTTCATCGGACAGGACGATAGTTTTAAAGAAAATTACATTGCCGACAAAGTAAAAAAATTCGGCATTGATGGAATTTTATACCATGATGCCAAGACCTGCCCCGCTAATACCAATACTCGTTATGGCATGCCCGATCGCCTCAAAGAAAGACTGGAGATACCTTATCTGATAATCAACGGTGATCTCAACGACCTTCGCTGTTATTCCGAAGAACAAACCATAACCAATATCGAAGCCTTTGTGGAACAAATAGAAGAGTCATCATGAAACTTTTTGCCGGTATTGATATTGGCAGCTGTACTACCAAGGCGGTGGTTATTGACGAAGAAGCCAAAGTGACAGGCAGTCATGTATGCCGCTCGGGAATCGATTATCAGAAATCCGCTCGGGAAACATTAAAAAGCGCCTTAGGGGAAAAATCAGGAAATAAAGTTGACATAGTGGCCACTGGCTACGGAAGACACAGCATCGACTTCGCTTCGAAATCAAAGACTGAGATTGCCTGTCATGCCCGGGGGGGATTTGCCCATTTGAAAAGGTCCCTGACTCTGATAGATATCGGTGGTCAGGATAATAAAATAATTAAATTGGACAATCGTGGACTCCGGTTAGATTTTAAAATGAACCGGAAATGCGCAGCCGGAACCGGAACCTTTATTGAAGAAATTGCCAACCGGATGAACCTTCCCCTGGCATCACTTGACAAAATGGCCCGAAAGGCTAAGAACTCTTTTAAGATAGGAAGTTTCTGTACGGTATTTGCCTCTACTGAAATCCTTGCCCATATCCGGGCAGGCACTTCCCCGGATGAATTGGTGAGGGGTATATTTGAATCAGTGATTGACAGGGTGATAGAGATGGCACCTCTTGAAGGTACTATACTCTTGTGTGGAGGGGTAGTCGAACATCAACCCTTTATAAAAGATCTCTTTCAGGAAAAAATTTCCGGTGAAGTGTTGGTGTCACCCCATCCTCAACTCACCGGCGCATACGGAGCCGCCCTCTTTGCCCGCGAATCAGCTGGCTTAAATGCATAACCTCGCATGATACCCGGTGGCGGCTCATGCCATCCATAAGTTGTATCATGCAGCCCGGGCATGAAGTAACCACCACCTCTGCCTTGGTTCTTTCGATAGATTCAATTTTATCTCTCTGAATGGCAAGACTAACCTCCCGATGAGTTATCCCAAAAGACCCCCCCAGCCCGCAACATTTATCTGCTCCTTCCATTTCTATGTAGTTAATCCCCGGAGCAGCATTTAGAATTTTGCGGGGGCTATCGTTTATTCCCTGGTGCCAACGCAAATGGCAGGGGTCATGGTAAGTTACCGTAACCGGGGAAGTCTTTGTGTCCGAAGGAGAGAACCCCTGGCTGAATAAAAATTCCGAAAAATCTTTCACCCGGCGGGAGAAATCCCGGGCTTTTGTTTGCCAATGATCATCCCCGGAAAACCAATCTCCGTAATTTTTCAGGGCTGAGCCGCAAGTGGCGCAACCGGTAACAATATAATCAAAGCGGGACAATACCTCCATGTTTTCTTTAGCCATTAACCTGGCGGTTCTAAAGTCTCCCGCACTATGAACAGCCAGGCCGCAACAAGTAAGTCCCCCGGGGTATACTACTTCAAAACCTGCTTCTGCCAGGGATAAAACCATGTCCTTACCTGCTCCGGCGAAAAAGAACTCAAAGGCACAGCCGGGAAAAACAGCTATCTCCCCCCGGACTTTTGTTCCCTTTGGAGGATAGGTCCGAGGGGGGATTCGCCTGGAAAGAAAAGGTTTAGATATCCGGGGAATAGCCAGCCCTCCAGCGAATATTGAAACAAAATCCGCTAAATGGCGAAAAGGCTTGCCTTCTTTAACCGATACCCCCGGAAGCCAGGATGCCAGACCCAGTCCTCTGGCCATGAGGGAACGATGCCTGATAATTCCTCGATAGATAATTCGCTGAAACCAGGGAAGACCATTCTGTTTCACCAAATTTGCCCGGGCATCTAAAGTAATATTTGCTGAAGCCACCCTGGCAGGACAGGTAGCTTCACAACGATTGCATAAAAGACAATAATAAATGCTTTCCCGAAATGAATCATCGGAAGCTATCTCATTCTTTTCTGCCCAATTAATGAGCATATTCCGCCCACGGGCCACATGAGTTTCCATATGATCAACCCTGTATACCGGGCAGGATGACATACAAAAACCGCACTTCATGCATTTGCTTGTCTTTTCTATTAAGCCTGAATCGGCCACATTTACTCCCAAATCTTTCCAGGATTAAGAATTCCTTTTGGGTCAAAAACCTTTTTAATATCTTTCATAAGGCCGATCTCCTCCGGGGACATGGCCTGTTTTAAAAATTTCTTCTTTTCCAAACCGATACCGTGCTCACCGGAAATGGCCCCGCCCATCTCCAGCGCAGCGGCAAATATTTTGTGGATAGCTTCTTCGGCACGATTATAGTGCCCGGAATCATCTTTGTCTGTCAGTATGCTGGGATGGAGGTTTCCATCGCCGGCGTGGCCGAGAATAACAATGGTAAGACTATAATCATTGGCCAGCTTTTTAATGCGGCCTATTAAATCAGGAATTCTGCTGGGAGGAACGGTCACATCCTCGGCTAACACCGTAGGAGCTTTCCCGAAAATTGCGGAAAATCCTGCCCGCCTTGCTGTCCAGAAATTTTCTGCCTCCCGGGAATCCCTGGCGGCTCTTACTTCTAAAGCGCCGGCCAGGCTACATAGATTGATTACCGCCCTGGTCTCTTTCTTCACCGCCTCATCCATTCCATCCAACTCAAAAAGTAAAATTGCCTCTGCCTTGGTTGGCAGTCCCAGGGGAGTAATTTCCTCGATTTGGCGTATTACCCAATTATCCATCAGCTCAATCTTAGCCGGCAATACCCCTTCAGCCAGAATTTTATGTACGGCATCTCCTGCCGTTGTAACTTCATTAAAAACCGCCAGAACTGTCTTTTTTTCCGAAGGAAGAGTGAGAAGCCGCAGGGTAACCTCAGCTACAACCGCCAAGGTTCCCTCTGAACCGCAAATAAGTTGTGGGAGGTCATAACCCGTCACATTCTTAACGGTTCTACCTCCCAGGGCAACGATTGAACCTGATGACAAAACTATAGTCATCCCCAATAAATAATGTTTGAATACTCCGTATTTAACGGCATAAGGTCCGCCGGCGTTTTCCGAAACACATCCGCCGATGGTTGCCGCTAAAAAACTTTGGGGATCAGGGGGGAAAAAAAGCTTATGTCTTAAAAGTTCCTGATTAAGGTCATTAAGAACCACCCCCGCCTCGGCTGTCACTGTAAAATTATCAGCATCCAGATCGATAATTCTATTCATTCTGGTTGTGCAAAGAACAATGCCGCCCGAGGTGGGAATTGAACCACCGCTCACATTGGTACCCGCCCCCCGGACGGTTACCGGAATATTATTTTCATTTGCCAGTTTCATGATCCTGGAAATGTGACCGGCAGTAGTGGGAAAAACCACTACATCCGGCAAACCGCGGCAGTCAGTAGTGCCGTCAAATGAATAGGCAGCCAATTCCAACGGGGATACCAACACCCCGCTTTCCCCTATTGTCTCCACTAATATTTTCCTGATGCTGCTTGTTAGAGCCATAACTTGGTTTTCCCTTCAACCAGGATTACAAATTAACGAAAAAAATATCATAAAAAAAGTCTGGGCAATTCCCCCTGGGTAAATCAGGCAAAAATCAATCACTCTCTGATTTTATTAATCCGGCCATAAGTCTTCCAACCGCCACGGCTTCTCTCAATGCCTCTTCATCTTCTTTAACTGCTCCCATTTCTTTCCCAAAGCCAATTACTCCCCCGGCCGTTCTCATTCTCTGGGCATTGATAAAATTTTGAAAAACCTGAAAAGCATTGGTGCAACCGGCACGCCTGGCAACTACCACTATTCCCGCAATTTTATCCCGCAGCTTTTTTTTCTTGAGAAAACAATAGGTCCGGTCAATCAATAACTTGGCCTGCCCGCTAACATTCCAGAAATAAACCGGGCTTCCAAAGACTATACCGTCGGCTTCAATTAGCTTTGGATATATTTGCCGCATATCATCATCGATTTTACAATCTCCGTTTTCCTCACAGGAAAGGCAACCATCGCATGGCATAATATTTATATCCGCAATGTGTACCAACTCTGTTTCTGCACCTGCTTTTTTGGCGCTTGCCAGTACTTTCCTTACCAAAATTTCGGTATTTCCTCCCCGACGCGGACCCAAAACCATACCCAAAACTTTCATATCCTATTTTTCCCTTAACTAAAAAAGTTCCTGCCAAAAACTCAACCCCTCTTCTTCATTCCCCCGGCTAAAATATCTCTACTTTTAGGACCGCAGTTAAAAAGAAGATCAAAAGCGGAAAGGTTGGGTGTAAAATTCCCCCAGAGCTGGGGATAAACAAAAGAAGGTGGATTAAAAAAACTTATCCCCACTCCCCTGCCGGAAAAATATGACAGGTCAAGAAACTTTCTGGCGCTCGCCTGGGCAAGGTAGCAGGAGTTCTCAAATCTTTGACAAATATCTACTAAAAGTTCACTGCCCCCTGAATTGATGTTGAGATCAGAAAGTAATATTAATTTAGAATCTATTCCCAGGCGCTCCATAAGATATTTAATAATGGCAAAATTGAGATCAACAAGCTTTTTAAATTCTCCGGCAAACATCTCTTCAAGAAAATCAAGATGATCATGAAAATAGGGAGCGTGAGTATAGGCTGTCTTTAAAGCGCTTAGGTGCTTCCTTCTCCAATTGCCTTCCGAATAGATTTCCACCTGATTAATCTTCTGGAGATGACGACCCTTTTTCCATACCGGAATAGTAATTCTTAAAATACCCTGGTCATTCTTAAACCGGTTTCGGTTCAGCCAGCTGGAACCGTGGGGAAATTGTACGTCATCCAGGATAACCATTATATCGGACAGGCCGGCTTTATAAAAAAATCCTGGAAAAGGAGAGAACAAGGGCTGATAAGTGGAGACAATCATCGTTGGTCACGTTAAATTACAATATCAAGTTAAAATTATTCTGAAGATACTAGCATTGTATAATGTCAAAAATAAGAAGCAAAATGAAAATTCCCTTAAAGCGCTCTCAGGAAATCAGGACGGAGAAGGGATGGGTCTTTCCTGGTTAAAATGCCTTTTAACTCTCCCAACATTTTTTCCTTCTCCCGAGGGAGTCTCCCCTGAACTGAAAAATAATTTGAGGCATGCACCGAACCAAAGAGACAATTGGTAAAACTTGCATTTTCCATAATTGTTACCAGCTCTTCAATGGATTGAAAGGGAGACAGGGGAGAAAACTCACCCTTTTCCCACTGTTTATAAAGGGGAGTGCCGGGAACCAGGGTCAAAGTTAGAGAGCCGGAATAGTCAGGATCAATTTCGGTAAGAATTTTCGCCGTTTCAAGGGCATGTTTATTGCTTCCTTCCACACCGCCGAGCCCTAAAATCACGGTAACCGACAACTCAATACCGCTCTTTTTAACCCTTCTTCCCGCCTCAACCATTTGAGCATAATTAACTCCCTTTCTCACTTTTTCGAGCAATTCTTCGTCTCCGGTTTCAACCCCTTGATAAATAATTCCTAGTTTCAAATCCTTTAACTCTTCCAGTTCCTCTGGATCTTTTCTCAATATACTCTGGGGAGTAGCATAAATACCAACCCGTTTTAGAGTGGGAATTTTTGCATTTAAATAATTAAGAATATCCCTCAATTTAACCATTGGATAAATCAGGGCATCACTATCCTGAAGAAATACTCTTTTACCGTCCCATTCTCGAGCAATCTCGTATACTATTTTAGGAATATCCGGCAGATAGACACCTGAACTTCGATATGAAGCAAGGGCATCAATCTCTTTTTTAACCTCAAGGACATCTCTTAGCTGGAGTTTATTACCATAGTAGGCACAAAACGTACAAGTATTGTTTGAACACCCGTTAGTAATCGGTAAATAATAACTCTTCCACTCACTTGGGGGACGAATGATCTTGGGTCTGTTAAATTGCATCTCAATTGCCCTGTTTATATAATTTATTATTTTTTCGGCTTTAATTGCCTGATGATTTTTTCTCAATTGTATGTAAAAACAATTTCTAAGTCAATAGCGCTTATTTCCCTTTAAATCCCCTCCCCTTTTTTGACTGCCTTCTTATCGAAAGTGCCACCCCGGTGATCCGGGGATTATACCCTTAACAAATAAAGTTTGTTTAGATCTTATCATAAAAACCTTTTTGCCAATGTCTAATATTTCTTAATAGACAAGCTACTCTTACTTGTCAGCCAGTTTATCCAAACTTCGGGTACTACGATTATTTATCCTGTAATTTCAATATCTTATAATATTTCATGCATAGCAAATAAATACTGGCACAAAGATTGCGTTTATATTAAGTAGCAGCAAAAAAATAACACTTTTTTTAAAAATTTCCCCGGAGGAGGGAAAATATAAAGGAGGCGATTAAAATGATGGAACTAATACCCTGGAGACCTTTGAGAGAAATAATTCCCATTAATGGAGAAATGGAGGATCTGTTCGACAGGTTTTTTGGAAATATAACTTCTATGGAACCTGCAAAAAAAGGATGGGTTCCCACTGTGGATATTGCAGAAACCAATGATGCAATAGTGGTTAATGCGGAAATCCCCGGTATTGAACCAGAAAACATAGGCATTTCCTTAAGTGGTGACATTCTCACTATCGAGGGAGAAAAGAAACAGAAAAATGAAGAAAAAGAAGAAAAGTATTACCGTATGGAAAGAAACTACGGTAACTTCTCCCGATCGGTAAGGATCCCCGTTGAAATCCAAAGCGAGAAAATCAATGCCAAATACAAAAACGGGACTCTGAAAATTACTCTTCCCAAAAAAGAAGAAGCAAAACCGAGGGAGATTAAAGTAGAAGCAGCTTAAACCATCCCTCCTCCTCCGGGAAATTTTGCCGCTAACAGATAAAGGATAAAAATCCCCCCTTCCATATGGACAGGGGATTTTTATGTTTTATCTCCAAAAATAAGGGGGAGCGCTTCCTTGTAAATTTTTTCCCAGAGCTCTTCTCCCCCAAAACTTTCGATATATATCTTCATTTTGGATTCGGTTCCCGACGGCCGAATGGCAAACCAGGAACCATCATTTAGGGACACCTTAACCCCGCCAATAGAAGCGTTGTTACCCGGGGCAGTCGTCATTACCGAAACAACCGGCAATCCGGCCAGCTCAGGAGCTTTGATGGAATCCGGGGTGAGAGCATTTAATCTTGCCTTTTGCTGTTCAGTTATCGGGCTGTCGGCTCTTTTATAAAACGGATCTCCATACCTGGGAACCAAAGTATCCCTGTAAACTTCCGCCGGAGTTTTTCCGGTTTTTGCCAGAATTTCAGCGGAAAGCAGGGTAAGGGAAAACCCGTCTTTATCGGTGGTCCAAACAGTGCCGTCTTTTCGCAGGAATGAAGCCCCGGCGCTCTCTTCACCGCCAAAGGCCAGGGTTCCATTGATAAGTCCTGAGACAAACCATTTGAACCCCACCGGAACTTCATAGAGCTTTTTTCCTAATCCGGAAACTACTTTGTCAATTAAACTGCTGCTCACCAATGTCTTGCCCACCGCCAGTTGCCTTCCCCAGCCGGGACGGTTTTGCAATAAATACCAGATCGCTACCGACAAATAATGGTTAGGATTCATCAGGCCGGAAGAACAGACAATCCCATGCCTGTCAAAATCGGGATCATTTCCCCAGGCAATATCGAATTTATCCTTCAGGCCAATCAAATTTGCCATGGCATAGGGAGAAGAACAGTCCATTCTGATTTCACCGTCCCCATCGACGGTCATAAACCCAAAGGTGGGATCAATCTCAGGATTAACAATTTTGATATTTAAACCATACTTATCAGCAATGGGTTCCCAAAAATTAACCCCGGCGCCGCCTAATGGATCTATACCTATTGATATCCCCGTCATTTTTATTAATCCCATATTTATCACTTCGGAGAGGGCATCAACAAAGGGAACAATAAAGTTACGTTCACGGGTGGCAGCGGATTTCCGGGCTTTTTCATATCTTATCCTTTTAATTTCTGAATCTTTGGCGGTCATCAATTGATTTGCCCTTTTCTGTATCCACTCTGTCACATCAAGATCCGCCGGCCCCCCATGAGGAGGGTTGTACTTGACCCCCCCGTCCCCCGGTGGATTGTGGGAGGGAGTAATAACCACTCCATCGGCCAGCCCTTCCGTCTTTCCTTTGTTATTGTCCAGAATTAAATAGGAAATAACCGGGGTAGGAGTGTATTCATCCTTCTCGTGGATCACCAGCTCGGTCCCGTTTCCGGCAAAAACTTCCAGGGCGGTTCTAAAGGCGGGTTCGGAAAGGGCATGGGTATCAAAACCCAAAAAGAGAGGCCCGTCTATCCCTTTTCTTTTTCGATATTCACAAATAGACTGGCTGATGGCCGCAATATGCTTTTCGTTAAAAGTCCCTTTCCAGGATGAGCCCCGATGTCCTGAAGTACCAAACAATACTGGTCCTCTGGGTTCAACCGTATAATACGATGAAACCAGTCTGGGAACATTTACCAGGATAGATTTGGGAGCCGGTTTTCCGGCTAAATGATGCAATGCCATTTTATTCCTCCTCATCAAAGGGCTGTCATATTCTTTTTATTCGGTATTTATCAGCAGATAATCGCCCACTCTATTAGAATATAGTATTAGAATAAAATTAACACATTTGCGCTTTCTGAGCTATCGATATTCCCGGGACCATTATATAATCCAAGTCGAGATAGTTTCAAGTCCTTATTATTAAAATTCAGATCTAAACCCTGATCTATGAGTTGTTGGTATAATTAATATGTGTTAATAATCAGATATAGTTAAGTCGTTAAGAATGGAATATCCCATTGCATGGAATCATATAAAATCCCGGGGCAACTAATGGAACTGCTGGCACCGGCCGGAAATCTGGAAAAACTCAAATGGGCTGTGACCTATGGCGCTGACGCGGTCTATTTCGGTATGGAATTTGGCTCCCTCAGAAATTTTGCCGGAAACTTCAGCCTGGATGATGCCGCTTCCGGCATTGAGTTGCTCCACCGACATGGCAAAAAGGGATACCTGACCCTGAATATATACCCTTTTTCTGATGAATATAAAAAAATTATAGATTCCGTCATGATTCTTGACGAAATCGGAGTGGATGCTTTTATCATTTCAGATTTGGGAGTCCTCATGGAACTGAATAAACTGCCGTTGAGGGCGGCCATTCACATCAGCACCCAGGCCAATACCGTCAGTTCTCAAACCATTCTGGCTTATAAAGAGCTGGGGGCAAAAAGGGTCAACCTGGCCCGTGAGCTCTCCTTAAACCAAATCCAGGAAATTCATAAGCAAGTAGCCAACCGGATCGAAACCGAGGTCTTTATCAATGGAGCGGTCTGTTTCTCCTATTCCGGCAGATGCGCCATTAGTGATTACCTCACAGGATTCAGAGCCAACCGGGGCGAATGTAAACACCCCTGTCGATGGAAATACGCCCTGGTGGAAGAAAACCGGCCCGGTCAATATATGCCGGTCTTTGAAGACCAGAGGGGCCTTTATCTTTTTAATAGTAAAGATCTCGCCCTTTTTGAATTCATACCCGCCCTTCAGGATGCCGGTGTTTCCTCCGTCAAAATTGAAGGCAGAATGAAATCAATCCATTATATCGCCACGGTTGTTTCCTTCTATCGTCAGGTCCTGAATGGTAAAAAGTTTTCCAGTCAAGAGGGCCTGGAACTTCTAAACCGGGTCCCTAACCGGGGCTATTCCACCGGCTTCATGAAGGGCGGAGTTGACCGCAATGACTATAAGTCACATTCAAGCAGTTCCCATTCAGGTTCCATCTTTGTAGGCAACGTCCTTGTGAATAAAATTGATTGCAGGTCAGTCCTGGAAGTAAGGAACAAGATTCATGCCGGAGAAAGGCTGGAGGTTCTGTCCCCGGACGGTTCCCTGGGCGATATCACCATGCCGTCACCTCTCCTGACAAAGGGTGGTCTTAAGGTGGACTTTGCCAATAATTCCCAATTTCTTCTTCTTGAAAAGGAACTGACCTCTTATTCTATCCTGCGAAGGGTGATAAAGCAGGACACCCGGCTATCACATCTCTGATATGGACTTTCCTACTCTTCCCCGGGTATTGCTCCAAGCAACGAACTTCCATAGTCAACTATCTTCCATCCATTGCCGGGATACAAAACCACCCTGCCACAGATATCCCCTCCGGTTGAAAATTTACATATCAGGCATAGTGACAGCGCACCTCTCCTGTTCCACGGCGCAAGCCATATTTTTATATTCAGAAATTTTATTGGCCGCACATGGCTGGCCATCAGACACTATCTATATAGATTTTTACTTTGAAACAAATACACCGCTCAGACATAAGCTCCATATAAAATTATAATCATCCTCGCAGAAAAAAAATTTCCTGCCCACAATCCCGCTCAATATTATGTGAATGCCCAGGCATAATAATTGCAAGAATTTATTTTTTAAAAATAACCCGTAAGGAAAAAGGGATGGAAGAAGAAGGTTCAATACTGATATTAAATTTTTTATTACGCGGGGAAAGGTTTGGCCTGAAAGTTTCTGACACTTTGGAAGTTAACAGACTCCCTGAAATGTTTCCCGTTCATGGCACAGATAAATCAGTAGTCGGATTGATTAACCTCCATGGCAAAAGCATTCCGTTAATAGCTCTGGATCGCCTTCTGATGTCAAAATCCGAGGGGAAAAAACATGAATTATTTATCGCCCTGAATACAAAAAAAGGGCCCTTATGCCTTCTGGTAGATGAGCTAATCGGTTTTGAAAAAATACCTAAAAAAGATGTAAAAAAACCGGAAGATATGTCTTTTAAATTCGATATACACTATTTCCAATTTGTCTGTTTAAAACCGGGGACAATTATCCCTGTTCTTGACGTCAACTTCTTGACCAAAATAACAGAATAATGGAATAAAATGACGTACTGGTTTTGACAAACAATCAAACCCTATAAGCCTGACAATTTTTTCAATGACAAATGAAGAATACAATAAATTGTCAACAATGACCATAGAAAAGAGCGGAATCAGTCTGAAACCGAGTGATTATAAACGTATGGATTCCCTCATTAATGAAAGGATAAAAAGGTTAAAATTAAAATCATTTAGTGAATACATTGAATACCTTAAATCAAATACCGCTAAGAATGAATGGGAGGAATTGATTAATGAAATGACAGTACCCGAAACCTATTTTTTCCGGGATGTCAACCAATGCAATGCCCTGAAAAATTATATTTTACCTGCCTTGATAAAATCCAAAAAAGAAAAGGAAATAAGGATCTGGTCAGCCGGATGCTCGACCGGGGAAGAAGTTTACACCATAGCCATTATAATTGCCCGGAGCATTCCTGATTTCAAGCTATGGAATATTAAATTGATTGGTACGGATATCAACCAAAAATCGATCGAAAAGGCCAAAAAAGGTATCTATACAAAAAACTCATTTCGGGGGGTAAATGAGGAAATAATTGAGGGATATTTTAACAAAACAGGTCAAGGATGGAAGATAAAGGAATTGGTCAGAAGCCAGGTCCAACTTGGTCGTTTTAATCTGAAGCTGGATGATAGCTGCCTGTTCCCCTATAAATACAGCGGTTTTGATGTTATTTTTTGTCGAAACGTTTTTATCTATTTTGAAAAAAAAATGATTCAAAACATTTTAAAAGGGTTTTACAATTCCCTCCTGCCAAATGGTTATCTGATTTTAGGGCATTCAGAAGCCTCTTTATCCCCTAAAAAGCTCTTCAGGCCGATACGAACAAATAATACTTTTGTTTACACCCGTCCAGGCCCTGAGGTGCAACTTAAGCGAAAAATACCGCCGGAATCAATTCGAAATTCTAAAATACCATCTTCTG
>Ga0209345_10005117_pt1 | contig 12340 bp, 11 predicted proteins | sample Cruoilmetagenom7_FD_187294 | JGI IMG/M metagenome (GOLD analysis project Ga0209345, IMG submission 187294) | Oil polluted marine microbial communities from Coal Oil Point, Santa Barbara, California, USA - Sample 7 (SPAdes) (version 2) | ecosystem: Environmental > Aquatic > Marine > Oil seeps ...
GTTTTGTAGCAATTTCGGCACCAATGGGGTCGTCCACATTAATTACTGCATTCACCAATCCCGGCATAGCAAATAATTGCATCTTTGCACTGGCGTAGCTCACCAGATCACCATGGTAATCCAAATGATCACGACTCAGATTAGCAAACACTGCGGTATGAAATGCCAGCGCCCGAACCCTAAACTGAGCCAAGCTATGGGATGACACTTCCATTACAACTCGACCGATACCCTGAGCCAAATAACCAGCTAACACTGACTGTGTAGTAATAGCATCAGGAGTTGTCATCCCTGTGTCCTGAAGCTCTGTTTTACCTGCGGTAACCGCGCCACAACCTAGCGTGCCCAGCACACCTACAGGAATACCCCTAAAACCTTCTACCAAACTAAATAACTGGGCCAACAAATGACTGCAAGTAGTCTTGCCGTTGGTGCCGGTGATCCCAGTTAATATCATTTGATCAGAAGGATCCCCATAAAACAGACCAGCAACCTCACTCAACTGCTGATTTAAATTGGCAATTTGAATCACCCTGCTGTCATCAGACAACAAACCTCCGGCTTCTGCCAACACAGCAACTGCGCCGCTTTCCAGCGCCTGAGTAATATAATCACGCCCGTCCTGATCCAGACCTGGTATAGCAATAAAAACATCACCAGGCTTCACGGCACGACTGTCGAGACACAAGCCAGACACAGGTATTACTGCCAACTCTTCTGGCAAAAACTCGTTGGGCAATAATTGCTGCAATGTCGGCATAGCCGGAGACTGTGGTGCAACCATCACGTGGCACCCCCTGGCTTATCTGTACGCGCGGGGATATTGGCATTGGCAGCCACCACCCGATCACCACTAATAGCCTTTGGTGGAATTTTCAGCATTCGTAGCGCATCGGCTGTCACATTGGCAAACACGGGTGCCGCCACTTCACCACCATAATACTGCCCGCCTTGGGGATCATTAATAATCACCACGGTCACCAGTCGGGGCTTATCCGCGGGAACCATGCCTGCAAACATCGCCACATATCGATTCTTTTCATACCCATGCTTGCCCACTTTGTGAACAGTGCCAGTTTTGCCAGCCACATCGTAAGAGGGGATGGCCGCACGGGTGGCAGTACCACCATCTCGAGTGACATTGCTTAGCATTTCCCGTAACCGAGAGACCAACCTCGCATCAGCCACTTGCTCACCATCAGGCACCTCATTCACCTTCAAAAGTGTCATCGGCTTCTTAATGCCATCATTGGCCAATACGGCATAGGCTTGAGCCATCTGTAATGCTGTTGCCGACAGCCCGTGACCAAACGCAAAATTAGCTCGCTCTACGGGCTTCCATTTTCTGTGCTGTGGCAGGCTACCCGGGCTCTCACCGGGGAATCCAGTACCCGGACTTTGCCCCAGACCCATTCGAAAAAACATATCGCGGATATGATCAGGTTCCAACTGAAGTGCTAGCTTGGTAGTTCCCACCTGACTTGACTTCATCAACAAGGTAGTTAGATCTATTTCACCGTAATTACGGTGATCAAGGAATGTTTTCCTTCCCACCCGTATATAGCCAGGATTAGTATCAATCACCGTTTCAGGAGAAAATTTTCCGCTTTCCAGTGCAGCCAATACCGTAAACGGCTTCATGGTTGAACCAGGCTCAACCAAATCGGTAATGGCTCGATTTCTCAACGCACCCGAACTGAGCTGGCTGCGATCATTAGGATTAAAAGAAGGTTGATTGGCCATAGCTAGCACCTCTCCCGTCCTCACATCCAGCATCACGATGGATCCAGAGGCAGCTTTATGCTTGGATACCGCGGCCTTTAATTCCCGATAGGCTGTGTACTGCAGCCTTAGATCAATACTAAGCGCCAGGTTTTCACCTGGCTTCTCACTGCGCACCAGCGCCAGATCCTTAATTATCCGACCTTTTAAATCTTTAAGAACTTTTTTAGCACCAGGAACACCCGTAAGCACGCCGTCAAAGGCTAACTCCATGCCCTCCTGACCACGATCATCAATATTGGTAAACCCCACCAACTGCGATACAACTTCACCCGCCGGGTAAAAACGCCTGTATTCGCCCTTACCATAGACACCTGGAATTTCCAGGCTCAAAACTTTCTCTGCCAGCTCCGGTGAAACCTGACGAGCCAGGTACATAAACTCTTTATTGACATAACGAGTCAGGCGCTGCTGCAAATCTTTTCGACTTAGTGACAGCTTTTTAGCCAATTGGGATAACCCTGGAGTATTAGCATCAATTACTTGAGGGTTAGCCCACAAGGTAACAACAGGTGTGCTAACAGCTAGCGGCTCACCCCGACTATCAGTGATAACGCCGCGATAGGCTGGGATAAACTCCGTGCGCACTGTGCGCGCATCTCCCTGCCCCTGAAGAAATTCGTACCCTTTATCCACATCGGCCAAGACCTGCAATCCAGCAATATGCCAAAGTGCAGCTATAGGAAGCGCAAGTAAAACCAACACCAGCAGCGAATACCGCCAGCGAGAAATGGTTAACTTATTTTGCTTCAGATCCACTCGACTTTCACCCGACCCTAACCTGATTTAGCCCTAACGCCCGCTATCCCAAAATACCGACACTTCCTTACTATCGCCTGATCACAACAATTTCTTCGGTGCCCGGCACCCTCATATGGAGGCGGCTTTTTGCCAGTTGCTCAATACGGCTAAGCGACGCCCAAGAGCTTTGCTCCAGCAAATATCTACCCCATTCAACCTGCAAGGTATTTGCCTCCTGCTCCAACCGGGACAGCTCGCCATGCAACTGGCGGCACAAATGGCTCACATAAACCACCGATAACGCCGAGCAAATTACCACCACCCAAACAGCAGATAACAACCAGCCTGTTCTTTTCTTCCCACTTTCTCTGGGCAATTCCCTGGCAACTATTTTGAATTTGCCACCGAACAAAATTAAGCTACCTTTTCTGCGACTCTCATCACCGCGCTTCTTGCCCGCACATTTGCTCGCACTTCACTCTCACCAGGTTTTCTGGCTTTTCCCACCGAACGCAACCGACGAACAATGTCTTTTTCCATCACAGGAAAACCACGCGGAATCGGCTTGCCTCGCTCTTGCTCACGAATAAATCTCTTAACTATTCTGTCTTCTAGGGAGTGAAAACTAATGACCACCAGGCGCCCGCCAATCGACAACATATCGAGCACACCAGCCAACACTTTTTCGAGATCATCCAATTCTTTATTAATAAAAATTCTTATGCCCTGAAAAGCCCGAGTTGCAGGATGCCTCCCTTTTTCCCAAGCAGGATTTGCCTCTTTTACAATCGCAGCAAGCTGTGCTGTACGTGTAATTGGCTGCTCCCCTCTAGCCTCCACAATTGCCCGAGCTATACGTCGGGCATATCGCTCCTCGCCATAATCCTTTAGCACGAGGGAGATATCTCCCTCCTCCGCCACGGATATCCATTCCGCAGCACTAACCCCCGCATCGGGATTCATACGCATGTCTAAAGGGCCGTCACGCAAAAAGCTGAACCCCCTCTCGGCATCATCCAATTGTGGCGACGAAACCCCTAAGTCCAGCAACAAACCGTTTACGCCACCAGACATTTGCTTTTCTGCAATCAACTCACTCAAATCTGCAAATGATGTCTGAACAATTTCAAATCTTGAATCCGAAGCAAATCTTGCTCTAGCAACGGTGCAAGCTTCCGGGTCTTTATCTATCGCTATTAATCCCCCCTTATCACTCAGACGAGATAAAATTAATGCGGAATGCCCACCGCGCCCAAAAGTACCATCCACATACAAGCCGTCGGGATCTGTAATCAGCTCAGCCACTGCGTCGTCAAGCAAAACTGTTTCGTGTTCGACTTGCGCCGACATAACCTCTCCCAAGTATTACAGTAACGGACCCTTACAAAGAAAGAGACTGCATTTCTTCCGGGATCTCCAGATCTCCGTTAGTCTCAGCCAACCAACCCTCTCTTCCTAAGCTCCAGTTTTCTTCACTCCACAGCTCAAAACGGTGGCGCTGCCCAACTAGCATGACTTTTTTCTCTAACTGAGCGTACTGCCTTAGTTCTGTTGGAATTAGCACGCGACCATTACTATCGAATTCCATTTCTCTGGCATGGCCAATCAGAATTCTTTGCAACTTTCGCGTGGTTGGATTAAAAGAAGGCAGCTCGGCAATCTGAGCTTCAATCTTTTCCCATTCAGGAAGGGGATAGATCAACAGGCACTTATCTTGTATATCGATAGTGGCGATCAGGCAACCGCCACTGGAGGCGTCCAGAGTATCGCGATACCGAGCAGGAATCGCCATGCGACCCTTGGCATCCATATTGATTTCGTTATTGCCTCTGAACAATGTTCTCGCCCAATTTTTTATATTGCAGGCAAAAAACCACTTTGCCCCACTTTACTCCACTTTTTCTCACTATATGCCGAAAAAGGTCAAAGTCAAGGCAAAAAAAGGGATAAAATTCACGAAAAACATTCAGAAACTCAATAACTTGCAGTCGTTTGGCAAAAACCCTAAAAACTCAAAAAACATATCGCCAGATAAAACAAACTGCTAGAAATGCCACTTAAAGTGACACATTAAGTAAAAGGCATTTTAGATATAAAAAGTGATGGCACTTAAGCCTAGATGGTTATTTTTTGATCAATCTTGTTGAGTGTAAAGAAAAAATAAAGGGAGTTGGCCGATAAGCCGGGTTCTGTCTTGGGCAACCATTCCTCTAGGGTGCACGTCACCATACACCTCCAGCAACCTACCCGAGTCCAACGCGGGCCACGCCAATGGACTCCTATTTGGTCTTGCTCCGAGCGGGGTTTACCATGCCACAGACTGTTACCAGCTGCGCGGTGCGCTCTTACCACACCCTTTCACCCTTACCTGTGCACCCAACTCTCTATAAAGAAAGAGGGACCATCGGCGGTCTACTCTCTGCTGCACTTTCCGTAGGCTCACGCCCCCCAGGGGTTACCTGGCACTCTGCCCTATGGAGCCCGGACTTTCCTCCCCTGCTCACCCAATATCACCTATGGAAATATCGAGAAGTTACAGCGGCGGCTGCCTGGCCAACTCCCGGCGGCAGATTACCACGAAATCCTTAATCCGCTATAAATTGTTTGTTACCAACCCAGTTTTTGGTGATTTTTTGACCGAATTGGCATTACGGGATAGCAATATTCGTTAATCTAAGAACTGAAGTTGCTAATTCAGCAGCACTTATGGACAACAAACATTTATTCAGGATGCGGGCAATGTTGAGAATCGTCGTAATGAACCCAAAAGGTGGGTCGGGGAAAACCACCGTCGCCACCAACTTAGCGAGCTATTTCAGTCACTGCGGTGAAGTCACCACATTGATGGATCTCGACCCGCAAGCTTCCAGTGTATTTTGGGCGCACAAACGACCTGAAAGTGCCTCAGATATTCAACTGGTAGATGCTCACAACAGCCCACTCAATGTAACTCGCAGCTGGGCGATTCAACCGCCTCGTAATACTGAGGTTCTAGTTTTGGATACCCCAGCACGCCCGGACTTGATAAATTTAAGCCCGCTACTTCGAGAAGCTTCCGCTATCTTGATTCCTGTGCTGCCATCTGAGTTCGACTTACATGCTATCGTCAACACAGTTCAACACTTGCGACGCATATTGCCATCCCAACAAAATATCGCCCTGATTATTAACCGCACCACAAAGTCATCCGGATTTAAAACCATCGCTGACAAGTTATCCAAGCAATTGAATTTGCCGGTCATTGCTCACTTGAGAGACACTAGAAACTATACCCAAGCAGCATCATATGGTCAGGGTGTTTTTGAAATGGATGGATCACACTATGAGAAGGAAAAGACCGATATCCTTCAAGTTGCAGAATGGTGTGAAACCAGAAGACCTTCGGCAACTGAACATGCTTTTAAACGCATGAATCCCGACACTATTGCATTGGCGAGTATTGCTTAGAGGCTATTCATAACTACTGCTCTTGTTTAGTGCCGGGTCGCTAAAAACCCATACTTTTGGTAAAAATGACTTCATTTCTTTAAAGAAAGTGCCAACTGGTAAAGTGCATTTTTTTGTCCGCCAGTAATTTTTGCGGCCAGTGCTGCGGCCTGCTTTAAAGGCAACTCATCCATCAGTAAAGAAAGTACTCGCTGCTGCTCCGCATCGTCCGGCTCTTCTATTCCATCAGCGCCTTTGAGAATAAGCACAATCTCACCCTTTTGCTGATTTGGATCTGCAACCACTTGCTGATAAACCTCGGCTAACGTCCCAGTCAGAAATGTTTCATAGGTTTTGGTCAATTCGCGAGCCATCACAATTTCACGACTCTCACCAAACACTTCCACCATATCTTCAAGCGTGTGGACTATTCGATGGGGCGACTCATAAAATACCAGGGTACGCAGTTCAGCTACCAAATCTTTAAATATTTTTGTTCGAGCCGAGGACTTGGCTGGGGGAAACCCTTCAAAAGTAAAACGATCACTTGGCAGACCTGAAGCACTAATAGCCGCGACAAGAGCGCAAGGGCCAGGGATGGGAACTACCCGAAAACCATGCCGCCTAACAGCGCGAACCAGCTTATAGCCAGGGTCTGAAATAAGCGGTGTGCCCGCATCGGAAATTAATGCTACTGATTTCCCTTGCTCCAGCAGTTCAACAATTTTGGCAACTTGTCGCTCATCGCTGTAGTCATGATAGGAAATGAGCGAGGTTTTTATGCCTAGATGACTTAACAAACGACCACTATGACGTGTATCTTCTGCTGCAACCACATCAACAGCATGGAGAACATCCACGGCACGAGGTACCATATCACCTAGATTACCTATCGGTGTTGCCACCACATACAATTCACCCATCATAAGAAATGATACCAATGCTGAAAACTAGGATCACAATAATAGCTCTGTGCGTACTGACACTTTTTGCCGCCGCCTGCACACAGCAACCCACATCATCCGTTGTAAAAAAACCGACAACACCAGCAGTAGCAGAGGAAGCTGACAAGTCACTTGTCCTGGCGGCCAGCAGCATATCACCACAGCGAGAACTGCACCAATTGCACGCAGCCACGCTGCTTGCAGAATCCCAGCAAGACGAAAAAGCACTATCAATTCTCGAAAGTATTACAGCATCAGAACTGCCCCTCAAAGAATTCACTGAATACAGCCTGTTGTATACCGAACTGGCATTGGCCAATGACCAGTTTTTTGTCGCCCGCCAACTGTTAACCGATCGAAAATTAGAACAACTACAACCCCAGTTTTCTCTGCCACAACAGCAGCAATGGTTTCAGTTTCGCGGCGAAATTTTTTCTCTATTAGGTGAAGAGAAAAAGAGCATAGATGCTCTGGTAGCACTGTCTGACCTACCCATCACTACTACGCAGCGCCAGGAAACCCATGAAAAAATCTGGCAGGTACTAACTCATATCCCCCACCATAAAATGGAAGAACTTAAGGCCAATGAAACCAATCGAAATATCCTTGGTTGGTATTCTCTAGCTACTGTCACTCGTGAAAACCAAGAGGATGTTAGACTACAACTGGACAAAATTACCGAGTGGCAAAGAGGTTCGCCTGACCACCCAGCGTCCATGACACCACCCACCACACTTACTTCTATGCAGACAGCTGCTAGCAACATTCCACAAAATATTGCACTGTTATTGCCCCTTCAGGGCAGTTTAGCTCAAGCAGGAAAAGCTATACGCAGTGGCTTTCTTGCAACATTATACGAAGTACATGGCCGCAACGGAGATACCCCACGAGTTCGCTTTTATGACACAGCTACCACGGATGATGTCTCTGAGCTGTATCAACAAGCAGTCGACAATGGTGCCCAATTGGTTATTGGGCCAGTACAAAAGCACAAGGTACAACAACTAGCGAACTTACCTGAGCTTCCAGTTCCTACTATTGCCTTAAATTACCTAGAAGAAACACCTCTCTTACTGCCAAATAACTTCTATCAATTTGGCCTCTCTGCTACTGATGAGGCAAGACAAATTGCCGATAGAGCTTGGATTGAAGGTCAACGCTCTGCATTAACTATCACCCCCAACAGCAGCTGGGGAGAACGAACACTGACGGCATTTCGAGAGCGTTGGGAGGAAAAGGGGGGAACTCTGATTGAAGTCACACCCTATGGCACAGCACAAACTGACTTTGCTCCACTGCTAAAACCCGCTCTCCTTATTGATCAAAGTGATGGCCGCAAAAACAGACTGCAACGACTACTTGGAAAATCACTGAACCATACAACCCGGCGACGCCAAGATGTTGATATGGTATTCATGGCCGCATATCCCGACCACGCCCGCCAGATAAAACCCACCCTGGATTTTCTCTATGCCCGAGATCTGCAAATTTACGGCACTTCTCAGCTTTATACCGGTGTGGAAAATCAAGGTCGCAACAGAGATCTTGAGGGCATTCGATTCAGCACCATGCCCTGGACACTCCCCGGTAGTACTGATGAAAAATTACAACCAGCGACTAAATTACCGCCACTGTACCGACATATTTTTGCCCTAGGTATCGATGCCTATCATCTTCATCAATGGCTGGCGCAAATGGTACAGCAACCAAGCACCCAACTTTTTGGTAGCACAGGCACTTTGCAATTAAATACTCAAGGCGCCATAGAACGGGAACAACCCTGGGCAGTATTTCGTGGCGGAAAAGTACATTCTGCACAACAACTAACAGCGGACTAAATCGAGGAAAATACCCAAGGGCTCTAATCTAGACATTCTATGAGTATAAGGCCTTAATAAAATCATCAGCGTAACGGACTATGATATTTTTTAAAAAAGGGAAGAATTCTAACAACACACTTGGAACCGAAGCGGAATTGTGGGCTCAAACATTTCTAGAACAACAAGGATTGAAAAAAGTTACCCAAAATTTTCGTACACTTCAGGGAGAAATTGACCTGATTATGCGTGATAACAATATTTTAGTATTTGTTGAAGTACGCCTGCGTAGCAACAACAGTCATGGTGGAGCTAAAGACAGCATTAACTATGCAAAACAACAACGTCTGACCAAGGCCGCTCGTTCTTATTTACAAACAGAAGGCTTATGGGATCAAGTTCAATGCCGGTTTGATGCCATATGCTTAGATAAGAACCCCAATAACAACAAGTATCAGGTAGAATGGCTTCGCAATGCATTTGGCACTTCGACATAAAAACCATTTACGAGAAACTTTCTAACAAGAACCCCATAAAAGATTACCCCCAAAAGAGAGCTATGGAATCCAGTGTAATTGAGTTGTTTCACCAAAGTATCGAAGCAAAAATGGCTTGTGGTGAAACCTTGGCACCACTCATTGTAAATGCTAGTTCACAGGTTGTAGAACAGTTACTCCAAGAACAAAAAATTCTCAGTTGCGGCAATGGATTGTCTGCATCACTATCCAACATATTCACCCAATCACTAATGCTCCAATACAAGCTTGAGCGACCTGGCTTTCCAGCTATTTCTCTCAATAGTAACAGCGCCACTATTACTGCCATTGGCCACCACCATAGTATTAGTGAAGTTTTCAGTAAGCAGGTTAGGACGTTGGGGCAGCCTGGTGACTTACTCGTCATTTTTAGTAATGGAACAAATCCCAGCAACCTGGTGCAAGCCATCCAAGCTGCCCATGACCGATCCATGTCTGTGATTGGTTTTACTGGAACGGGAGATACAGATCTATCTGCATTATTAAGTGGTGAAGATATTGAAATAAGAGTGGATCATCATGACCCACACCGTATCAGCGAGATACAACTATTAAGCCTTTTTTGTCTTTGTGAACTCATTGACCAACAATTGTTTGGAGGAAACCCATAATGTTGCAACGACTGACAGTTTTACTGTTAATTTGCAGCTGCACTTTGGCTTTAAGCTTGGCTGGCTGCACTAACATTATTCACGCCACTACAGATGAGCCCATTCAACCCGATCCAACAGATACCTCATTAGGTACGGATATCGATGACTGGCAATTAGAAACACTCATAGGCGTTAACATTAAGAAAGCCCACCCAGACCTGGAAAGTGCCCATATCAATATACATGCCTACAATGGCGTGATTCTACTGACGGGTGAAGTGCCATCAACAGATGTGCGTACTCTTGCTGGAGACGCGGCCAGAAACTTCCGCGGGGTTCGTCAGGTTCATAATGAGCTACAGGTACGAGGCCCAACATCTCTAATTTCAAGAAGTAACGACACCTGGATCTCTACCAAAGTAAAGACCAAGCTGATTGCAAATAAGGCCGTCAAATCTTCCACAGTAAAAGTCATTACTGAAAATAGTGTGATCTATCTGATGGGACTGGTTACCCATGCCACAGCGGATAAAGCGGCACAAATAGCTAGTACCACAGGTGGTGCTGAACGGGTCGTTAAGGTGTTCGAATATATTGATTAAATCAAAAGGCAGGAAAAACTATCAACAAAAAACCGGCCTATTTAGGCCGGTTTTTTATCGTAGCAATCAATAGACGTACCTAAAACATTGATTACATAAGCTCAATAGCCATAGCTGTCGCTTCGCCGCCACCAATACAAATACCAGCAACACCTTTGGTTTTGCCGTAAATCTGCATCGCGCTTAACAACGTTACAATAATACGAGCACCAGATGCCCCTATAGGGTGGCCCAAAGCACAAGCTCCGCCATGAACATTTACTTTCTCATGGGGAAGGTCCAGCTCTTTCATCGCGGCCATTGTTACTGTGGCGAAAGCTTCATTAATCTCAAAAAGATCAACATCATCTATTGACCAATCCACTTTCTTAAGCAGCTTTTGAATCGCACCCACAGGGGCTGTTGTAAACCACTCAGGTTCATGAGAATTCGTAGTGTGGGCAAGAACTTTCGCCAATGGCTTAAGGCCCATTTCTTCTGCTACAGATAAACGTGTCAACACCAGTGCAGCAGCACCATCACTAATCGAGCTGGAATTTGCCGCAGTAACAGAACCATCTTTCTTAAAAGCTGGCCTCATTTGTGGAATTTTATCTGGGTTTCCTTTTCCAGGCTGCTCGTCCGTATCACATAGGACTTCACCTCGGCGGGTTTTAACAGTAAATGGTGTGATTTCCTGCTCAAATTTACCCTCTGCGATGGCTTTCTTCGCGCGCTCTAAGGAAGTAATAGCAAATGCATCCTGCTCTTCACGGGTAAAGCCATACTTATCAACACATAGTTCGGCAAAGATACCCATTGCTTCACCATTGTAGGCATCTTCTAGGCCATCATATGTCATATGATCATGAATTTTTGCATCACCAAAGCGGTACCCACCACGACCTTGAAGCATCAAATAAGGTGCATTAGTCATGCTTTCCATGCCGCCTGCTACAGCAACATCTACGTGACCTAATGTCAGACTATCCCAAGCATTCATGGCAGATTTCATACCAGAGCCACAAACCTTATTTAGGGTCGTAGCACCTACGCTAGTGGGTAAACCCGCACCCAATGCAGCTTGTCTTGCCGGGGCTTGACGCAAGCCAGCAGTCAAACAACAACCCATTTCAACAGAACCAATTTTATTTGGTACTACACCAGAACGCTCAACAGCTGCTTTAATTGCTGCTGCGCCCAGCTCTGTTGTCGGCACACCATTAAATTGGCCCTGCATACTGCCAATAGGCGTTCTCGCCATACCAACAATTACGATTGGATCGGACATAATTGCAAACCTCTACTTAACCACTCTCAAAGAGGGTTTCTTGCTAGTTTCACTAGAACCACCACCCGTAGGAGGCTTATCCGTTGGAGACACCGATTTGACCGGTGCAGGCCCGGAGGGTTCTGGCCCACCTGAATCTTCAGACTGAAATATCATACCCTGGCCATTTTCCTGAGCATAAATTCCCATAATGGCTTGGACTGGCAACCTGATGTCACTGGGCACACCGCCAAACCTGGTACTAAAAGAAACTTCCTGATTACTCATCACCAAATCAGTAATCGCCCTTGGCACCAAATTTAATACTATCTGACCATCGCTCACATAGTCTTGAGGTACCTCAACTCCGGGATAAAATGCATCCACTGACATATAGGGAGTGCACTGGTTATCTACTATCCAGTCGTAAAAAGCACGTATCAAGTACGGCCTGTTCGATGTCATTGTCATATGTTGAGTATCGTTGTCATATGATAGCCAAGGGAATATCTGACTCTAGCTTACGAATGGCATTCTACAAAAAAAGGGACCTAATATGTCCCTTTTTTTCATCCAATTCAAAAGCTAATATAGGCCTAAAACCTTAAACCTGCATCTCTCTTTCAAGCTCAGACAAACTTTCCTGGTAG
>Ga0209345_10005118_pt1 | contig 12336 bp, 9 predicted proteins | sample Cruoilmetagenom7_FD_187294 | JGI IMG/M metagenome (GOLD analysis project Ga0209345, IMG submission 187294) | Oil polluted marine microbial communities from Coal Oil Point, Santa Barbara, California, USA - Sample 7 (SPAdes) (version 2) | ecosystem: Environmental > Aquatic > Marine > Oil seeps ...
ATCTCAACGGCTGCTGGCGCGGCTGCGGCGCGGCGGCACCCGGCTGAACCTGCCGCCCGGCGGTGCGCCAGGGCTGGCAATCGGTCTGGGCGGGGCAGGGATCAGCCTTCGCGACCTGGTGCAGCTCTACACCGCCTTCGTCAACAACGGCACGGCGCAACCGCTGAACGACGGCACCGGCCCCGTTGCTCCGAAGCCGCTGGACCAGCCGGTGTTGGCAGCGGACGCCAGTTGGCGCGTAGCGGAGGTTCTCTCCGGCGTGAGCGCACCACAGGGCGCGCCGCGTGTTGCCATCGCCTACAAGACCGGAACATCCTACGGCTACCGCGACGCCTGGGCGATCGGGTTCGACGGGCGGTATGTGCTGGGCGTCTGGGTGGGACGGCCAGACGCAGCGCCGGTTCCCGGCCTTTCCGGAATCGAGACTGCGGCGCCCTTGCTGTTCGAGGCGTTCGTCCGCGCAGGGCTTGAGCGGGTGGATTTTCCCGCGCCTCCTGCCGGGCTGGTGGTGCGATCGCGCCGCAGCTTGCCCCATGCCTTGAAAAAGTACCGGGGCCGGGATGCAGCAATCAGCACTGTGGCGGATGGTTCGCTGCCGCCGCAGATCGTCTATCCGCCGCAAAATGCGCGCGTGGCGCTGGGTTCAGGCGGTTCCGGCCCGCTGATGCCGCTGGTGATCAAGCTGCAGGGCGGCGCGGGGCCGTACCGGCTGATAGCCAATGGACGGGCCTTGTCCAAACCGACGCGGCGTCGGGTGTTGAACTGGACGCCGGACAGTCCGGGCGCCTCGACACTGACGGTCATGGACGCGGAAGGCAGGGCAGCGAGTGTCAATGTCTTCATTGACGCCAATTGACGAGGTTTTGAGATATCAGCCCGGGTTTCGTCAGGCCGCCGGCTGGTTCATTGCCGCAAAGACAAGTTCGCGCAAACGGGTCGCCACCGCGCTGACGATCACGTTCTTGCGCGAGATGAGGAAATAGGGGCTGACCAGGATTTTCTCTTCCGGCTCGACCGTCGCCAGTCCGGCAGCCGGGTTGTTGGAGACAAAGAGGTCGGCAACCTGTCGCGGGATCGGCGCAAGCGCGTCCGATGACGCAAGATAGGCGACCATAACCAGCATGGATGTTGTGTTGACGATATCGCGCGGCAGATCCGTCCCGGATGAGACGAAAACGGCTTCCACCGCCTGACGCAAGGGTGTGTGCGGCGCCTGGATCACCCATTCATATGCTGCAAGGCTCGGAAGGGATGCGGTCGCGGTGCGGGACAAGGGATGCCCGGCCCGCATCATGAAACAGATGTCTTCGTGCCGTCCACGGCGGACATCGAGCTGACGCTTGTCATATGCCGGTGGAATCCGCGAGAGCACGAAATCATGCTCCCCGCGAAACAATCCCTCGACGAGCACATCGCTGGGCGCAACATCGACATGGATGTCCGCGCCGATGGCTGTCTTCTTCAATTCCTGGATGGCAGGCACGACAAAGGCGACAGACCCGTCGGTGACCGAGCCCACCCGCACGGTGCCGGCAAGCCCCTTGCTGACTGACGAGATCTCCCGGAGTGTCTGATCAAGACCATTGAGCAGATTGTGACCATTGCGGATGAGGGTGTCGCCAACCGGTGTGGGGGTCATGCCCTTGGGGTGGCGCAGGAAAACCGGACCACCGACGGCCCGCTCGATATTTGCAAGCATGCGCGATGCGGCGGGCTGCGACAGCGCCAGTTGCTCTGCGGCAAGTCCCAACTGGCCGGTGTCGTGGACCGCCTGGATCAGGCGGAAGTCCTTCAGCTGCAGATTGCGTGTTTTCGAAGCCATTTTCTGCTTATCATTTTTGATATGCATATTGTCAATCTATTCATTTGAACTGCATGTTGCAGACCCGCTAGGTTGGTTTCGGGTTCAGATGAATCCTAATGGCTGGCAGGGCTTGACCTCGGAGGAGAGGTCAGCCGCTGCATGGCGCTGTCTCGGGAGGACTTTATGAAAAAGCTTACATCAATTTTGGCGACAGTTGCGCTTGGCGTCGGTCTGATTTCAACGCCCGCAATTGCGCAGGACAAGGGCACCGTCGGCATTGCCATGCCGACCAAGTCATCGGCTCGCTGGATCTCTGACGGCAACTCGATGGTCGAGCAGTTCACCGCGGCCGGTTACGCCACCGACCTGCAATATGCAGAGGACGATATTCCAAACCAGCTGGCGCAGATCGAGAACATGATCACCAAGGGCGTCAATGTTCTGGTGATTGCCGCCATTGACGGCACGACGCTTTCCAATGCACTGGAAAACGCGGCCGCTTCGGGCATCAAGGTTATCGCCTATGACCGGCTGATCCGCGAGAGCGGCAATGTCGACTACTACGCGACATTCGACAACTTCAAGGTCGGCGTGCAGCAGGCCAGTTCGCTGGTTGCGGGCCTGAAGGAGCGCTTCGGCGACGGGCCCTACAATGTTGAACTGTTCGGCGGTTCCCCCGACGATAACAATGCCTTCTTCTTCTACAATGGTGCGATGAGCGTGCTGCAGCCGCTGATCGATTCCGGCGAGGTGGTGATCGTCTCCGGCCAGATGGGCATGGACAAGGTCGGCACGCTTCGCTGGGACGGCGCCGTGGCCCAGGCCCGCATGGACAACCTGCTGTCGGCTTACTACACCGACAAGCCGGTTCACGGGGTTCTTTCGCCCTATGACGGCCTTTCGATCGGCATTCTTTCATCGCTCAAGGGCGTCGGTTACGGCTCCGGCGACCTGAAGATGCCAATCGTTTCCGGGCAGGATGCCGAGGTCCAGTCGGTCAAGTCGATCCTTGCAGGCGAACAGTATTCGACGGTGTTCAAGGACACCCGCGAACTGGCTCGCGTCACCGTCGGCATGGTCGATGCGCTGCTGCAGGGCGGCACACCGGAAATCAACGACACGACCACTTACGACAATGGCGTCAAGGTGGTCGAATCCTACCTGCTGGAGCCGGTGTCGGTCGACAAGTCGAACTGGGAAGAAATCCTTCTCGGGTCGGGCTACTACACGATGGATCAGATCAAGTAGGCTGACCCAAGCAGCCAGAATGCAGTCCGGGCCACGCGTAAAACCGCATGGCCCGGACACTGATCCCAATTCCATCGATACCGAGATTGTGCAATGAAACCGCTTCTGGAGATGCGCTCCATAACCAAGACCTTTCCGGGCGTGAAGGCTCTCAATGCGGTGAACCTCACTGTCATGGAGGGCGAGATCCATGCCCTGGTCGGTGAAAACGGAGCGGGCAAATCGACCCTCATGAAGGTCTTGTCCGGGGTTTACCCGTCAGGTTCCTACGAGGGAGAAATCCACTACGACGGCTCGGTTGCAGCCTTTTCGGGCATTCGCGAAAGCGAGTCCGTCGGCATCATCATCATTCACCAGGAACTGGCGCTGGTGCCGCTGCTGTCGATTGCCGAGAACCTGTTCATCGGCAATGAACGCGCGAGCAGGGGGGTGGTCGACTGGCATGAAACATTCCAGCGGACCGAAGCCCTGCTGAAGAAGGTCGGGCTGTCGGAATCTCCGGGCACACTTGTCGATCGCATCGGCGTAGGCAAGCAGCAACTGGTCGAAATCGCCAAGGCGCTGTCCAAGGATGTGCGACTGCTTATCCTGGACGAACCGACATCCGCCCTGTCCGAAAAGGACAGCCAGGCACTGCTGGATCTGCTGCTCGAGCTCAAGGCACAGGGCGTCACCTCGATCATCATCAGTCACAAGCTCAACGAGGTGCGCAGCATCGCCGACCGGGTCACCGTGATCCGGGACGGCGCCACCATCTCCACGCTTGATGCCCGCAGTGACGAGATCACCGAGGACCGCATCATCCGCGACATGGTCGGCCGCGACATGGCGCAACGGTTCCCCGAGCGCGAAAGCCACCCCGGCGACATGCTGCTGGAAGTGCGCCACTGGAATGTCTGGCACCCGGAACACAGCGAGCGGCAGGTCATCCGCGATGCCAACCTGAATGTCCGCGCCGGCGAAGTGGTCGGCATTGCCGGGCTGATGGGCGCAGGCAGGACCGAACTGGCCATGAGCATTTTCGGGCGCAGTTATGGCCGCCGGATCTCGGGAGAGGTGCTGATTGACGGATTGCCCGCGGACGTCTCCACCGTCGACCGCTCGATTGCCGCGGGCCTTGCCTATGTCACCGAGGACCGCAAGCATCTCGGCCTGGTTCTCGACGAGACAATCCAGCGCAACATCACGCTGGCCAACCTGCCGGAAGTGGCCTCGTTCGGTGTCATTTCCGAAGCACAGGAAATCAACGTCGCCGAAGGGTACCGCAAGGCGATCAATATCCGCACGCCCGGTGTCTTCCAGAAAGTCGGCAACCTGTCGGGCGGCAACCAGCAGAAGGTGGTGCTTTCCAAATGGCTGTTTGCCAACCCGAAAGTCTTGATCCTGGACGAGCCGACGCGGGGCATCGACGTTGGTGCCAAGTACGAAATCTACGGAATCATCAACAAGCTGGTCGCCGACGGCAAGGGCGTGCTGATGATCTCATCGGAGCTGCCTGAACTGTTGGGCATGTGTGACAGAATCTACGTGATGAATGAAGGCGCCCTCGTGGGCGAGCTGACCGCCGCGGAAGCGAGCCAGGAACGCATCATGTCCTTCATTGTGAGGAGTTAAGACCATGGCGAGCGAACCCGCTGAAACACCCATCGCACAGCAAGGCCGGTCTGCCGGACAATATCTGGCCGGCCATTTGCGCGACTACGGCATGGTGCTGGCGCTGATCGCCATCATGGCGTTTTTCCAGGTGATGACCGACGGGACGCTGCTCAGGCCGGTCAACATCACCAATCTGTTCCTGCAAAACAGCTACATCATCATCATGGCGCTGGGCATGCTGCTGGTGATCGTCGCCGGGCATATCGATCTCTCGGTCGGTTCGGTGGTCGGGTTCGTCGGTGCGCTGGCGGCGGTGATGATGGTGAACTGGGACTGGTCGATCTACCTGACGATTCCCTGCTGCCTGCTGGTGGGTATCCTGATCGGGGCCGCGCAAGGCTACTGGATCGCCTATTGGCGCATTCCCTCCTTCATCGTCACGCTTGCCGGCATGCTGGTGTTTCGCGGCGCGTCGCTGTGGCTGCTTGCCGGGCAGTCGGTTGGGCCTTTCCCGCGCCAGTTCCAGGCGCTGTCGACCGGGTTCATCCCCGACATGCTGCCCTTTGTCAAAACCATGCTCGGGGTGGAGCGGATGAACGGGTTTGCGGTCGTGACCGGTCTTGTGATCGCCGGGCTGATTGTCTGGCTCGGGCTGCGCGCCCGCAACCGCAACCGTGCCTACGGCATGAGTGCGGAACCGATGAGCTTCTTCATCATGCGCAACCTGCTGGTGGCGGGCGCCATCGTCTTCGTGTCCTACAAGCTCGCCACCTTCCGCGGCCTGCCCAATGTTCTGATCACCATGGGCGTGCTGACGATCATCTACGCCTTCATCACGGAATCGACGGTGCTGGGGCGGCGCATCTATGCGCTGGGCGGCAATGAAAAGGCTGCCAAGCTGTCGGGCATCCGCACCGAGCGGCTGACCTTCCTGACATTCGTCAACATGGGAATGCTGGCAGCGCTTGCCGGACTGATCTTCGCGGCCAGGCTGAACACCGCGACGCCGAAGGCAGGTGTGTCGTTCGAACTTGATGTGATCGCCGCAGTCTTTATCGGCGGAGCGTCGATGTCCGGCGGTGTCGGCAAGATCGTCGGCGCAGTGGTCGGCGCCTTCATCATGGGAGTGATGAACAACGGCATGTCGATCATGGGTATCGGCATCGACTACCAGCAGGTGATCAAGGGCCTGGTGCTGCTCGCTGCGGTGATTTTCGATGTCTACAACAAGAACAAACAGAGCTGATACAGAAGGGAGAGGCTGCTTGCTGCCGGTGTTCTGGCGACAGCTGCTTCGGAAACAAAAATGACATTCAAACCAGCTACATGGCCGCGAAAACTCAGGTCTCAGGAATGGTTCGGCGGAACCGGGCGTGACCAGATCTATCACCGGGGATGGATGAAGAACCAGGGCTTCCCGCATGACATGTTCGACGGGCGGCCGGTGATCGGCATTCTCAACACATGGTCGGAACTGACCCCGTGCAACGCGCATTTGCGCGACCTGGCGGAACGGGTGAAAAACGGTGTGCTTGAGGCTGGCGGTTTTCCGGTCGAGGTGCCGGTGTTTTCGGCGTCCGAGAGCACGTTCCGGCCGACAGCGATGATGTTCCGCAATCTCGCGGCACTTGCGGTCGAGGAAACCATCCGCGGCCAGCCGATGGACGGTGTGGTGCTGCTGGTGGGTTGCGACAAGACCACGCCGAGCCTGCTGATGGGAGCGGCGTCAACCGACCTGCCGTCGATCGTGGTCACCGGCGGACCGATGCTCAACGGCTATTTCCGCGGCGAGCGGGTCGGGTCGGGCACGCATCTGTGGAAGTTCTCGGAAGCGGTCAAGGCAGGTGAGATGACACAGGAGGATTTCCTGGAGGCAGAAGCCTCGATGTCGCGTTCGGCAGGATCGTGCAACACGATGGGGACGGCTTCAACCATGGCCTCGATGGCGGAAGCACTTGGCATGGCGCTTTCGGGCAACGCCGCAATCCCTGCCGTCGACAGCCGCCGCCGGGTGATGGCGCAGATGTCGGGCCGGCGCATTGTCGACATGGTCAAGGATGACCTCAAGCCATCCGATGTCATGACCAAGCAGGCATTCGAGAACGCCATCCGCACCAATGGCGCCATTGGTGGCTCGACCAATGCCGTCATTCACCTGCTGGCGATTGCCGGGCGGGTTGGCGTCGACCTTACACTCGACGACTGGGACCGGTGCGGGCGCGACGTGGCGACGATCGTCAACCTGATGCCCTCGGGCGAATACCTGATGGAAGAGTTCTTCTATGCCGGCGGCCTGCCTGTGGTGCTCAAGCGGCTTGGCGAGGCGGGACTGCTGCACAAGAATGCGCTGACGGTCAGCGGCACATCGATGTGGGACGAGGTCAAGACTGCCGTCAACCACAATGAAGACGTTATCCTGCCGGTCGAAAAAGCCTTGACCGCCCAGGGCGGAATTGCGGTGCTGAAGGGAAACCTTGCGCCCCGGGGTGCCGTGATCAAGCCATCGGCGGCGTCGCCGCATCTGCTCAGGCATCGCGGCCGTGCCGTGGTGTTCGAGGACATCGACGACTACAAGGCCAAGATCAATGATGACACGCTCGACATCGACGAGACGTGCGTGATGGTTTTGAAAAATTGCGGCCCCAAGGGTTATCCGGGCATGGCCGAGGTCGGCAATATGGGGCTTCCGCCCAAGGTTCTCAAAAAGGGGATCACCGACATGGTGCGGATTTCAGACGCGCGGATGTCCGGGACGGCCTATGGCACGGTGATCCTGCACACCTCGCCGGAAGCGGCAGAAGGCGGACCTCTGGCCGTTGTCCAGAATGGCGACATGATCGAACTCGACGTCGGCGCGCGCAGCATCCGGATCGACGTTTCCGATGAAGATCTGGCAGCGCGGCTGAAGCACTGGAAGCCGAACATCGAAAAGGCGCCGTCGGGCTATGCCTGGCTGCACCAAACCCACACGCAAGGCGCCGACACCGGTGCGGATCTCGATTTCCTCATCGGGTGTCGCGGCTCTCCGGTCGGAAAGGATTCGCACTGATGTCAGTCAAGATCGCCCTGGCGGGCATAGGCAAGATTGCCCGCGACCAGCATGTTCCGGCCTTGATGGCGTCGCCGGACTGGGAACTGGCCGCAACCGTGTCGCGGCACGGGAGCGTCGATGGTGTTCAGGCATATGATGATTTTGACGCGATGCTGAAAGCGCGTCCGGACATCACCGTGGTCTCGCTGTGCATGCCGCCGGTGCCGCGGTTTGACTATGCAAAGGCTGCCATTTTGGCCGGACGGCATGTGATGCTGGAAAAACCACCCGGCGCGACACTGTCCGAGTGCCATGCCCTCGAGGAGCTGGCGCGTGCGGCCGGCGTTTCGATATATGCGACATGGCATTCGCGCGAAGCCGCAATGGTCGCGCCCGCAAAGGCCTGGCTCGCCGGCAAGACGCTCAAGAGCCTTGTGGTGACCTGGAAGGAAGACGTGCGCAAATGGCATCCGGGCCAGACCTGGATCTGGCAGGCCGGGGGCCTGGGCGTTTTCGATCCGGGCATAAACGCGCTGTCCATCGTCACCGAGATCCTTGCTGACCCAATCCACATCTCTTCGTCAGAATTGCTGATTCCGGAGAATTGCGAGACCCCGATTGCCGCCAGTCTGACATTCACCCATCCGCAGGGCGCGCAAGTCGGTGCCGAATTCGATTTTCGCAAGGAGGGTGACCAGTTCTGGAATATTGCGATCGAGACCGATCAGGGCAGAATGATCCTGTCTGAAGGCGGCGCCAGCCTTTCGATTGATGGCGAGGTGCAAAGTGCAACCTTGGGGGACAATGCACTGGCCGGCGAATATCCGCGGCTCTACGCCAACATGGCATCGCTGGTGCGGGTGAGGGGCATCGACATGGATCTTTCTCCCATGGCGCATGTCGCCGACGCATTTCTCCTGGGCAAGCGGATCACCGTCGAGCCTTTCGTCGAGTGAGACGTTCAAGCCATTGAGCTGAACCGGGACCAAAGCTTTGGCAACCAGGCCTGCGCCCCCGGCTGTAAACCCGTGAGACCATTTCCCGAAAGGATGAAACGATGAAGCAACCGCTCGCCAATATTCTCCCCGTGGCTCCGACACCCTTTCATTCCGATGGCAGGGTGGATGAAGAGGGCATGCGCAGGGTGATCGACTGCATGATTGACCAAGGCGTCGATGCGATTTGCATCCTGGCCAATTACTCCGAACAATTCCTGCTGTCGGACGAGGAGCGCACCCTGCTGATGCGCCTGAGCCTCGAGCACGCGGATGGCCGGGTGCCGGTGATTGTCACCACCAGCCATTTCTCGACCGAGATCGCCACTCAGCGCGCCAAGGCGGCCGAGGCGATGGGCGCGGCGATGATCATGATGATGCCGCCCTATCACGGGTCGGGTCTTTTCCCTGCACCGCAGGGTATTTTCGAGCATTTCGAAGCGGTCAATGCTGCCATCTCGATACCGGTGATGGTACAGGACGCTCCGCTGTCCGGGGTGACGATGCCGGTGGATCTGCTGGCACGCATGGCCAGGGAACTGGAGAATGTTTCCTATTTCAAGATCGAATGCCCCTTTGCCGCCGACAAGCTGGCAGCGCTTATCGAGGCCGCCGGCGAGCATATCGAAGGACCGTTCGACGGCGAGGAAGCGGTGACGCTGCTGGCCGACCTTGATGCGGGTGCCACAGGGACCATGACATCGGCCCTGTTTCCCGAACTGATCCGTCCGATCGTTACCAGCTACAGGGCAGGCGACAAGGGCGCGGCGCTGGCGCAATGGCAGAAATGCCTGCCGCTGATCAACCACGAAAACCGGCAGTGCGGACTGCGTGCGGCCAAGGTGGTTTTCAAGCAAGGTGGCGTAATTGGCAGCGATCATGTCCGCCATCCGCTCAAGCCAATGTCGGAACGGACCAGATCCCGCCTGCTGGAGCTTGCCGGAGACCTCGATGTGTTGGCATTGAAATGGGGCAAATAGGCTGAACGAGGCCCACGCCTGCGGTCTATGCCGCAAGGCCTTGGCCGCGGGATTTGAAATCCGGGCGGAGTTTGCTACAGCGGGAGCGTGAAAAAGCCCGTTCTCTATTCTTTCCGCCGGTGTCCCTACGCCATGCGTGCGCGTCTGGCCGTGGCCTCGGCCGGGCTCGAGGTCGAGTTGCGCGAGATCCTGCTGCGTGACAAGCCTGCGGCCTTTCTTGCAGCATCCCCGAGCGGCACCGTGCCGTGTCTCGTCACCGGCGACGGCGTGATAGACGAAAGCCTTGATGTGATGATCTGGGCGCTCAGTCAGAAGGATCCGGAGGGCTGGTTGAAGATGCCGGAGGAGGGGGCCGACTTGATTGCCCGCGCCGACGGTCCCTTCAAGGATGCACTCGACCGGACCAAATATGCCAACCGCTATCCCGGGGTCGACCGCGATGCGCAGCGCGACATTGCCGCCCTGTTCCTCGGCGACCTCGATACGGCAATTGACGAGTGGATCTTCGATCGTCCAACACTTGCCGATTTCGCAATCCTGCCCTTCGTCCGGCAGTTTGCCTTCATCGACAAGCACTGGTTTGACACCCAGCCCTGGCCCAGCCTGCAAGGCTGGCTCGAACGGTTCCTGGTCTCCGACCGCTTCGCCCATATCATGGAAAAATACCCGCAATGGCAGGAAGGCGATCCGCCAACACTGTTTTCCTGACACCGGGGCCATGAAGCGGATCGGGTCCAGGGACGAAGACATGCCCCATGAATAGGATTTGGGGGACTGCTGGTGGCCAGCCGCTGGGGACGTCAATCGCGACTTTCAAGCGATATTGCGCTTTTACATCCGGCCGCTGCCGCGTACCGTCGCACCAGTCACCGATGACGTTTTTTTCGAATTTGCAATCCAGGCTGCTTTCCATGTCCCGTCTCAATATCGAACAGCTGCGCACGTTTCTCGAGGTTGTTCGCCTGGGCGGAGTGCGCAAGGCGGCACAAAGCCTGAGCATTACCCAGCCCGCGGTCAGTGCAAGGATCAAGTCACTTGAGGACTCGCTGGCGGTTGAACTTTTCTACCGCAACTCAGGCGGCCTGAGCCTGACCAAGCGCGGCGAGATGCTGATCCGCTATGCCGAACAGTTCGAACATCTGTCGGAACAGGTGACAGCCAACATCATTTCGCCCGACGCGATCGAGCAGCAATTGCGCCTGGGTGTCGCCGAAACCGTGGCGCAATCCTGGTTGCCGGACTTTGTCTCTGCGCTGCACCACAGGTTCCCCAAGGTCGAGATCGAGATTGATGTCGATGTCTCCACCAATCTGCGCGAACGGCTGCTCGACCGCGAGATCGACCTTGCCATCCTGCTGGGCCCGGTGTCGGAGGCGACGATCAGCAACATCATCCTGCCCGGGTTTGACATGGCCTGGTACGTGGCAGCGGACACGAGAAGCCCCGACGACGACGATGGCGCGCTGATTGCCACGCGCCCGGTTATCACGTTCGCCCGCAACACCCGTCCCTACCGCGAGCTCAAACGCGCCCTGTTCGAAAGGGTGGGGCCGCGGGTGCAAATATTTTCATCCTCGTCGCTGTCGGCGTGTTTCAGACTGGTCGAGGCCGGGCTCGGTGTGGCGGCATTGCCCAGAATTCTGGGGCATGAACTCGTGGCGCGTGGTGCACTGCGCACCTTTGATCCCGGCTGGTTGCCTTCGCCGCTGCAGTTTACCGCGTCCTACCTTGGCGATCCGAAAAGCCATGTCGTGGAAATCGCGGGACAGCTGGCACTGGCCACGGCGCGCGATCATGATGATAAAAATATTTGATCACTTTTGCCAAGAATTTTCAATTTGATTTGATTGAGCGTGCTTGCGACGCTGCCGTCATAACGTCCCTTGCCGGAAGATGTAGAACCTGATGCCAAGCCCCCGCATTACAATTGCAGTCGACATCGGTGGCACGTTCACCGATCTGGAGTTCCGTGATTCCGGCACAGGTGCCGCCCACAGCCTGAAATCCCCGACGACCCCGGACAACCCCGCGCGCGGGTTGACCGATGCCATCGCATTGGCAGGGACACGGTTTGGCTTCACCACCGCCGACATCGCGCTGATCCTGCATGGCACGACCATTGCGACCAACGCCGTTCTGACCCGCGATCTGCCCGCGGGCGCCCTCATCACCACCGAAGGGTTCGAGGATGTGCTTGAAATCGGGCGTCATGCCCGGAGCGATATCTACGCCTTGCGCGGTCCCGACCGCAGCATCCTGATCCCCCGGCGTCACCGGTTCGGTGCACCAGGGCGCATCGGTGCATCCGGCGAGGTTGTGCGCGAGATTGACGTCGCAGCACTTGATGCCATGATTGAGCGTGTGGCCGCCTCCGGCGCCAAGGCCACTGCGATCTGTCTGCTCAATGCCTACGCCAACCCGGCCCAGGAAATCGAGATTCGCGACCGCCTGCAGGCCCGCTGTCCTGACATGGCCGTGTCCTGCAGCCATGAAGTGTCGCCCGAAATCCGCGAGTTCGAGCGGACGGCGACCACCGTGCTGAATGCTCTGCTGGTTCCGGTCATTGCCCGCTATGTCACCGCCCTGCGAGCGCGGCTGACGGAGGCGGAGGTCACCGCACCGGTCTATCTGATCCAGTCCAACGGCGGCGCGATCAGCCTCGATGCCGCCGTGCAAGCCCCG
>Ga0209345_10005119_pt1 | contig 12336 bp, 8 predicted proteins | sample Cruoilmetagenom7_FD_187294 | JGI IMG/M metagenome (GOLD analysis project Ga0209345, IMG submission 187294) | Oil polluted marine microbial communities from Coal Oil Point, Santa Barbara, California, USA - Sample 7 (SPAdes) (version 2) | ecosystem: Environmental > Aquatic > Marine > Oil seeps ...
TCTGGCGTTTAAAAAGTTGATGAAGGGAACCCCCTTGGCGGAAATATAAGAAGAGGGTATGGAAGAGCAAGCCCCATATGGAATTTCAGAGCATGAGGTGCCGAGCTACCTGGGAGGAACATAGGGGTTGTTGACTAGCGTGACAAACTCTCGATTATCATAAATGGAACGCTTGAAAAAAAAGAAGAATAGTACAAAGCTTGAGAAGTTCGATTAATTCGTTATCTCAATGATGCGCTCTCTGAATTCTTCAATCCGCTCCTCGTCATGAATCTTCTGACCCAACGAATCCCTCACATAAAAATCACCGCTCAGATATGCTTCATCGCTGTCAAACTTGGCAAATCTAATATTTAAACCCAGAGAAAACAATTTTTTTGCAAGTTCATAAAGCAGTCCTACAATAGCTGCGGAACGGACTTCAATCACCGTAAAAAAATCAGACACATCATTATTTATCCTGACCTCTCTGATACGGGGGCTTTCATACCTTTCCTTCTCCAGCATAGATCTTCCTTTTTCCAGGATTTTGTCATCCAGTGGGAATCGATCTTCTATAGCCAGATTTACTTCTCTATATATTTTGTCCCACCTTTCCTTTTCTGTATAAGGATCCAGAGGATTTGTGACCTCATACACATCGAAGGCCATGCCGTTTTTCAAGGTACAGATATTTGCCGACAAGACAGCAATGTTGTTGAGCGCCAGAACCCCAACGATCTTACTGAAAAGGCCCGGCTTATCATAGGTACAAATAAACATTCTTGTGACAGGCGCACTGGTAAGCTTTTCTAATTCCCACAGCAGCTTTTCAGCCCCGATATTCAGGGCCATTTTGAAGTGCCGGATCATATTCTCCGGCGTCATATTTAGAAAATATCGAGAGGGGACTTGCTCAATGATATGAGAGATCTCATCTTTTGGGAAAAGGCTGGACAACTCATCCCTGACAACTCTTTTTTTCCCTTCAATTTCTCTGGTTGCATCTGGTGTGGCGAGGATGCCTCTCTGGAGGATCCGCTTTACCTTGAAAAACAATTCAGCAAGCAGCATCATCTTCCAGTCGCTTCGGGCCGCAGGACCGGTGGCAAAGCTATCCGCCACAGTCACAAGAAACAGCATGTTGAGCACATCCTCATTTTGAATGGTCTGAGCAACCTGGACACAGGTCTTCTCATCATTTAAATCCCTGTGCTGTGAAATATGAGCGAGAAGCAGGTGGTGTTCAACCAGCAGGGGGACAACCCTCAAGGCTTCCCCGTCAACACCAAGTTGAGTTAGAATATTTGGGATAAGCTTGGCGCCTTTCAGAGAATGACCATTCCCGGACCCTTTCCCAATATCATGAAGAAGTGCAGTCAAACAAAGGTAATCCGTTTGTTTCAATTCCTGGAAGACTTCCTTAAATAGAGGCCAGCGTTTATCGTATGTGCCTTTCGAAATCTCATTTAGGACCTCAAGCGCCCTTATGGAGTGCAGGTCTACCGTCTCCACATGATAGTGCCCTAATTCTGCCAGGTTCCTTATTCTTCTGAAATCAGGAATAAAAAGAGTAATCAAACCTATTTCGAGAGCCAGTCTGATGATCTTGGGGTTTTTCGGGTTTAGAATGATTTCCATGAAAAGCTTTTTCGCCTCAGGGGAAGATGCAATTGCCCCCCCTCTGGTGGCGATATCTTTTTTTGCCTCCCAAATGAATCCCGAGCCCAAAAAAAGTCCCAGACGATTGGCTTCATTCAAGGCCTTTAAGATCACGATGGGGTCTTTTTCCGAAATTCGACCTTCTTTTAGAACGATATTTCCCTTAATCACCTGAAAATCGGAAGGCAGTCGGTTTGGCGTGTGCTCCAGGGGCAAAGGATCAATGATGTCAAGGGATTTTGAAAGGAATTCTTCATGGCCATAACGGATACGGTTTAGATGAAGGTATAGGTCTCTCAAAAATTTTTCTACTGCCGTCATATCCGGGGCATCTTCGTACCCAAGGCTATGTGAAAGTTTTGTCTGGTAGGAGAGATGGAGTCGGTCTTCTTTTCTGCCAGTCAGGTAATGGAGATGGTTTCTTATTTTAAGGAGGTAGCTTGCAGAATGGGTCAGCTTGTCAAATTCAAAATAGGAAAAAGCAGCGAATCGTTTGATTTGGTTAACACGTTTGCACTTGAAATAGATCTTGGCTATCCAGGCCATGAAGTGCAGGTCTCGGAGCCCTCCCAACCCTTCTTTTATGTCCGGCTCTACAAAATATGATTCTGTATGGAATCTTTCTGCTCTTTTTTCCTGGTAAATCAGAAACTGCTTTAGAAAGGACCTTTTTTCACGGTAGATCCTGGCCCAGAACGCCTCCTGGAAAAGTCGATAAAAGGAACTGGACCCCAGCAGAAAACGGCCATCCATAACAGAAGTCAGGACTCGAAAATCATTTAAGGAAAGGCGGATACATTCCTGAACCGTCAGGATGGAATGCCCCACTTCAAGCTTGGCATCCCAGAGAGGGTAGAGAATGCGCAGGATTATATCGCGCATCTCCGGGGAGAGTTTGCCCTGATGAATAACCATAAGGTCCACATCGGACCCCAGGCATAACTCACGCCTTCCGTAACTGCCAAGGGCTACGACTGCCAGCGCATTATCCCGGGTTGCCCTGATCTCTTCAGTGAATGCGGTCTCAAAAAAAAGCGACCGGATGAACCGGTCCATCAGATCAGCATATTTACGGGTTATACGCAGACCCGAACTTTGGTTCAGGTCCTGATCTATCAAGGCATCCCTTGACTCAAGGAAATCTTCAATTGGACGTAGCTGTCTTTGCACAACCTTAGAGGGCGTCTTCGTCTTCCTCTCCTGTTCGGATACGGATCGCTTTTTCCATCGGAATGATGAAGATCTTACCGTCTCCTATCTCGCCGGTGTGGGCAGTTTCTTTTATGGCTTCAACAACCTTTGGCACCATATCAGAGGAAATTGCCACCTCCAGTTTAATTTTAGGGAGGAAATCCACGACGTATTCAGCCCCTCGATAGATTTCTTTGTGTCCCTTTTGTCTGCCGAAACCTTTCACTTCGGTAATGGTTATTCCGCTGACCCCAAGTTTAAGCACGGCATCTTTTACGTCTTCCAGTTTAAAGGGCTTAATAATTGCTTCAATTTTTTTCATGGCAATTCTCTCTCAGCAAATGGTTCGTTTTCATTCCCTCTTTACCACCCATGTGTTGCAGAAATATTACGGAAGGAAAGTCATGTAATAAAAAAAGGTTCAATTTTATTTTTTCTAACAATAACTCCTTGTTGTCAATCAAAATGGTAACTTCTCAAAAAGTTCGGGTAAGATCGCTGCAATAAGGTGGCGGCGGTGTCTTTTTAGAAATCCGCATATTTGGGAGTCATTCCAAACTGACGGCAGCTATCTACGCAATTTGTAATGTGAGGCTTTAAACAGGGCGTCTCCCGCGCCAAATTGGCCTTCGCTGCCTTTTCGTTGCTTGAAATCCAGGCTTGACGCGTATAATCGCATCCCTACATGGGTGATGCGGATTCCTAAAAAAACACCGCCGCCGCCTAAACCGACCCGAATTTATTGAGAGGTTACGGCACACTTCTGTAACTATCGAACTTTCTTAAAGATTCCTCCAAAATTCCCGTCTCTTTTTCGAAAAAACTGGATTTTTTCGATTCTCCTGCAAAAAATGACCCTGTCCGGAAAAAGGCAACTGACATGAATGTGGTGAGAAAAAAAATCGTGTTTAACCTTTTTGGCGGCGTTATTGTCGTTTTATGGCTCATCATGATGGGCCTGTTGGTTAAAAAGGTCAATTTTACTGATTTTAGCGGACAAGCTGATTTTTTAGATAAGACATCTAATATCAGCGCACCCTCCAGCGATTGGATGGAGATTTATCTGAGGGATGAGAAGGTGGGGTATTCCGTGAACCATGTCAGCCCGGTTGAAGATGACTATCTTATTCGGGAGGAGATTTTTTTAAAATTGAATCTGATGGGTCAGGCCAGTGTTTTGCATTCGATCACCAGTTGTGTCGTGGGGCATGAGTTCTTTTTGAAGACATTCAAGTTTAAAATGACATCGGGAGCAGTTGCCTTTCAAATTTCCGGCAATGTGGAAGATGACCGCATGGTTCTGGAAATAGGGGAGGGGAAGACCCGGAGGCGTAAATCTATTCATCTGTCGGGGAGGCCCGTGATAGGCGCTGCCCTGGTTCAGTTTTTTAAATGCCGGCATGTGGAAGTGGGGCAGTCTTTCACATTTCCGATTTTTGATCCGTCCACCATGGCCCAAAAAGAAATGACTCTTGAAGTTAAAGCCAGAGAGATATTGACCATAAATCGAATTGGGTATGATGCATTTCGCTTGGAAACTGATATGTGGGGCCACAATTTGACGTTCTGGCTTGACAAAGATGGCAGTGTCCTGAGGCAAGAAGGTTTCATGGGAATGACTTTGGTCCGGTCTAGTGCCGACGCGGCCCCTCGAGGGATTAAGGGGAGTAGTGGCAGCGATTTATATGAGCAGGTCGCGGTACGGGTAAAGAAAAGGCTACCGAGACCCCATCGGCTGACCTATTTGAAACTGAAGGTGTCGGGTCTGGATGAGACCGATTTTGATACGGCTGTTTTGGATGAAGGGAGACAGAAATTTCAGGAAGGAATAATCGAAATTGAGAAGGAAAAGGTACCCTTAAAAGAGAGCTCCATGCTTCCTTATGTGGACCTTTCCGAAGAAATGAAACTGTTCTTGGAACCCGAAATAGGAATCGAAAGTGACGGCAAAGCAATCACAGAAAAAGCGCGTGAGATTACCGGAGATGCCAGAGATCCGGTAACCGCTGCCAAGAAGCTGCTGGAATGGGTTTACGGGAACATTGAGAAAATGCCGGTTATCACTGTTCCCAGTGCAGAGGAGGTGCTGAAGACCAGGGTCGGGGACTGCAACGAGCATGCAGTGCTGCTGACCGCCTTGCTCAGGGCCTCTGGAATCCCCGCCAGACTGTGTGTGGGGCTTGTGTATGCAAGGGGCATGTTCCTATATCATGCGTGGTGTGAAATCTATCTGGGGGAATGGATCTCTGCTGACCCGACACTGAATCAGATCCCTGCCGATGTCAGCCATATCAGGCTTGTAAAAGGCGGACTGGAAAGGCAGGTAGAGATTATCAGTCTGGTTGGCAAAATTAAACTGGAGGTATTGGAATACAGGGACAGGTGATGAATACGGCGCACGGCACACGGTATAGGGTATAAGGCGTAAGGTGTAAGGTATAAGATTTAAGGTGGCGGGCAAACCGCTCAACGGGTAATCCATGATAAAATTGATCGATTTGACTAAGATGTTTAAGAACCTGCGGGCTGTTGACAATATCAGTCTGGAGGTCAAGGAAGGGACGGTCCTCGGATTCCTCGGACCCAACGGCGCAGGAAAAACCACAACCATAAAAATGATGGCCGGTACCCTGAAGCCCACAGCAGGACAAATTATCATCAACGGTCTGGATCTTGCCAAAGACCCTTCGGCAGTCAAGCAGTGCGTGGGTTTTATCCCGGACAGGCCTTTTGTTTATGAAAAACTCACAGGGCTTGAGTTCCTCCGCTTCATTGCCGCCCTTTATCAATTGGATCACGCATCTTCAGTGGAAAACAGGATCTCGGAACTGCTCGCACTTTTCGACCTCAGTCACTGGCAGGAAGAGCTGATTGGAAGTTACTCCCACGGAATGAAACAGCGGCTGGTCATGTGCTCGGCCCTGATCCATAACCCAAAGGTCCTGATCGTTGATGAGCCCATGGTGGGTCTGGACCCAAAGGGCACAAGGCTTGTGAAGGACATATTCAGAGAACAGGCCCGCCAGGGGACAACGGTTTTCATGTCTACGCATTCCCTTGAAGTTGCCGAAGAAGTGAGCGATGAAATCGCAATAATACAGGCAGGCCGGATTATTGCGAAAGGCACTGCGGACACGTTAAGAGTTAAAGCAGATGTGGACGGCAATCTGGAGGACATATTTCTGAAACTGGTTGAGGGAAAAAGGCTGGCACATGAGAGACCTCTATCTTCTCAGTAAGCCCAGGTTTATGGGCCTTCGAAACCAACTGGTCCATCCGGGAAACGGAAAAAAAAAGCGGGTCATCATTATGGCCGGGGTGGGGCTTGCCTTTTGCGGGTTTATCTTTCTCATCTCCTGCCGCGTCCTGATCTATTTTCAATCTGCGGAGGTCATTGGAGATATCCTGAGCCGTCTCCTCCTGTCCATGGTTCTCCTGACTTTTTTTTCCCTTCTCATATTCAGTCATATCATAACCGCACTTTCAAACCTTTTCCTTTCAAAGGATCTTGATCTGTATCATTCCACACCTGCACTGTTGGAAGAGATCTTTTTGTCCCGGGTTTTTTACACATTTATTGACAGTTCATGGATGTTAATTATCTTTGGCCTCCCCATTTTTGTGGCCTACGGATATGTATACCGCCCCGGACCGGATTTCTATTTTACCCTCCTCCATATGAACCTGGCCATGGGGATTATTGCTGCAGGCATTGGCGTGCTGTTGACCATGGTTCTTGTCTATGTGTTTCCGGCACAAAGGACAAAAGACGTTATCATGCTCCTGTCAGTTCTGATGCTGGTAGGGCTGTATCTTATGTTTCGATTCTTGAGGCCCGAGAGACTGGTGGATCCTGATGCCTTCTTTACAATCTCGCAGTATCTGAGCGCTATGGAAGCGCCTTTCTCTCCCTATCTTCCAACCCAATGGATTACCGAAACCCTTTGGGGCAGTTTGGCCGGATCACCTGGAAACAGTCATCTGTTCGAGGTTGCATTGACCTGGACCACTGCGGCAGCGATCCTGGTTATCAATGTCTGGGTGGCTCACTTTGTATATTTTGAAGGCTTCTCCAAATCCCAGGAAGCCAAGAAGCGGAATATGGGGGGAGGCAGGCTCCTTGATATATTTGTCAGGTGTTATACAAGACCGTTTGGAGATGATCTGGCAGCGGTCATGGCCAAAGATGTGCGGACATTTTTTCGGGACAACACCCAGTGGTCTCAATTATTACTGCTGTCCGCGCTTGTTGTGGTGTATGTATATAACTTCAGTGTTCTGCCGCTTGACATGAGTCCCGTTAGATTGAGTTTTCTTCAGAATGGCCTGGCCTTTTTGAATATGGGCCTTGCCGGATTCGTACTTTCAGCGGTTTCAGCCCGTTTTGTGTTTACTGCAGTCAGTTCCGAGGGTGAGGCTTACTGGATAATCCGTTCGTCCCCAATGAGACTCAGGCGATATTTGTGGGGGAAGTTCGTGTTTTTCCTGTTTCCCATGATCATCCTGGCAGAGATCCTGATTATTGTTACCAACCTTTTTCTTGAAGTAACGCCTTTTATGATGTTTCTGTCCTCGGCCACCATGTTTCTTATGGTGTTTGGGATCGTCGCAATCGGCGTGGGTCTCGGGGCGGTGTACCCTGATTTCAGGTATCAAAATATTGCTCAGGTTTCCACGGGTTTTGGCGGTGTTTTGTATATGATCATAAGTTCGCTTTTTATTGCCGTGGTAATTGTTCTTGAGGCGTGGCCCGTGTATGTGCTGTTCATGTCTGATCTGCATGGAAATGCGGTTTCAGTGTTTCAGTGGTTTATTATTGTTTTGTCGTTTTTCCTGATCCTCGTGATCAGCATCGCGGCAATATTCATGCCCATGAAAGTGGGGCTTAGGGCGTTGCAAAGATATGAGTAACAGACGGGATAGTCGAAAGGTCGAAGGGTTGAAAGGTCGAAGAGTGATGAGCAACAGCGGTGGATGAATATGAATGATAATGCCGTCTTTGAATACGAAGGGAACCTCCACATCCACTCTTTCTTTTCAGATGGGGCTGGAACTGTTTCTGAGATCATTCAAGCGGCTTCAAAGATCGGGCTGGATTTCATCATCCTCAATGACCATGATTTCATGGCCGATTCACTTCATCTTGATGCTGAAGGTTTTCACAGCGGAGTGCTGACCCTTGTGGGGCTTGAAATAGGCAGACTGTCCCATCACTACCTGGCCTATGATCTCAAGGAGATGGCGATGGCAGGGGACTCCAGTCCTCAGGAGGTTATTGACCGTGTAAATAAACAGGGCGGATTTGGGTTTTTGGCCCACCCGTTTGAAAAGGGCATGGCTTTTCATGATAAGTCGACTGCTTATATTTGGAAAGATCTGACGGTTACGGGGTTTACGGGCATCGAAATCTGGAATTTTTCTTCTCGGTGGAAAGAGCGGGTCAGAACCGTATTGCACGGACTTTTTTTTCTGCTCTTTAAATCCTGGCTGCTGAGAGGCCCAAGCAGCAAAACTCTCTCCTTTTGGGATAAGTTGTGCCAACAGAGAAGAGTGGTTGCCATCGGCGGTTCGGATTCCCATGGCGCCTTATTTAAATGGGGCAAGCTTCGTTTCAGACCCCTGACATATGATTTTTTGTTGAACACCATCAATGTCCATATTCTGTTGGACAGGAAACTGCCAAAGGATTTTTCCAGGGCCAGGGCCAAAGTATACCGGGCAATGAGAGATGGGCGATTATTTATTGCCCATGAAAGACTGGCCCCTGCCACGGGCTTCAGATTTAATTATATATCAGAATACGACATCCGTCTGACCATGGGGGAAGAGGGGCAGTTTGAACCCGGACAGATCCATGTGGAAACACCTAAACACGGTGAAATCAGACTCATGAAAGACGGAATTTTGGAGAAAAGGTGGTACGGCAGAAAAGCATCCTTTCACGTAGCGGAAAAAGGCGTTTACCGAGTCGAGATTTCTCTTTACACTTTCCCTTTTGGCTGGCGGCCCTGGATTTATTCCAATCCCATTTATTTGAGGTGATGTTTCAGGCTAAGGATATTCGCCGTTAGTGATATTTACCCACAAAGTAAACAGGCAAATTCCGCTATGACGGACTTGAGAAGTCTGCCCCGGCATGGGATTAGCCGGGGGAATCCTATGGAATCCAGAGCTTTCTCACGGCTGAAGAGAATACCCGAAAACCCTGGAAAACATCTCCAGATCGATATCATCCACCAACCCGTCTGAGTTGAAGTCAGCCAGAACATCGTATTCGGGGTCACCTGACACGGAGCCAAAGGCGGCCGCCAGCAGGGAGAGGTCCATACCGTCAATATCCTGGTCCCCATCCACATCGCCGAAGCTGGGTGGAGAGGATGGTTTACTGCTCTTGAGAAGGGGATCCGTCCCTGCACTGACTTCTTCTCCGTCACTGTACCCGTCTTTGTCCGTATCCCAGTCAAAAGGATCGGTTCCTGAAGATATTTCATCCTCATTGTTTAATCCATCCCCGTCTTCATCACCATCGTGCGGGAATGTTGTAAACTGCCAGATGGGGCCCATAGTTTCACTGCTTTTATCGTCTCTTGCCACGACCTGCCAGAAGTACGTTGTGTTAAACTGCAAACCAGGGGGATCAGAAGGCTGACACGATGTTCCGCTCTGATCCTGACAACCGGATATGAGTGATAACCCGTCCTGAGCAGTTCCCACATAGACATCGTAGGTGACCACGTCACCGGGGTCGGGGTCCCCGCCCTGCCAACTCAGGAGGGTGTCAACGTGTATACCTGAGTTCCCGTCTTCGGGGTCAGGGAATGAGGGTTCAAAGGGAGGATTGTCATATACAAAATAGGCGCTCCCTTCGCTGCTGAAGTTGCCGGCCATGTCCACCCCCAGGAATCTGACGGTTGTGGTTACATCAATCTGGATGGCGTCAGTGTACAGCGTGGCTTCGGTGCTCGGCGGGCTGCCGTTCGTGGTATAGAAAATGTAGGCCGGCTCGTCGGCGGAAAGGGTCATGAACTGGGTCACGTTAAAGGGACCGCCGGGTGGAGAAGCCTGAACATCAGGCGCAGTAGTGTCTCCGGCTTCATCCACATTGACTGCAATATTTTTAACCGTGGATACATGGAAGGCATCGGAAAAGAAAAGCGTCAGCCCTCTTTGAATGGGATCTGACCCGGGCATCCTCATTTCCAGGGTGATGACCTCCAATCCAGTAGGGGTCCAGTTGTTTTCATCGGTATCGAAAAGATTGCTCAGGTTCAAATAAGCCTGGTTGTCCCCGGTGCCGTCTTCTACAAAAGCTGAAACCGGGTAAATCGTGTCGCTGCTGGAGGCTGTGGTCAACCATCCTCGAGAATCCAGAGTTCCCAAATCATCTGTCAGGGATATCAGCACCTGGTTTGAATCAGATACAAAGGCATTGGCCGCCGAGGTGGTTACTGAGGCCACACCTGAAGCAGGCCATGACGTTTCGGGACCACCGTTTTGTGAATAAATCCTGAAATAGTAAGTCGTTCGTGGGAGACAGCCTTGAAGGCCGATTTTCATCAGTCCCAGGTTCTGTGCAAGGGTCCGAAGCGCTTCTATCCCTTCTTCCCTTTGGTAATCGTCAATGGCTTCCGGGTCACCGCCAAACAAGGGAACAGTTGCTACCTCGAGTTCCGACGTAATATCGGTCGTTCCACCTGGATCGGAAAAAACGGTAATCCTTGATGTTGCAGCCACACCAACCTGAGGAGCTGCAGAGTCGGAAGTCTTCCATATAACGGCAAAACCTGATGGCGTGACATCTGTTGTCTGCACATCCTGAATGGTGATATCAGCCCAGACTGTTAACGTTGATAGCAGCAGCACGGCCTGAAAAATGACAATTCGGAAAACATTTAATCTGATTCTATTCATAATTTGTTTTTTCATGGATGGTCCTCACGTTGCTCATCAAAGTCTTGTCAATAAACCATTTACGAAAGGGTTCATAGTGACGGGCATGGGTTACTGCCCCTTCTCCAGGATTTGAGGTCATAATGCTGTCCGGGTCGATGATTGCATTTTCCGGCGCCAGCGCGCCCTTCCCGTATTCATCATAAATGCCTATCATGTGGCCAAACTCGTGGGCCACCAGCTCAGGGCTATCCAGAATGTTCCAGTTGAGTTCGTCAGTCCGCCCGTTGCCCGGCCGCACGATCACATGGTGATGGAAGCGCGGTCCTCTGAACGAGATATCTACAACCATCGGGTATCGCCGTCCCGAAGTCGTTTCGAGTGCAAATGAATTATTCCATATCCGTTCGATCCCTTCTTCCCATAGTGGCTTTACCCTGTTAAGTTCCGGTTGAGTGATACCCACTGCAGGGATCAGGTTGACCGAAACCCTGATGATCAATATGCCGTTTTCAATGGCCACGTCATACCCGTATTTCCAGGCATATCCATTGTCGGCATCCCGGCTTCCGGTGATTGTCTCCATCGGAATGGAAACAGGGCCTCTTGTCAAAGCCCTTGAGGGGGTAACGTCTTTGAGCGCCACTTGCTGAATCTGGTCTCTCGTCTGGCTCTGCACGTAATGCAGACACAAAGCCAGCAGAAGCAATGTTGTCGCTACGCTTATAAGGGATTTAAATATTGATCTCAAAGTGAATCTCCAGAAACCTGTGTTTGAGAACCAGACTGACCTTTTCTTTGGAGAATTTTCTCGCCGCCAATCAGAATAGCGACCTGTCGTATCCCAGCACTGTGCAAACGGCGGGCCACTTTTTCCGCTTTTCCATCCCCGCTGTCGACCAGTACAAAAACCTGTTTTTGCCCGTTCCGCTCGCTGCCGGAAAATGCGGCAATGGAGATATCCGGGCCTTCAGTGCCTGAACGAAAAATGTTGCATTCAGGGATTATGATCTCAATGCCGGGAAACTTCTCAGATAAATCCGACAGATCTTCTTCATCAGCTTTCTGCTTGTCTTTCCCAGCTTGTCTTTTCCTGTTTCTCAGGTGGCGTATGTCAACCAGGACCATGTCCCCATTGCCCGCCAAAGCTTTTTTAAGATCCGCGTAGGTGATATAACGGAATTGTACCATTTTTACACCCGGATTCCGTGTGCTCGGAAAGCTCAGTCCCTGCCATGCAGCAAAACCGCCCTCCAGAAGTTCTGCCTGGATTCCTTCTCTGGTGTTCAGGGTTTCGACGGCCTTCAGTGTGATATCTCTGCGAATGCCGTCTCCACAAACCACCACTTTGCCAAGAGGAGGAAGCGGCTTCCTGCCAATTATGGCCGCGGGGATGTTGATGGCACTACGGATATGGCCTTCCACGAATAACTCCTGGCTCCTGATATCAATGATCGTCACCTTTTCTCCCTGATCCAGCATATCTTTGAGTGCTTCCACTTCAATTGCGAGACCGGCATTCGGAAAAAACAATGCCACTGCGAGGAAGATTATGACTTTTATACCTTTGGGTCTGTTTTTCATATGCACTACTCCCCGGGCTTCCATGTTGTT
>Ga0209345_10005120_pt1 | contig 12333 bp, 10 predicted proteins | sample Cruoilmetagenom7_FD_187294 | JGI IMG/M metagenome (GOLD analysis project Ga0209345, IMG submission 187294) | Oil polluted marine microbial communities from Coal Oil Point, Santa Barbara, California, USA - Sample 7 (SPAdes) (version 2) | ecosystem: Environmental > Aquatic > Marine > Oil seeps ...
GGCGGGCGCGGCGATTGTCTCGGTCGTGCTGATCGAGGGCGTGCGGCGCGTCGCAAAGATCGAGCCGGGAGCGGCCATGGGCGTGATCTTCACCACGCTTTTCGCCGCCGGCGTGCTGCTGCTGGAACAATCCGACACAAGCGGTGTGCATCTCGATGTGGAACACGCGCTTTATGGCAATCTGGAAAGTCTGATCTGGCTGGATGCGACGGGATGGGCCTCTCTGCTCGATCCTGTGGCTCTTGCGGGATTGCCGCCGGAGTTGCCGCGCATGGCCGTGGCGCTGGTGATCGTGGCGCTCGCGATCGGCGTGATGTGGCGCCCGCTGGCCATCGCCACCTTCGATGAAGGCTTTGCGGCAACGCTTGGCCTGCCTGTCCGGGCGCTTGGTCTGGCGCTGGTGATGCTTGCCGCGCTGGCGGCTGTCGCCGCCTTCGATGCGGTGGGGTCGATCATCGTGATCGCCATGTTCATCTGCCCCCCGGCAGCGGCGCGGATGATGACTGACCGGCTGGTGCCGCAGGTCATCTGGAGCGTCGTCTTCGCTATCCTGGCCGCCGTCTTGGGCTATGTGATCGCGGGCTATGGTCCGCTTTGGCTGGGCTTTGCCAATTCGGTCAGCGCGGCGGGCATGATCGCCACCGTGTCGGGCCTGATCCTTGGTATCACGATGCTAGTCGGCCCCTGTCGTCGCCGCGCCGGTGCCGCTGCCGCGACCTGATACGTTTTCGTGCTCGAAATATCCCCCCCGCAGGCTCTGGAAGGCTCAAGCGGCGATCCGGTCAGCTTGTCTTTGTCCGTAGTGCAACCAGACCGTCCCGCGCGGCATCGGCCGGGTGCAGCGTTTCGACCGGCACGCCTTGCGCCGTCAATGCGCCGGAATAGAGACTGTTTTGCGCGATGACGATGACCTGCTGACCAAGCCAATAGGGCCGCATCGCCGCCAGTTCGGCACCTAGCAGATGCCCGGCAATGGCTTCGGCCGCATGGGCCAGCGTGGCGCTGCGCAGATGCAGCGACAGCCGTTCCGGTCGCGACATGGTATCGGCGAGCGCCTGCGGGTCGGCGATCTCGGCCGCGTTCAGCGTCCTTGCCAGCATCGGGGTCAGGGCGGACTGGAAACTGACCACCTCATCGGCGCTGATCTGGCACCAATGCGTGACGTCTTCCATCGGCAGGCAGATCACCCCGTCCCAGTTCGGCCGTGCAGCCAGCGCGCCCGCGATCCGCAAGCGGGCGGCCGCATCCATGCATCCCTGTGGGCGATCTTGTGTCAGGGCGGCGAGTGGCAGGTTCTGGGACAGAACAGGCGCGGGCACGGGCTGCGTTGCCTGCGCAGGCGCCACGATTACTGCAGGGTCGTCGCCGAGCTGGGCCAGAACTTCGGCCTGACTCGGCCCGCTTGCGGTTTGCAGCACCGAGGCACCGTCAAAGCGCCAGCCCTGTGCCGTTGCGCCACTCTCTTCGATCCCGATCCAGATATTCTGTGTCATGTCCCTGCAGATATGCGGCGGGTCCGGCCACGTCAATCGGCTCTGCTGCAGGGTCAGGCAGCCGTCAGGGCCACCATTGCATCGTATTGAGAAAGGAACACGCGGCCTGTCAGTTCTTCAAGGAAATGGCTGCGCTTCAGGCGATCCATCACGGGTCCCTTGACTTCGGACAGGTGCAGCGTGATCCCCAGATCACGCAGGCGCGCATTGATTGCCTCAAGGCTTTCCAGCGCCGACATGTCGATCTCGTTCACGGCCGAGCACATCAGGACGACATGGCGGATCGGTTCTTCGCAGGCCACGCGGTTGTAGATGTAATCCTCGAGGAAGCGGGCATTGGCGAAGTAAAGGCTTTCGTCGATCCGCAGGGTCACCACCGCAGGATCGGTCTGCACCTTGTGACGCAGGATATTGCGGAAATGCTGGGTGCCGGGGACAAGGCCCACCTCGGCCACATGCGGGCGCGATGTCTTGTAGAGGAACAGGGCCAGCGACAGGATCACACCGGCGGACACGCCCATCTCCACACCAAGGCCAAGGGTGATGGCGATGGTGGTGGCGACTGCGGCGAAGTCGATGCGCGAATAGGTCCAGCTCCGTTTCAGGATCGACAGGTCAACAAGGCTGAGCACCGCGACGATGATCGTGGCGGCGAGCGTGGCCTTGGGCAGGAAATGCAGCAGCGGCGTCAGGAACATCGCGGCCAGCAGGATGCCGATGGCGGTGAAAGCCCCCGCCGCCGGGGTTTCGGCACCTGCGTCGAAGTTCACGACCGAGCGGGCAAAGCCCCCCGTGACCGGATAGCCGCCCGACAGGGCGGCTGCGATATTCGCCGTGCCGAGGCCTACCAGCTCCTGATCCGGGTCGATCCGCTGGCGCTTCTTCGCGGCCAGGGTCTGTGCGACAGATACGGATTCCACAAAGCCGATAACCGAGATCAGAAGGGCCGAGATGAAAAGCTGTCCCCAGATCTCGCCCGAGAAGCCGGGCAGCGTCAGCGGGGGCAATCCGCTGGGAATGACGCCGACGATGGCGACGCCCTTGCTTGCCAGATCAAGGGCCCAGACGGTCAGCGTGGTCACGGCCACCGCCGCCACCGGACCGGCCTTGGCCAGCAGATCGGCCAGCCGGGGACGCAGGCCCGCGCCGATGAGCAGCGGTTTCAGTCCTCGACGGACCCAAAACAGAAAGGCAGTGGTCGCTACACCGATCACCAGCGTGATCAGGTTGATCTGATTCAGGTTGGCCCAAAGGTTGCCCAAGAGTTCGACCAATGAATGCCCGCCACCGCTGATCCCCATGATCGTGCCGATCTGGCTGGCGGCAATCAGCAGGCCGGATGCGGTGATAAAGCCTGCGATCACCGGGTGGGACAGGAAATTGGCCAGGAACCCCAGCCTGAACAGGCCCATCACTGTCAGGATCAAGCCCGATATGAAAGCCAGCGTGATCGCCGCCATCGCGTATTCGGCGGTGCCCGCCAGCGCCATGTTGCCCACCGCTGCGGCTGTCATCAGCGAGATCACGGCCACCGGACCCACTGCCAGCGCGCGGCTTGTGCCGAAGATCGCGTATGCGACCAGCGGCAGGATCGAGGCATAGAGCCCCATTTCCGGCGGCAGACCCGCCAGCAGAGCATAGGCCAGCGATTGCGGGATCAGCATGATCGTCACGATCACCGCTGCCACCCCGTCCGAGGTCAGCGTTTCGCGATCATAGGTTTTCGCCCATTGCAGGATTGGCAGATGCCTTTCGATCGCCTTGCGACCGACGCTCGGCTTTTGGCGTTCCGGTTGCGGCGATAGGGACATGATGGCGAGTTTCCTGAGACGAAGCTGTTCCGGCAGGGCACCGGCGCTGCATCATATATGTCATTTAGAATGTGATGTTCAACCTTGCTGATCCGGACCGGATACAGGTCACGGGCCGCCGTCAGACAGAGGGCTGGATTGATCCGGCCGTTCTGGGACAAAATATCTGGCGATAGCGGCTTGGCAGCCTTTTCGCCCGAGATTTTCTGAAACAAAGGCCAAACGGACCGGTATCCGAAGGATTTAAGGAACCAGTCATATATGTTTCACATCCTTGCTGCGCTAAACTGTCGCGGTATCTTCCGATACGAGCCAACATGCAGGAGGGACAGATGTCTGCAAAATTCATCGTCGGTTATGACGGGAGCGAGGCCGCAAGACGGGCGCTCGACTTTGCCGTGGGCCGGGTCAAGCTTCAAGGCGGAACGGTCGTTTTGGTCCATGTTCTGGAATGGTCTCCCTATTCATTCCTGACCCCAAGCGAATTGGAAGAACGGCATAAACGTCGCACCGAGGAACTGGAACGGGCCGAGAAGGCGCTGATCGCGCCGGTTCTCGAAAAAGTCCGCGCCGATGGTGTCGAGGCGGAAAGCAAGATCCGCTACGGCCACATCGCCGAGACGATCTGCAAGATCGCCGAGGAGATGGGCGCGGTGCAGATCGTGATCGGGCGCAACGGTCACACCAGGATCGGAAGCCGGATCTTCGGATCGGTTGCGGGCCATCTGGCGCAAGCCGCGCCCGTTCCCTGCACCATCGTGCCATGAGCAGCGACAGGAGAAACAGATGACACGGAATGCATTCCCGGCGGCCTTCGCCGCCCTTGCCGCGCTGGCGGCCCTGGTCTTCTCGGTGGTGCCGGCACAGGCGCAATCCATTGACGAGACCGTCAACCAGATATTCGCCAATTCGACTGGCTGGTTCGTCAGTTTCATCTTCGCTTCGATCCCCGGCACCTCGATCTCCTGGATCGTGCTCTGGCTGGTCGTGGCGGCAACGGTTTTCACGCTCTATTTCGGGTTCATCCAGTTCCGGGTGATCGGCCACTCACTTGCGCTGGTCAGCGGTAAATACTCGGACCCTGACGATGCGGGCGAGGTCAGCCACTTCCAGGCGCTGGCCACGGCGCTGTCGGGCACGGTCGGTCTGGGCAATATCGCGGGTGTCGCGGTGGCGGTCAGCATCGGCGGTGCGGGGGCGACCTTCTGGATGATCCTTGCGGGCCTTTTGGGCATGGCGTCCAAGTTCACCGAATGCACCCTGGGTGTGAAATACCGCAACGAATATCCCGACGGGCGCGTGTCGGGCGGCCCGATGTATTACCTGACCAAGGGGTTTGCCGAGCGTGGCTTGCCCGGAGGCAAGTTCCTTGCCGTGCTGTTCTCGATCTTCTGCGTGCTGGGTGCGCTGGGTGGGGGCAACATGTTCCAGGCCAATCAGGCGCATCAACAGTTGTCCGGTGTCTTCGGCGAGTATCCGGGCTGGATCACGGGTGTCGTCTTTGCGCTGATCGTCTTTGCGGTGATCGTGGGCGGGATCAAATCCATTGCCCGTGTGACCGAAAAGGTCGTGCCTTTCATGGGCGTTCTCTATGTCGGCACGGCGCTTGTCATCATCCTGATGAACGCCGATATGGTCGGTGCCGCCTTTGGCCAGATCTTCAACGGCGCTTTCACCGGCAACGGGATCGTGGGCGGCATGGTCGGTGCGCTGATCCAGGGCTTCCGCCGCGCGGCCTTTTCCAACGAGGCGGGGGTTGGTTCTGCGGCCATTGCCCACTCGGCAGTCCGCACCAAGGAGCCGATCACCGAAGGGTTCGTATCCCTGCTTGAGCCGTTCATCGACACCGTGGTGATCTGCACCATGACGGCGCTGGTGATCATCATCACGGGTCAGTTGGTCACGGATCCTGAAACCGGCCTCTACATCATCAACGAGGCAGGTCAGGTCACGACAGCAACGGGTGCTTCGGGCGTGGGTCTGACCTCGGCGGCGTTCGAATCCGCCTTCTCGTGGTTTCCCTATATCCTTGTGGTCGCGGTGGTGCTGTTTGCCTTCTCGACCATGCTCAGCTGGTCCTACTACGGGCTGAAGGCGTGGACTTTCATGTTCGGTGAAGGGCAGGCGCAGGAGCTGACGTTCAAGGTCATTTTCTGCATCTTCATCGTGATCGGTGCAGCGGCCAGCCTTGGCCCGGTGATCGACTTCTCGGACGCGGCGATCTTTGCCATGGCCGTGGTCAATATCGCGGGTCTGTATTTTCTTATGCCAATCGTGAAGCGGGAACTTGAAAGCTATCTGCGCCGACTTAACTCCGGTGAGATAAAACGGTTCAAGTAAAAGTTGAGCGTTAACGAGTGCCAAAGGCCAGAGTGATGCTCTGGCCTTTTTTCATTTCGTTCCGTGGCTGCGTCACGCCGCAGCGAAGCCTGCATCCAGAGCAGACAGGATCGTGTTCACCTCGGCCTCGGTGATTGTCAGGGGCGGTGACATCAGGATGTTGTGTGCGCCCAGCCGCACCATCGCGCCCGCCTGATAGGCCGTCTTGTGAATGCGCTTCATCGTCGGCATGTCCATCGGCGTCTTTGCCGCCTTGTCGCTGACCAGTTCGATCCCGGTCATCAACCCGTGCCCACCGCGCACATCGCCGATGATGTCGTATTTCTCGGCCAGTTTCAGCACGCCCTCATAGAGCTGCGTCCCCCGCGGGCCGGCATTGGCGGCCGTATTCAGGCGAAGCGTCTCGGACAGGCAGGCGGTCACGGCGGCGGCGCCCACGGGATGGGCGGAATAGGTATAGCCGTGGAAGATCGCGCCTTCGCCGGTGGTATCCTTTTCGAACACGTCTGCGACCTTCTGGTTCACAAGGGTCGCGCCCACCGGGAAGTAGCCCGAAGTAATGCCCTTCGCGCAGCTCATCATGTCGGGTTGCACGCCCCAATGCCGCGCGCCGGACCAGTCACCCGTGCGGCCAAAGCCCGTGATGACTTCATCCGAGATCATCAGGATGCCGTGGCGGTCGCAGATGTCGCGCATCAGCTTCATGAAGCTTTTGTCCGGCACTATCACACCGCCCGCGCCCTGGATCGGTTCCATGATGAAGGCGGCGATAGTGTTGGCGCCCTGAAAGGCGATCTCATCCTCCATCGCGGCGGCGATGTTCTGGGCCAGTTTCGCGCCATCCGTCTCGTTGAACGGGTTGCGATAGGTATAGGGGCTGGGCATATGGAAACAGCCCGGCAACATGGGTTCGTAGTTCAGGCGGAAGCGGTTGTTGCCGTTCACGCTGGCGCCGCCGAAATGGGTGCCGTGGTAGCCTTTCTTGAGGCTGAGGAACTTGGTCCGTGTCGGCTCGCCGCGCAGGCGATGATACTGACGGGACAGCCGCAGACAGGTTTCCACCGAATCCGACCCGCCCGAGGTGAAGAAGGCGCGCACCATGCCGTCGGGTTCGAAGAACTCGCGCACCATGTAGGATGCCTCGATCGCCGTCGGGTTTGTCGTGCCGCCGAAGGCCGAATAATAGGGCAGCTCGTAAAGCTGCTTGGCGATGGCGTCTTTGACCACGTTGTTGGAGTAGCCAAGGTTCACACACCACAGGCCCCCCACCGCATCGACGACCTTGTGCCCGTCCAGGTCGATGATATGCACGCCTTCGGCGCCCTTGATGATCGTAGGCGCATTCGCCTGAAGATCGCCCGGATGCCCCATCGGATGCCACAAATGGCGGGCATTGTTTTCTTTCAGAAAATTGTCGTCTTTCATGGTGGTGCCTCCGAGTCGCGGGTGTGCCGAATTTGATCAAATCCTGTCACTGCGCGGGCACGCTGTCCAGTGGCGCTTGTGTTCAGGATTTGCGCTGAAAGGCGATCATCACCAGCGCCAGCAGGCTGGACCCCAGCATCAGCAGCAGGGACACCGCGTTCAGCAGCGGGGTTGATCCCAGTTTCAACCGGTCGAACATGGCGATGGTCAGAGGGGAATCCGATCCGACCAGCATCAGGGTCGTGTTGAAATTCTCGAAGCTCATCAGGAAGGACACGACGAACGCGCCGATCATGGCCGGGGCGAGGTATGGCAGGGTAATCGTGCGCACGGCGGTCAGGTGGCTGGCACCAAGGTTCAACGCGGCCTCTTCCAGCGTGCGGTCGAACTTCTGCAACCGCGCGGCGATGACCAGCGTGGCGATGGTGGTGACAAAGGAAAACTGGCCGAGGATCACAAGAAGCAGGCCTGGGCGCAGCGCCTGAATGTCGATTTCCGCGGCGTCCCACGCGGCATTGGCCAGCGAGCTTGAAAAGACAAGGATCGAGATGCCCAGAACGATACCGGGGATCACCAGAGGCAGAAGCATCAGGACATAAAGAAACCCGCGCCCGCGGAACTGGTAGCGGTTGAAGAGAAAGGCGTTGGTCGTGCCCACCGCGACCGACAGGGCCGAGACCGCCAGCCCGATGATGACCGATGTGCCGATGGCGCGCAGGATCGGGTCTTCATGAAAGACACCGATCATCGGCCGTTCGGACCCGAAGAACCAGCTCAGCGTGAACCCTTCCCACGGCAGCGACGGGAACTGGCTGTCGTTGAACGCAAAGACCGCCACCACCGTGAGGGGTAGCGCCAGATAGACGAAGAACAGCGCGACATAGGCCCCATAGACAAGGCGGATCAGCGGGTTCTGCGGGATTGTCGGGATCATGTCGTTACCTTACCCCATCGTCTTTTCAAGCGTCTGCCCCGTCAGGCGCAACACCGCCCAGACGATCAGAGAAGACAGGATCAGCAGCATGAAGCCAAAGGCTGCGCCCAGCTCCCAGTTGAAGCGGACGATGAACTGGGAATAGATCATCTGCGTGAACCAAAGGCTGTCCTTGCCGCCCAGCATGGTGGGTGTCAGGTAATTACCAAGCGACAGCATGAAGACAACGATACTGCCAGAAACGATCCCCGGCATGGCATGGGGAATCACAATCTCGCGCAGGATGCTGGGGCCAGAGCCGCCCAGATCATAGCCCGCCTCGATCACCGCGTCGTCCAGACTGTCCAACGTGGTGACCAGCGGAACGACCATGAACAGCATCGATGTATAGACCAGCCCCACCATGATAGCGGCGTCATTATAGAGCATTTCGACCGGTCCCGCCGCCAGTCCCGCCCATTGCAGCAGGCCCGAGATGACGCCGCTTTCCCGCAGCAGGATCATCCAGCCGAAGGTGCGCACAAGCTCGGATACCCAGAAAGGGACAAGGCACATCAGGAACAGCACGGATCGCGCGCGCCCCCGCGCCATCTTGGCGATGTAGTAGGAGACCGGAAAGGCGATCAGCAGGGTCAGAACCGTCGCAAGGATCGACATCATCGCGGTGCGCGCGAAGGTGACCATATACAGCGGCTCGGTCAGGATGGTCGTATAATTGGCCAGCCCGGTTTCATACTGGCGCACGCCGACGCGTTCGCGCAGCGACAGCAGGAACAGGTCGATATGTGGAATGATGATCAGCAGCGACAGCCAAAGCAGCAGCGGCGTCAGCAGCAGGATAAGCCCCAGTTTCTGCCCTGCGCGCATTGCCTATAGCCCCGTTGCGGCAAAGGCATTGCCCTGATCGCCGGACCAACCGACGTGAACAGGTGCGCCGCGCGTCAGATGGGCGAATTCGCCGGATTGCGGCAGGGTCACTTCGATCTCGGCCCCGCTGGCATCCGTCACGATCACGCGGCTGGCGGCCCCGTTGAACAGAATCGTCGCGACATTGCCGCTGATTTGCGTATCAAACTGGGCGACATGTGCCGCGTTCTCGGCCAGCCGGATCGCCTCGGGTCGCACAAAGACCTCGGCCCTGTCTCCGACAGAGAGTGTCCGACCGGGGCTGACCGCGCGCAGGATCAGCCCGCCGTCCGTCTTCACTTCCAGCGCCTCACCCTCGGCACGGATCACGCGGCCCTGCCAGCGGTTCGCATCCCCGACAAAGCCCGCGACAAAAGCGGTCTGCGGCCGATAATAGAGATCGCGTGCCGTGCCCATCTGTTCGAACCGGCCCGCGTTCATCACGGCGATGCTGTCGGACATCACCAAAGCCTCGGACTGATCATGCGTGATGTAGACGAAGGTGGTGTCAAAGGCTGCCTGAAGCGCCTTCAACTCGACTTTCATATGTTCGCGCAGCTTCAGGTCCAGCGCGCCTAGCGGCTCGTCCAGCAGCAGCACATCGGGTTCCAGAACCATGCAGCGGGCAATGGCGACGCGCTGTTTTTGCCCGCCCGACAGCTCGTCCACCCGGCGCGCGCCGATGCCGGGCAGGCCGATCCGGTCCAGCGCCTCATCCACCTTGCGGACGATCTCGGGCTTGGCCATGCCCTTGCGGCGCAGACCGTATCCGATGTTGTCGGCAATGTTCATCATCGGGAACAGGGCCAGATGCTGGAACACCATGTTGACCGGGCGCTTGTTGGGCGGCACGTCCAGCACCGACCGGCCCTTGATGCGGATGTCGCCGCTGGTGGGTTCCAGAAAGCCCGCGATCATCCGCATGATCGTGGTCTTGCCGCAGCCCGAAGGCCCGAGGATGGAAAAGAACGACCCTGCCGGCACCGTGAAGGACACGTTGTCCACCGCCGTCGCCGCGCCGAAGCGTTTGGTCAGCGCATCACATTCCAGATCGGGGAGGGGCGTGGTCATGCGGATGTATCCGGATCTTTTCGCGTCAAAAGGAAAGGCGGCACCCGCAATACGCAGGTGCCGCCCGTCATGTCAGAGGATCAGCGCGCGGCTTGCACGCGGTCCAGCACGGCACCTTCCAGCGCCTCGAGACCAGCGGGAACCGGCGGATACCACTTGATGTTGTCGATGGCTTCCTGCGGGAAGCTGGCCTGATACTTGGCTTTCAGCGCTTCCGAGACGAATTCGTCAGCACCCTGCGAGGCAGTGAAGTTGCCCGCAGCTTCGGTGATCATCGCCGCGACTTCCGGCTTCATCACGAAGTTGATCCAGGCATAGGCGGCGTCATCCGCCTGACCCTTGGCCGGGATCACGAAAGTGTCGATCCAGCCCAGCGCACCGGATGCGGGGGCAACGAAGGTCACGTCGGCGTTGTCCTCGTTCAGCTTCCAGCCGCCGGTGTCCCAGGCCATCGCGGCCACGACCTCGCCCGAGCGGACCAGACCCATCAGCTCATCGCCGCCCGACCAGTAGGTTTTGACGTTGGGCTTGCACTCGATCAGCGCGGCTTCGACCTTGGACAGGATCTCGGTATAGGCGGCCTCGTCGGCATAGGCGGCGAAGGGGTCCATCCCCATCGAGAAGGCGAATCCGATCAGCGTCGGGCGGCGCATCCGGTAGGAGACCTTGCCTGCCACGTCGTCGCTGCAAAGGTCCGTGTAATCCTTCACATTCGCTGTCTGCGCCGTGTTCAGCACCAGACCATCAGTGCCCCAGACATGCGGTACGCCGTAAACTTCACCGCCGACAGTGGTGTTGGCCTTGGTCGCCGCAAGCATCGAGGGGATGAACAGGGCAGCGTCGATCTTGGACAGGTCCATCGGCTTGTAGATGCCGAACTCCTCCTGCGGGCCGGCGATGCGGTCCTGGCTCGGCTGGGCCAGATCGAAGCCACCGCCGCCCGTGGCGCGCAGCTTGGCGATCATTTCCTCGTTGTTCGAGGTGGTCACCTCGACGGTGTGGCCGGTCTCGGCCTCGAACATCTCGATGACGTTCTCGGGGGCGTAGCCGCCCCAGGTCAGAAGGCGCAGCGTGTCTGCGCTCGCCGGTGCGGCAAGGCCAATGGCAAGGGCCGAGGCGGTGAGTTTCAATGAGAGGCTGGAGGTTTTCATGACATATCCCTGTGTCTGGAGTGTGTATTTACCGAAGGCGACCAATCACATCAGTGAAACAGTTTTGCGAAATGAGGCCCGCGTTCTGTTCCTTTTTGATCATTTGATAAAATCAAGACCTTCGCTTTGGGGCAAAGTCAACATTTTCGCGCATCCTTTTTCAAGTGAACTTGCGAAACAGGCGGGTGCGGTCGAACATGCCCTCAAGGTCCTGCATCCGCGCGCGCGTGCTGTCCCATGTGCGCTCCTGCACTTCGGCGATCAGCGCCTCGGCCATCAGCATCAGGCTGACCAGACTGTCCCATGCGCTGGGCACGACGATCCGCCCGCAGAAGGTGCATTCGGCGAATTCGTGCACCGGGGATCGCCACTGATCCGTAAACAGAATGATCCGCGCGCCCTTGTCGCGGGCCAGTTCAGCCACTTTCAGGGTGCTGTTTTCATAGCGGCGGACGTCGAAAATCACCACGACATCGCCTGACCGCAGGTCCAGCAGGTCATGCGCCCATGTGCTGGCCATGGCATGGACATGTGTCACGCCTGCGCGCAGGACCTGCATGTGCAGGAACAGGTATTCGGCCAGCGCATGGGTGATCCGTCCGCCCGCCACGAAGATGCGGCGGTTCGGGTCGGCCAGCATGGCGCAGGCTCGCTCGAACGTGTCCACGTCGATCTGGGTCAGACTCTGGCGGATGTTGCCGATGACGGCATCGGTGAATCGGTTGAGGATATGGCCTTCGGGGGCTGCGTGAACCCAGATGTCGCGCTTGGTGATCGGGTCGGAAATCCGCGCCTCAAGTTCGCCGCGCAGGGCGGACTGGAAGTCAGGAAAGCCGGAAAACCCAAGTTTTTGCACCATCCGCACGACGGTCGGCGTCGATACATCCGCCGCCTTTGCCAGATGGGTGATCGAAGCGAGGCCAGTGACGGGATAGTTCTGCAGCAGCGTGTCGGCCAGTTGTCGTTCGGCCCGCGTCAGCGTGTCGAAGGCGGCTTGCAACCGCTCGGCGATGGTCTGGCTCTCATCGGTCACGTCTCGGCGATCCTTTTTGTTCAATATATGCACAGATCGATTCGGGGTGAAGAAAATCTTTCAGAAACATCGTTGACAGGTCGGGGGGGGTTGGATCACGCTTGAGCGACAGGGGGCTGCCATGCTGTTTTCGCCGGATCATTCAGTTGTCACGAACTGCTTCGTCAGG
>Ga0209345_10005121_pt1 | contig 12333 bp, 11 predicted proteins | sample Cruoilmetagenom7_FD_187294 | JGI IMG/M metagenome (GOLD analysis project Ga0209345, IMG submission 187294) | Oil polluted marine microbial communities from Coal Oil Point, Santa Barbara, California, USA - Sample 7 (SPAdes) (version 2) | ecosystem: Environmental > Aquatic > Marine > Oil seeps ...
TTATGTAGTAGAAGCTGATGCAGTTTCATTCTTTATGCCTCGTTCATTAGCAGCATTTAAAGATAGTGATGATGTAGTAGGTCGTAAAATTAAAGCTCAAGTTGTTAAGATAGACGAAGCTGAGAATTCAATAATTGTTTCTCGTCGTAAACTTTTCAATGAAGAAAGAAAAAAGAAAAAAGAGATTATTGATCAATTAATGGCAGATGATGTTATTGTTGAAGGTACAATCAAAAAAATCACTAGCTATGGTATGTTTGTAGATGTTGGTGGTGTTGATGGTTTAGTACACTATAATGAAATCAGTTACAAAGGTCCAGTTAATCCATCTAAACTTTATAAAGAGGGTGATGTAGTAACTGTTAAGGCTATCTCTTATGATAAAGATAAAAGACATCTTTCTCTTTCTATTAAAGCTGTTCAACCAGACCCATGGGCTGAAGTTGAATCAGAACTAGATGAAGGTGATACTATCACTGTAACTGTTTCAAATATTGAAGCATATGGTGTATTTGTTGATTTAGGAAATGATATTGAAGGTTTCTTACATATCTCAGAAATCACTTGGGACAAAAATGTTAAAAATCCTAATGACTACTTAACTGTTGGTCAAGAGATTGATGTTGAAGTTATAGAAATTAATCCTAAGACTCATAAATTAAGAGTTTCTCTTAAAAGATTATTACCAAAACCATTTGATGAATTTTTCAAAAACTACAAAGAGGGTGATATTGTAACTGGTACTGTTACATCACTTACTGACTTTGGTGCGTTTGTTCGTATTGCTGGTGTTGAGGGTCTTTTACATAACCAAGATATCTCTTGGGAGAAAAATACAAAATGTAAAGATGTATTAAAATCAGGTGAAGAAGTTGAAGTTAAAATTGCTAAAATCAACTCTGATGATCAAAAAATATCTTTAAATAGAAAAACTCTTTTAGAGTCTCCTATTGATAAATTTGCTACAACTCACAATACAAGCTCTATTGTTAATGGTACTATCCGTGACATTAAAGATTTCGGTGTATTTGTATCTTTAGAAGATGGTGTTGATGCACTTATTCGTGATGAAGATTTAACACCACTTGTAAAAGAAGAGTTAGAAGCTGGTCAAGAGATTGAAGCTGCTATCGCTGTTATAGATACAAAAAGAGATCGTATCCGTTTATCTGTTAAAAAACTAGACTACATAAAAAATCAGGCTATGCTTGAAGAGATTAATGATAATCAATCACACTCTTTAGGTGATTTAATTAAAGATCAAATCAAGTAGTTAAAAGTTGCAAAAAATACTAAAATGGCTTACTCCTCTCATAGGGGTTGGAGTTGCTGTTTTTATAGTCTTTTTTATGATTTCTATAAACTCATCTGAAGAGTTTGTAGAGTCTGAACCACTAGCTTTCAAGAAAAAAGTTACTCAAAAAAAACCAGAAAAAGTTTGGTTAAATCACTTTTCAGAGGCTGAAAGACTTGGATATTTTTATCCTGTAAATGAAGTATATATAAAAGTAGATTTAGATGAAAAAATAACTAAAACTATTACATACAGACTATCTGCTCCTCTTTTAGATCCATATCAATTATTTTGCCTAAAAGAAGAACTAAAGCAGCATAAGTTAAAGTATTCACTTGAAAAAGAGAAAGATGGTGTAGAGTTACTTATTTTTTCTAAAAATATAGATAGACTAAATTCTTTAGTGAAAGTACTTAAAAATTATCAAATTTCGGCAATTATTAAGCCGTACAAAGAGGAATATTAATGAAGAAATATACAGTTGTAGTTTGTGACCATATCCATGAAGCTGGATTGAAAATGCTTGAAAATGATGAAAATATCAACTTTATAATGGCGGCAGATGTTGATAAAACTGAGCTTGTTGAGACAATTATACCAACAGCTGATGTAGCTATAACAAGAAGTTCAACAGATGTAGATGCTAAGTTTATAAAAAATGCTAAAAATATGAAAGCTATAGTTCGAGCAGGTGTTGGTGTTGATAATGTAGATATTCCAGGATGTTCAAAAGAAGGTATCATTGTTATGAATGTACCAACTGCTAACACTATTGCCGCAGTTGAGCTTACTATGACTCATATGCTTTCATGTATGAGAATGTTTCCATATTCTCATGACCATCTTAAAAACCAAAGAATCTGGAAAAGAGAAAAATGGTATGGACATGAGATGAAAGCTAAAAAGCTTGGTGTTATCGGTTTTGGTAACATTGGTAGCCGTGTAGCTAAACGTGCTAAATCTTTTGAGATGGATATAGTTGCTTATGATCCTTATATTCATCCATCAAAAGTAACTGATCTTGATATGACATATACTAAGAATTTTGAAGATATTTTAGCTTGTGATATCATTACAATTCATACTCCTAAAAATCAAGAGACTCTTGATATGATAGGTGAAGCTGAAATTGCTAAGATGAAAGATGGTGTAGTTTTAATTAACTGTGCTAGAGGTGGTCTTTATAATGAAGATGCCCTTTATAATGGTCTTAAATCAGGTAAAATCCGTTTTGCAGGTATAGATGTATTTAACAAAGAACCAGCAACAGATCATCCATTACTAGAACTTGATAATATCTGTGTATCTCCACACCTAGGTGCGAATACATTTGAATCTCAGTATAACATTGGAACTCAGGCAGCTAGAAATGCTATTGAGGCTGCTAAAGGTATCTCATTTGCACATGCAATGAATCTGCCTATTGATGAGTCTAAAATACCAGCCTTTGTTAAACCATTTTTAGAGATGGGACAAAAAATTGGTTTTCTTGAATCTCAAATAAATAAGTCTCAAATCATTGCTATTAAAGTAAGTGGTCATGGTGAGATTTCTGAATATGTAGATTCTCTTGCTACTTTTGTTGCTGTTGGAGCTATGAGTCAAAATAGTGGCGATACGATTAACTACGTAAATGCTGATTTTGTTGCAAAAGAAAAAGGTATCTCTATAGAATCTGAAGCTCTTGCAGATTCATCTGTGTTTAAAAACCTTATAACAATCAAACTTACAACAGCAGAGGGTACAACTTCTATCTCTGCAACTATCTTTGATGATGGTGTTAAAAGAATTGTTGCTATTGATGGTTTTGATATAGAGGTAGCAATTAAAGGTGACATGGTTTTATTTAAAAATAGTGATGTACCTGGTGTTATTGGTAATATTGGTTCAACTTTAGCTAAAAATAATATCAATATTGCAGACTTTGCATTATCAAGAAATAATGAAGCTCAGGCACTAGCAGTTATCTTAGTTGATGATGTTGTATCTGATACAGCATTAAATGAACTTGCTTCTCTTGATGCATGTTTAAGTGTAAACTACGCAAGACTTTAATCTTTTAATAACTTTACACATGCCATACTAGTTCCCAAGTTTTACTTGGGGATTCATATTTTATTTTATATTTTTATTATGTAGATTTCCACATGCCAATATCTTTGGCATGTGGAATATGAAGATTAAAGAGGATCGTTAATAGATACTGAATTTTTCTCTTTGAAGTTAAAGTGTGTTTCTAAATCTGACATTTGTAATAATACAGGAACGATTATAAGTGAAGCAACCACAGCTGCAATCGTTCCAAATATAAGAGCAACCCCAAGTCCACCAAATACTGCATCTCCAGCAAGAAGTGTAGAAGCTAGAATAATAGCTGCTGCAGTTAAGAAAATAGGCTTAGCACGTGTTGCTGTTGCATATGCAATAGCATCTGCTTTATGCATACCTTTCTCATCCATAAGAGACTTAGTAAAGTCTATAAGTAAAAGAGAATTTCTAGAGCTGATACCAATAAGTGCAATAAAGCCTATAAGTGAAGTTGCTGTTAAGAAAAATGTATCTGTAGTAAAGATATCCATAATCCAGTGACCAACAATTACACCAATGATAGAAAGAAATGAACCTAAAAGAATAATACCACTTAAAGTATAACTTTTATAGTAGATTACCATTAGCAAAAAGATAAGTATAAGAGCTGCTATAAAAGCAGCACCAAGTTCTACGAAAGTATCAAGTGTTACTTCCATCTCACCATCCCAAATAAGATCATATTTTTCTAGTGTTTTTTTATCTGTTAGCTTTAGGTTGAAAAGACCAGTTTTTTCTATCTCGTAATCATCTGTAAATGTATCAAGAATTACATTTCTTGCTTCCATAAGTGGGTAAACTTGGGAAACCATATCTGTTTCAGCCATTACATTTGTCATCTTATGTAAGTTCTTGCTCATAATCATAGGGTTAGACTTTTTAGGTGTAACTGTTACTAGTTCTGTAATAGGTATCATCATACCCATTTTGTTCATAAGTTTCAGAGATGCTAGTTTTACTCTTACAGCATTAATATCTTTAGAAGTGAACTTTTTAGATTCTCTACTTAGTGATAAATAGATAGGAATCTGGTCATTATATTCTTCTGAATTTTTAACAGATATTTGCATACCTTCAAAAGCTAGATAAAGAATATTATTTAATTGTTTTATATCAACACCAGAACGTGCTACTTTTGTACTATTTACATGCAACTCATAAGTATCATAAATCTCATCTACCATAGTATCAATATCTACAAGCCCATCAGTATTTTTAAACACATCTTTAACTCTAGTAGCTATCTTCTTTATGCCGTCGTTATTATTTCCATATACTTCTGCAACAATAGCAGCCATAACTGGAGGTCCAGCAGGTGGCTCAACAAAAGATATAGAAGTATCTTTATATAAAGCTTCACAGCTTTTTTGTATAACTGGTCTCATTCTTTGAACCATCATAAAAGATGGTTCAACTCTGTCATGTTTTTTTGTAAGGTTTAATACAATCTCTGCAACATTTTCAGAGTTTTTAAAGTGACTTCCTTTAATTAATCCAGCAAAATCAAGTGGAGCTCCAGTTCCTAAAAATACTTCAGTATCTAAAACTTCTTTTTCTTCTTGAACATAACCAACTATACAATCTGTAACTTTTTTAGTTTGTCCCATAGAACTACCATTTGCAAGTGTAGCGTAGATTGTAAATGTATCATTGTTTTTACCAGGAAGCATTTTTGCTAAAACCATCTTTGTAGGAGCTATCATCATTACTGATAAAATAAAACCAATAAGTGTACCAATAAGAATAAATTTTCTTTGAGCAGGACTTTGAATACCAGTTAATACAGCATCTTCAAACTTTTTAAACATTAGTGACCTCCTTTATCATCTTCACTCTTTGAGTGGTCTGGTTTTTTAAGCATTCTCACTGCTAAATAAGGTGTGAATATATAAGCAACAAATAGTGAAGCTATTAGAGCTACAGGAACATTTGCAGGGATTGGTTTCATAAACTGACCCATCATCTGCCCAACAAACGCCATAGGAACCATAGTCATAATAATAGCTAGAGTTGCGATATTTGTTGGTGGTCCAATCTCATCAGTTGCTCTAACCATTAAATCATCTGGATCACAATGATCAGATTCTATATCATGATAATGTCTATGTATATTTTCAATAACAATAATTGCTGCATCAACAAGAAGACCAAGGGAGAGTAAAAATGCAAAAAGTGTAATACGATTAATAGTTTGACCACTTAGGTAAGCTACAAAAAGTGTAATAGCTAAGATGGCAGGAACTGTAAAAGTAACGATTAATGATTCTCTCCAACCAAGAACAATAATAAGTAAAATAGCGATAATAACAATAGATAAAACAAGGTGATAAACAAGTTCATTTACAGCCTCATTTGCTCTTTCTCCATCATTTCTAGTGATTACGTAGTTGATTCCATTTTTTCCTAGGTATTCTCTATACGCTTCTAACTCACTTTTTACAGCTTCAGCAATAATAACAGCATTTGTACCCTGAAGTTTTGAAACTGTCAAAGTTACTTGGTCAGCAAGTGGTGTAAAGTTACCTTTATCATCTTGGATACTTATAAGAGCTGATTTAAAGTTCTGAATGTCATATGACTTTTTAACACTTGCAACTTGGTGTAAAAAGATTGGAGAACCCATATACTGAGCTACTATAATACCACCAATATCTTTTTCAGTATCGATTGCATTTTTAACACCAACCATAATGATTTCATTTGTCTTAACAGAGTTTTTTATTGCAGGTACATTATATGAAAGTGATTCAACAGCTTGCATGATTTGACCCATAGAAAGGTTATAACCTGAGAGTTTATTTATATCTACCTCTATGTTAAACTGAGTTTTATTCCCACCTTTTATTTGTGTTACAGCAACGTTTGATAAACCATTTATATGGTGCTGAATCTCTTTAACGGCATCATATAAATCTGTCTTACTCATTTTGTCATTGTTTGCATAAAAAGCAACAGAAACAACAGGAATATCGATATCAATATCCAAAGGTTTAATGATAGGATTCATCGCACCTTTTGGAAACATATCTGAGTTTTGCATGATTTTATCATATACTTTTAGGTTAGAATCTTCTTTAAGTTCACCTATAAAAAAAGCTGCATTTACGATACCAACGTTATCCATTGCAGTACCATATATATGTTCAACACCTTTTACCTCTTTTAGTTTTCTCTCAAGAGGTCTTACAATAACTTTTTCTATTTGAGCGGCACTTGCCCCTGGAAGAGCAACAATAACAGTAGAACCACTAACAACCATTTGAGGGTTTTCCTCTCTTGGCATAATGATTAGAGATAGGTATCCAATAGCAAGTAAGAATACACCAAGAACAACTGTAAGTGGGCTTCTTAAAAAAGCACGTGCAAGTTTACCTGCTACATCTGTAGGCTGATAAGGTTTAGTTTCATTCATATCTATGTACCTTAGTCAATATCAATTGTCGCATACATACCAGGATATACTGATAAATTTGTATTGTTAAATGATACCTTGATTTTAAAAGAGTGTGTCATAGGATTAGAATTTGGAATAATTGCAGTAACTGTACCAATAGCTTTAATCTCTAGTGATGGAATATTTACAGTAACTTTTTTACCATGTTTTATCTGAGCTAAATTACTCTCTGCAATTTCTGCAGATATTTTAAGGTTTGAAAGGTCTGAAAGTACAATTGCTGGCATACCAGGCATCGCCATCTCTCCAACTTTAATGTTTTTTGCAACAACAACACCCGCATTTGGAGCTTTTACATTTAAGTATTTATACTGATTTTGTACCTCTTGTAACCTTGCTTTTGCAATTGAAATCATATCTTGAAGATTAAGAGCAGCAAGTTCAAGGTTTTCTACTTCATATTTTGAAACCATATCTTTTTCTAAAAGTCTTTTATATCTTTCAAGATTTAGCTTTACATTAGTGTATTGGTTTTGATACATTTGAAGGCTAAGTTCTGCTTGTCTTTTGCCTGAATCAATCTCTCTTGAGTCAATCTTATAAAGGATTTGATTTTTCTTAACTTGTTCACCTTCTACAACATTCACTTGTGTTACAAAACCCATAAAACGACTTGTAATCATTTTTTGGTTATCCGAAATAACACTTCCTGAAAGAGTTAATGTCTCTGCGATTAGTGAAGCACCTAGTGCTATTAGTATTAGTAGTTTTTTCATTATTTTTCCTCTCCATTTGCTAGTTTTTCTAGTGCGAAAATTCTTTCATTTCGTTTATTGTGAACCATTTGTAGTTCTAGTATTTTTTGAATTTGTTCTGACTGCTTAATAATTACATCACTCATAGAAGATAATTTTTCTAAGTATCTTCCTTCGTAGTTTTTATAAATCTCATTAGCAAGGTTTAATTCATTTTCTAAAGATGAAATATCTGAATCAAATGAAGATATTTCTGTTCTTATTTTTGCAATTTTAAGTTCTATACCTTTTTGTGCTAGTTGAACCTGTGTTTGAGTTTTTAAGTGTTCAAGTTTTGCTTTTTCATGGTTTGCACTATCTATACCACCATTAAAGATATTCCAAGTAAGTCTAGCACCAACAGTATAAGCTTTGTGCTTACCAGCATCACCTAAGAAAGTATCATCTGCTGTTGTAATCTCTCCAAATGCACCAACCATAGGATAGTAAGATGACTCGGCAACGTCAATCATACTTTTTCTTACTTCCAAACCTGTTGAAGCTCTTTTTATATCAAGGTTGTTATTTAATATATCTTCATTACTAAATAAAGGCATTGGTACATCATAAGTTGGTGTTTTAATTGATGTTACTTTTTTGTTAAGTAAAAAGCTGATGTAGTGATAAAGAAGTTGTTTGTTTGATTCCATTTGATTAAGTAATCTTTTTACATTACCTTTTTTTGCTTGAACTTCTAGTAAATCTACTTTTTTTGCATAACCAACATCTAGCATATTTTGTGTCATATCTTCTAGTTTTTCTATATTATTAAAAATAGTTGTTAAGTTTTTTGTTGAGTTATTAAGTAGAGACATATCATAGAAACTTTTTCTAATTTGGTATATTTTTTCATTTATAACTTGATCTTTTTCCAAAGTTTTCATCTTTGCCATAGATTTCATTATACTTGAATAGCTTGATATTTTAAAACCAGTAAAAACTGGAACTTCATATTTTAATTTACTTTGATAATAATTTTGTGTGTCTGGATAGTTTAAATCACCTGGTGGAGTACTATTTGTAATTTGACCAAATTGTGAAAATCCAAAGTCATTAAAAGTAGCTTCTCTAGATGATAGTTTAAATCCAAAAACATTTCCAGCATCATCTGAACTTGCAAAATCTTGAGTAAACTCTAGTTTACCATAATGGTTACCACTTGCAGTTTTTGTATTTTCTTGAGCAGAACTAACTTCTAGTACCGCAGCTTGTATTTCTAAATTTTGTGATTTTAATGTATTAATCGCTTCATCAAGCGTAATAGATTCTGAGGCATTTATAATTAGCGTTAATGATAACAAACTAAATAATAATTTCATTAATCTTCCTTATTAGTAATTTAAGTTCTTATTATAACATATATTTCATTTGCCTATATCACTTAAATATCAAATTGTATAATTAATGATTTAAGTACTTAGATGTATAATATTATACATCTAAGTGGGAGTATAGTTATGGCAAAAATAGTAATATTAAGTGGAGCAGGGCTCAGTGCTGAGTCAGGTTTAAGCACTTTTAGAGATAGTGGTGGACTTTGGGATGAGTATGATGTAAGTGTGGTTTGTAACTATGATTCTTTACAAAAAAATGAAGAACTTACAATAGAGTTTTACGATAAACGAAGAGCAGAATTAGAGTTTAAAGAGCCAAATCGTGCTCATAAAGTTATAACTGAGTTAAAAAAAGAGTATGGCTCTGATATAGCAGTTATAACTCAAAATGTTGATAATCTTTTTGAAAAAGCAGGGATGAAGAGCGAAGATATTATCCATCTACATGGTTTTATGCCAGAAGTTAGATGTCAAGATTGTGAAAGAGTTTACGATATCGGATATAAAAATCAAAGAGAGTTTAATGATGGACTATGTCCTGAGTGTTCGGCAAAACTTAGACCAAACATAGTTTTTTTTGGAGAGTCAGCTCCTATGTATAATGAGTTAAATAAACATATTAATGATTGTGAGTTATTTATTGTCATTGGTACTAGTGGAGAGGTAATTGGTGTAAATGCTATTGCACAGTTTGCTGATAAGTCTATACTTAATAACTTAGAGCCAAGTGGTGCTATAGAAGATAGTTTATTTTCTAAAGTATTTTATACCAAGGCAACAGAGGCAATAGATGAAATTGCAAGTGAGATAGATGAGTTTTTGGCATAAATAATTCTAAGGGCTCTATTTTAAGAAAATAACACTAAAATTTTATCTATATTTTGCATAAGGTTACTCAAGTAATGTCACAATCATGTCCACTAAATTTTGTACCAATTGATTCGAACACATCAAGGTTAAGCTCTTTAATCGTTGCCCTGCTCGTAATCACTTATGTAATCACTCTAAATGAATATATTTTATACTTTTTATTTTTTGATTTGATTTTAAAGTTATTTATAAATAAAGACTTTTCTGTTATTTTTATTATTGCTCTTTATTTAAGGGAGTTGTTTAACATAAGTGAGAAGTTAACAGATGGTGGAGCAAAAAGATTAGCTGGAATGTTTGGCCTGTTTTTTGTGTTTTTACTCCTAGTAACTCATATCTCAAACCTTTTTGTTGCCTCTATTGTAGTTGCAGGTATTTTTGTTACTTGCTCTCTTTTAGATGTATTTTTAAACTATTGTTTGGGATGTAAAATTTATTTTATAATTAAAAAAATATACCCAAGCTTTATGAATGCAAATTAAGGATTTAACATAGATATGCAGATGATAGTAGATTCTCTTCGCTCTAAAGGCAAAGTTTATAAAAAAATGCAAGAGGTATCTCCAAAAGAATTGGGCATAAGAAATAAGATTAAAATCTACAAAGCAACAGATGTTAGTGGAAAATTTTGGGCGATATTTGGTGTTAGTCAAAAAAGTAGATTGCTTATGAAAGATGTTCACAAATTTGAAGAGATATATGCGAAGTTAAGTGTTTTTTGTAGTCATGGTTTTTCTCATAAAATTATCTTTATTGACGCTCCTTTATGTTCTAAAGCAAAAGAGGCTTTTAAACAAGCTGGATGGAAGATACAGTAATGCTTCTTTGTGATGTTGGAAATACATCTTATCATTTTTTAGATGATAAAAATGATTACAAAGAGAGTGTAAAAACTTTTAATCCACACGCCATAAAGGAAAAAGTTTACTACATCTGCGTAAATCCACATGCCAAGAAAGTTTTAGAGACTTTGGATAACTGGATAGACCTATCTCGGCATGTGGATATGAGAAATTATTATGACACTATGGGCATAGACAGGATTTTTGCTTGTGAGTCGATTAGTAATGGTGTTATCGTTGATGCTGGTAGTGCTATAACTGTTGATGTTGTGGAGAGTGGCGTATTTGTCGGTGGTTTTATCTATCCTGGAGTAAAAGCTATGGCTGAGACATATAAAAACATTTCATCTGCTCTAAATTACTCTTTTAATTACGAATTAGATTTAGAAAAACTACCAAAAAACACCAAAGATGCAATAAGTTATGGCTATCTTAAAATACTTCATAATGAAGTTATCTCTCACTCCAAGGATATACTTTTAACTGGTGGCGATGCTGATAAACTTTTAAAGTTATTTCCACATGCCAAGATAGATAAAACTCTTATATTTAAGGGTATGAAGAAAGTTATAGCAAAAAAATTATAAGCATGAATCCTATACTTTTTTTTGTAGCTGTCTTAGGTGTTTTTGCTTTATTAAATATGTATATCTCAAAAAGATTAATTCAAAAACTAGATATAAAAACAAAAACAAAAAATTATCTTCGTATCTTCTTAGTTATTAACTTTTTTGGTATTATCTGTTATCTTCTTGGTCGTTATTACATCGATATTCCAAACTGGCTTTATTTTATATTTTCTTTGCCTATTGGTTTGTTGTTTTTGTTTTTTTGTACAGCAATTATTTATGATATTTCAAGAGTTATTTTAAATGTAGCACCAATATCTGATTCTAGAAGAAATTTTTTTAAAAAGTCTTTGGATATTTCATCTTTACTTATAGCTAGTTCTTTAAGTGCAAGATCAATCTACGAGGCTAGATTTGTAAAACATGAAAAAGTAAAAATCAAAATAGATAAGTTAGCTAAGTCATATAAGATAGTTCAGCTAAGTGATATACATATAGGTGGGCTTATAGGTGTTGAGTTTATAAAAGATATTGTAAAAAGAGTAAATGCTTTAGAGCCAGATTTAGTTGTTATAACTGGAGATTTGGTAGATGTAGAGATAGATAAAGCACATGAACCATTAAATGCTTTTAAAGATTTGAACTCTAGATATGGAACTTATTTTATAGTTGGAAACCATGAATACTTCCATAATATTGATAAAATAATTAAAAAAGTGAAATCTTTAGGCATAAGAGTTCTTGAAAATGAAAATGTATATATAGGAGAAGATGCAAAAGGATTCAATCTTGCAGGAGTTTATGATGTATTTGGTTATAGAGCAAATTCCCACATGCCAGATATTACAAAAGCACTTTATGGCAAAAAAGATTTCCCAACTATACTTTTGGCTCATCAACCAAGATATATAGAAGAAGTAAAAAGCGGAGTAGATTTAATGTTAAGCGGTCATACTCATGGCGGGCAACTTTACCCTTTTAGATTTTTAGTAAAATTACAACAACCATACGTAAGTGGGCTCCATCAACACAACAAAGACTTACAAATATATGTAAATAAAGGCACAGGTTTTTGGGGACCACCAATGAGACTAGGGGCTAGTTCTGAGATAACAGAGATTATTTTAGAAAGTAGATGATTATTTAAG
>Ga0209345_10005122_pt1 | contig 12329 bp, 11 predicted proteins | sample Cruoilmetagenom7_FD_187294 | JGI IMG/M metagenome (GOLD analysis project Ga0209345, IMG submission 187294) | Oil polluted marine microbial communities from Coal Oil Point, Santa Barbara, California, USA - Sample 7 (SPAdes) (version 2) | ecosystem: Environmental > Aquatic > Marine > Oil seeps ...
ACTTCTTCTTCTCGTCCCTATATCAACATCATTCGTGCGGAAAATAATCCCTTAGCGTCTGAGTGTGGTGGAGAGGGACGAGAAGAAGAAGTCTATCCCTCGGTGGAGCACATTGAAAAAGGCTTATTGCCGTGGAGAAATCCACAATAGTAGAAAGGTATAACATCTTTACGCGAGTGCCATTTCTCCAGAGAAGTCCTGAATACACCTGGGCGCTAGCCCAACACAAAGAGCCGGTTTAGGATGCCAGAACATAGGCTTCCAGCCCGGCCTCATTGAGCAAATAGGCCCCCAATCGACTTCGGGGGCCATCATCACATGCAATCACATACTTGACATCTTCATGCAAAGCCGGAATTTTATTTCTTAAATCCGAAAGGGGAATATTAATTCGTCCCTCTTTATGATCATGACGAAACTCTATCGGCAAACGGACATCTATAACAACCACGCTTTGACTTTCACCGCTCCATTTATCAACATTTATTTTTGATATATTTTGCAAAACCGGCATCTGCAACAATTGCTGAAAGGTGTCTTTATTGAGGCACATAAGCTCACCATCACTTAACATAGTGATCGAGGCGTTACGGGTTGTCTCCCCCACCAAAGCTTCTTCTCCAAAGTAATCGCCTTCTTTCAGAGTTGCCATCTCCTTATCTTGTCCCATTGCACCCTTCCTTGACACGGTAGCAGAGCCTTTTTTAATAACATAAAACTGATCCCCTTGCTCCCCCTCACTCACAACACGAATACCTCTACCAATCGTTTTTGGTCTAAATGATGAAAATAATTTTTGAATATTTTGTGGTGGTATTTTTCTAAACAGCTTGGTTGCCAACATTAATTGCATCCAGTCAGTACCTTCTGCCTCCCCACTATCGACAGTCAGATCGTCAACCACATACTCGCCCATATTCTCGAATGCTAATAAGTCATAGAGAGCACCCTTCTCAACAAAAAGAACAGAGCTATGCCGCGTGGCAGAAATCGACAATATATCACTTCTCTCATTAAAGGCTTTTCTTAGCGTTTTTTCGTCTGACTGGCTATTGATCAAGTAGGTTTGGTTATTTAACCTCACCTCAAGTTCACCGCTAATAAAATATAATAGATTATCTCTACCCGATGCTTTAAGTGGCGATCTGCCTTTTTTAATATTAATAACACCAGAATTATTCCTGATATTATTTAGATCACTGTCGGACAGTGAAGAAAAATCTTCATATTTTCCAAGAAGGTCCAATTCTGCCGTATAAAATTTATCTACCTTATTCATTTGTTCGACCTCAAAACCGGGTTATTCAAAGATGGCAACATCATCACTCTACGAACAAGTATAAGCAGCGAAGTACTAACAAAACACGGCATTGGTGCAAATTTTTGTCACCTTTTGCCTTTCCTTAAAAAAACCATTAACTCGATCACACTGGAGACGAGACATTATCAGCAATTCGTGACCCGATCGACATATCCCCTTGCATCTACTAACACATCATACTTTTGTGTGATAGCTTAACAACATAGTCATTGGCATTTGTAGAGGTAAGGCCATGAGCGCGTACCAGAAAAAAGTTTTTTTATCAGACCTGACAAACGGCATGTTCGTGTGCGAGCTACCTATTGCCTGGAAAGATACACCGTTTCCATTGCAGGGATTTTATGTTCGCTCACAAGAAGATATTGATGAACTTTCAAAGTATTGCGAATACGTGCTGATTGATACCGTGCGCTCTAAAAGCGATCACTCCCCAATATCTCCCATTACTAATAAGATTAAAGTTAAACCCGCAGAGAAAACCTGCGTTACAAAAACACCCAGAAAAACAAATATAAAACCAGTAAAAATAAGATCAGATCGTTATGCCAAAACCCTGCCTTCGGCTTTTTCCAAAGAATTAAAAAAAGTTAAGCGCATTCATACCAAAATAATCAAATCCATTGAAACCATTATCGAGCAACTGGCTAAAGGCGACGAGCGTGCGCTCGTATCGCTCAGCAAATATAGTGTTGCGCTTGTTGAAAGCGCCATTTGTAATCCGGATTCGGCAATTTGGCTAACACAGCTTGAAAGCCAACGCTCAGACCTCTTTCAACACTCTGTTAACGCAACAATCTGGGCGATTGTTTTTGGTCGACACTTGGGTTTAGAGCCCGAGGTATTGCAGGATATTGCCTTAGCCTTACTTCTAGCGAAAATTGGTTTGCTGAAGCAGCCCCACGAAGATAATTCTGAGAACATTGCAGAGGATGAAAACCCCTACGCATTTATTGATAGAAGTATTGCACTCATCAAGGACTGTCGCCAGGTGAATCCGCGTGTGATCAATGCAATAAAAACTCACCTTGAACGTCATGATGGAAGTGGCTGCCCATCAGGTATTACCGGTAGTCGTATCCCGTTGGTTGGAAAAATCGCGGGAATCTCAGATTATTACGAAGCCCTTATTAACCCTCTCGGCGACCAGAAAGCGCTTTGCAGCCATGAGGCAAGCCGACTACTATTTAGCCTCAGAGATACAAAATTCCAAGGCGAGCTGGTGGAGGAATTTATAAAAGCTATTGGTATTTACCCAACAGGAAGCCTCGTGGAGCTCGATAGCAAAGAGCTTGGTATCGTAGTAGAAAGCAAACCAGATATGCGGCTGCACCCTAAACTTATCATTATTACCGATGCGAACCATGAACCACTCTCAAAGCCAAAAGTAATCAATATGGCAGAAAGCAAGGCCCGTCAAAAAATCAGCAGAAGCCTACCAAGCAGCGCGATCAGCGTTAACGTTAGCAACTTCCACTTTGGCGGCTTTACCCGTTTCTCGGCATAAAAAAGCCCTCTTTAGTTATACCAAAGAAGGCTTTTAACAGGCTTTATAAAAAAGCTGTCTATTTTTTACGGTTTAACTAAACGTTGGCATCATCTGTCCACCTACCTCAATATGATAGCGTTTGCCTTCATTATCAAAGAAGAAGAGCATAGCAGCAAAGCGGCTATCGGGGTCATACACCAAACTCGTTAAACGCATTGTTTCCCACAAGGCATCTTCCGCTCTCAGGGTAATTTTGCGCATCTCCCCAGGTTGAATCAAATTATCATCAACCACCAAGCCTTCCTTCGCAATGAGATCCTGCTCATCAATTGGCTGAACATCCCCCATTACATCCCGATTAACAAAGCGAATATTGGCGGTGAGAAATTCACCTAGCCGAATAGGGCTATCCCCATTGTTAGTCACCTCCAGATCAACTTTAAAGCTCCTGCCGGGTAAGCGATAACGTGCATCGAGCATTTTGATTTGGACTACGTCACCTTGACCAGGTAACGGGGCCACTTCCACTTCACCCGTCTGCAAAGGGGTGGTAACAGGATATTGGTTCTGCGTCCACACGTAACTCGCAGCGATGGCGATAAGAATCCCGCCAAAAAACACCACACCTACCACCATGTCTTTCATGCTGATCATCTCATTGGCATGCAAGGGGCCTAGGCGTTCGACTTCCTTAAAGCGCGGCATAAGTACAGGCAACTTCCTGAACCAGTAAAACATCCACGCCAAACCAACAGCAACCCAGAATAGATGCCAGGTAGCAATCTCTTTCATACCCTGGGTTTCAAGATCAATCACTTCCCCCGTTAGAGTGGTGACCTTGTTTTCAAAGTTATTTTGATCGCCGGTTATTTCCACCCATTGACCAGAACCGATAATTGGCCCCGTATCATGCACACTAAGAACAGGGTGCATGTGGTAGCGACCAGGCGTCCTCGCTTTCAACTTGATCTCAAAGTCGTAGGTTTCACCCAGCTCAAAATGGGTTGACCGGATCATGGGCACTCCATTAACTCGTGAATCAATACGCACGAATACTGGGCCTGGTACGCCTATATTTAAGAAGGCAAGTCTTTCAGATGGATTTGCCATATGCTTTGGCCACCACACGGAGGGAGAAAACTTCCCTTTTATGGTAATGACTTCGTTAACAGCCACTTTTTTTGGCGTCACCTCTATATCCCACCAGTTCAGCGTCCGCATTCTGAGGCCAGCTTGCTGCGCTCTTTCGCCATGTGCAAATGCCATCTCACCAAAACTAAGCAACGTGAGAGACAAAAGAAACATTCCTATAATTTTTTTATACATCATTCTATTCCCATATTTTTTTATATTCAGCACTAGATAATTCGATTCATCCAGCGACTAACGCTAATCTTGTGTCCAACCCAGCACCAAAGGTAATAATTTAGAATTGTTACAAAGCCCGCAAACACAGCAGTAAGTGGCGTCACCGCCTCCCCAAAGGTTCTCAACGTAGATTCTTCGATGATTCGAACATACTCAGGAATAGCTGTTCTGATGTACATATAACCCATCAAATCAGCAACAGTAACCATGGTACCGTTGTACTCTATTGGAATTCGAAATGGCGCAAAAATAGGCCAATTGATGGTGTACGTTAAAAGCCCAAATAAGAAGGCTCCAACAAAACCGGTAAAATAAAAACTACGCGAAATAAGTAGTGTTGCATCAATAATAACACCCAAACCAACCCACGTTGAGGGTGAAACAAAATTTAAAGGGAAGCCCGCAAACTCATGGAAGTTTGAATATCGACTGGCCCAGGATGCGGCCAGAAAACTCATCGTAGCAAACGTTGCCCCCATAGGCAGCCGAAACTTCAGCCACATAAATGTTCCTAACACGGCTGGCAGTAGGATCAATGAAAATGGCGTCACGAGAGGCCACCACCGGCGATCTCGCCAATCCATCCAAAAATCCCAGTCACCTACAGTTAAGGCAAATAGAAATACAGAAATCCCCCCAAACAATAGGAAAAGTAGTGGCAGCGTCGCCAAATCAATATTCCTATATGCCGCCAGTTGCTCGGCACTATTTCTAACAGCGCCTTCTACATAGCGAATTTCATTGGGATCCGGCTCATCATCATGGACTTCGCCAGGAAGGTATTCAGTGGACATAATTACTCCTTTTAGTCATATAGACTATATTGTTATTTGTTTTTATTATTTCTTTAGCGCTTCCATACGATAGCGCTCCTTCTTGAATTATCACTTGTGCCATTGCGCACATCTAAGAGCAATTAGATACCAACATTTGATTGCTCAAAAGGCCATAGAAACCACTCACGCAGCACCATACTTTCCAAAGCCGACAGGAAGTACACAATTAACATAGTGACAAACTGATATGCACGATATCCAGCGTGCAATATAATATTATTTTTATTAGGCGTATTTTTAACACCAATATTGCGGACAAACAATATTGCGATACGCCTCCAGGAAAAAATATTGGGGTTATTTCAAACTACCTAAAGAAAATATTAAAAATAAAAGATCCACACCACTTGAAATTAGGGGGCAGGGATAAATAAATAGGCTTTTATAAAAGCTGTGTGCGCATCAGCCTCTTTAAAACAGGGCAGGTAGTAGTGCTGATTTTATTCGCTTTCTTTACAACCTTGTCAAATTAGATTTAAAGGGGGCACGCTGAGAAAGTCACAGCCATGAAAAAGGCGCCACGAAGGCACCCTTTATATTTCCACTACATTCCTTTTCTTCGGTAAAACAGCCTAAGCAGAAGCACCTTTATTTTCGGGTTCACTTCCAACAATCTCAGTAAGCTGGGCCATTCGATTAAAACACTGCACGAGAAATCCAGCCACACCCAGAAAGGCCCACCCTAAAGTCACAAAACCCCAATGAATTGGCGCACCAAATAATTCTTCTGCATAAAAGAAAGTATGCCCCCATTCGTTATAACCTAGGTTAGGTGCAATTAATAACGGGCCTGCCACAAGAATCGAAAGCGGAATGGAGATCCTATCTTTAAAATCTGGCATACGAGTATGGATCCAGAGAAAGGCGAGTACAACACCAACAAACAACATGGGCAAAACACCATAAAACAATATGATGTGAGTCGGCGTAAAGTCAGTATCACGCACCGTCACTTGATGCCATGCGGCATCGGCCTCAGTAAAGATATTAAGCGCAAAATAAAGAATAAGACCACCAATCGCTAAAATAGATAGAATAATATAGTAACGACCAAGTTCTTCTTGCGGGGTGATATTCAAAGCCTTATCCCGTGTAAACCAAAGATAAGGGGCAGCAATAGCGCCAACCGTTCCTATAACACCTAACTGAGCCCAGAATAGCGTCATCCAATAGGTTTGAAACTCGGGCTCGAAGTAATCCAGGCCGACAGTAAACGAATATTCGTTTTGATACCAACGTAGGGTGCCAAATACTACAAGCAACACAACACACAAACTGGCAACCATCATCCAAGGAAACTTAGGCGCCTCTGTTATACCTTCGGCAGGGTGCCCCGCCACATTTTGATCTTGTGCAATTACAGCCATAAATCCTCCAGCTTTTCCATTTATAATTATCGATGCCGGACTTAAAAGTTTTTCCATCAAAAAACTAATTAAAAAGCCATATACCGCTCGCGAGCCCTAAAGCCACCAGACCACCAGAAGTCGACATCCATCTATTTTTATTATTTATTCGCTCGTTTATTTAAGCTATAGCAACAACATAAACTATAAACTCATTCAACTAGCGACCGTAGCACCACCAGAAACTACCCGATACGTAGCAAATACCACCGCTAAAAAGCATCAATAATGCGCGCACTAGGTGATATTTCTATCAGCTATATAAAAGTTACGCAAACCGAATGTAGGAATATGTCACATCAATCCATAAATATGTCATAAATCCGTCGCCGAAAAGTGTTTAACCATGCCGTGAAGTCTATTATTCACAATTTATTTTCACTGTGTAATTGCTCGGGTGTGCCCTGTTTTTGTAATTGCTACAAAAGTAATGCCTGCTTCTGTTACTTTCCTTAATCCGTTTTCAGCAGGGTAACAGACCCACACTTCAACATTCATTTTTATTGAACTGCGGCCAATGTTAACAACCTCCGTATAAAAGCTCAGTGTTGAACCAACTGTGACGGGCAACAAAAATGCCATCTCTCCTATTGCCACTGTCGCAACACGACCGTGAGCGATTTTCGCCGCATGCTGATTTCCCGCCATATCCATTTGCGAGACAACCCAGCCACCGTATATATCCCCGAAACCATTGGCGTTGTTGTAGGTACTAACTAGCTTTAAAGATAAATCACCTTTTGGGGTAGGTTTTTCACTGTCATTCACTTTTCGATTCTCCTTACTACTATTATGTCATTTTACGCCAAGTAGCGTTTTTATTTAGTCTGCTCATTGGTGCTATCTCAAAGCATAAACCTGCTCTGGTAACCACGTTGCTATGGCCGGCCATAATGTTAATAGAACCATTAATAGTAATTGAATAATGATAAATGGGATCACCCCTTTGTATATCGCGCTGGTTTCCACTTCTGCTGGCGCAACGCCACGAAGATAGAAGAGCGCAAATCCAAATGGTGGCGTTAAGAAGGAGGTCTGCAAATTCAACGCTATTAATACCCCCAACCAAACAGGGTCTAGACCCATAGTTAATAGAATCGGCCCAACGATGGGCACCACCACAAAAATTATTTCAATAAAGTCGAGGATAAATCCCAAAAGAAATATCACCACCATAACTAACAACGTTGCACCTACAACACCTCCTGGCAGTGATTCAATTAATGACTCCACCAGCTCATCACCACCAAACCCCCGAAAGACCAATGAAAAAATAGTCGCACCGATTAGAATCAAAAATACCATTGCGGTAACTTGGGCTGTGCTAAGTACCACTTCTTTTAGGCCGGCCAAATCCAGGGTTTTTCGGGAATAAGCAAGTACCAACGCGCCAAATGCACCCACCGCAGCCGCTTCTGTCGGTGTTGCAAAACCACCCAAAATCGACCCCAGCACTATGAAAATCAATAATAATGGTGGGAATAAATCAGGCAATACCCGCCATAACATCTGACGCAATGACTGGTCTTCCCCCCTTCCCTCACCAGGGGGGATTGCATCCGGCTTCAAGTAGGCCATCAACATAATATAAGCAATATACAAAAACACGAGCAGCAAACCAGGCGCAACGGCCCCTAAAAACAAATCCCCCACTGAAATGGTTTTTGGCGAGAAAATCCCCATATCCAGCTGCGCCTTTTGGTAGGCGCTGGACAACACGTCACCCAATAGAATCAAAGCAATAGACGGTGGAATAATCTGTCCCAGCGTCCCTGTCGCACAAATAATCCCGGTACTTAACGATTTGTCATAGCCTTTTTTTAGCATCGAAGGCAGTGACAACAGCCCCATGGTGACGACTGTCGCGCCCACAATGCCCGTGCTGGCTGCTAACAACATGCCCACCAGCGTCACTGAAATCGCTAAACCACCACGCTTGGTGCCAAACAAGTCGGACATGGAAAGTAACAAGTTCTCTGCTATCTTGGCCTTTTCCAGTACGACACCCATAAATACAAATAAGGGAACAGCGATTAAGGTGGTGTTCGTCATGATGCCAAACATGCGACTGGGTAAAGCTTGCAAAAGAGCGCTGTCAAACGTTCCACTCAGCTCACCCAGCAAAGCGAAAATAACCGCTACGCCGCCAAGAGATAAAGCGACGGGATAACCCAGCAATAAAACGATAAACACCGCCAGGAAAAGCAAAAGAGGCAAATAGGCGACAATCACAGCAAGCCTCCCTGCTCATCCTTTTTATATAGCACTCTCTCTTTATTTAAGAGGATCAGCATATTACGCAATAACTCTGATATGCCTTGAATAAAGAACAATAATACAAAGATTAGAATCAGCGATTTCATTAAATAAAGCGCTGGAATCCCACCGGCCTCTCGGGATCCCTCGCCAATACGCCAAGAGGCGGCGACATAATCAAAGCTATACCAAGCCAGCGCCCCCACTATAGGAAACAGGAAAAACAAAACGCCGAAACAGTTAACCCAGGCTTTGCGGCGCTCGCTAAAACCACGGTAAAAAACATCCACCCTTACATGACCATCATTGCCCAAGGTATAGGCGCTCACACAAATAAAAAGTGTCGCATGCAAATAGGTAATGGACTCCTGCAAGGCAATTGAACCCAGGTTAAAGGCGTGGCGAAGCACCACCACCAGGAACATCAACAACACCATTAACACTGAAAGCCATGCTGTTGACCTTCCTATGCGGGCTGTAATCCCGTCGAGTTTTGCGACCAGAATGGCCAAACCCTTTGTCATCCGCGAACACTCCAAATATTAAAATTCACCCTAATCAATCCTCCATTATAACAGCAGGCTATAAATCCTTAAGCATCAATAACCTGTTGCAATGAAGTCACAATACGTTGCAATTCTTTTCGTTTATTAGGTGGCCGGTTCTTCTATTACGTTCCAAACTTAATTTGCTGTTTGTAAGTTTTTTCATATAAACCTGATATTGGCGACACTAAGCGGGAGCTTGGCTTCCCACGAATTCTAGAATCGGATCTCTCAATATGCCTGTTAAACATGCTCTTTTAGTCGACGACTCAAAATCCGCCCGCTTGGTATTGCGGCGCCTACTTGAGAAAAATCAGATGGACGTTGACCTTGCAGAATCAGCCGAGGAAGCACTCGACTACCTGAAGGATCACAAGCCCGATGTCATTTTTATGGATCATATGATGCCTGGCATGGATGGCCTTGAAGCCGCCAAACTGATTAATGACAACCCGGATACCACCACCATTCCCGTTATCATGTGCACATCTAAAGAAGGTGACGCCTTTACGTCTGACGCCAGGGCACACGGAGCAATGGATGTCATTTGCAAACCTCCAAGCCCCGACGCGGTTTCCCACGTGCTGGGCATCCTGGGTAGTCAAGTTGCCAGCAATGATGAGGTCATTACTGCCGAAACCATCAGCGATATCCATAAGGGCGTGACAGAGCTAAATCAGAAAGACAGTATAGATCAGGTCGAAATAGAGCCCCTTATCGAAGCAGCCGAACCCATCATCATGGCAGAAACAGAACTCGATACCGCCTCCCTTGATGAGGTGGAAGACGCTCCCTTGAAGCCAGAGCTTACTACAGCACCAGCAAGTGACTCGGTGAGCAGCGAAGAAGTTCAAACGCTGGTCGAATCACTGCTGAATGGCAAACTGGAAACGTTCTCACAACAGAACGCGCAACTTAAAGAAGAGGTATCAACACTGCAAGCAGCTCTGCAGACTGCTCAGCAAGAGCTCGCGCAAGTTAGCTCCGGCATTGATGAAAAACTCTCTACTTTCACCAATAACGACCACGCAGCTAAAGGCTACGTCGATCAACATATCAGCGCTACTCGTAATGAGCTCAGCGAGCTGATTGATGACAAAATATCCCGCCTTAGTGAATTAATGGACAGTTCGTCGAAAGCTTACACCAGTGAGCTCAAACAAATCGCGACCCAACAGGCAGAGAAAGTTCTCGATGAAAAAGTTAGCGGTATCCTCAGCCCGCTGGAAAAACAGTTCAAAGAAAAAGCGGCAGAGCTGCAAACCCTGGAAATAAAAGTACTTCAAAAGGTTAAAACTATTAGCGGTGACGAAGTCAAAGGAGCGCGCAAACTCGCTATCGCGGCTACAGCCATCGGGGTGCTCGGCATTGTTTCAGCAGGGGCCGTTTACACCCTGCTTGCTCTCGTCTGATCATACCGCTTTCGCTTATTGAGAAGAAGCCAAACCTCTTCTCAATAAGCAATCAAATAAACCAATAATCTAAAAACAAACCAATAAAAATCACCATGCCCACCCAGTTATTATTAAGGAAGGCTTTAAAGCAGCGATCACGATCTCGCTGCCTGATTAATATCTGCTGATACAAAAACAATCCAGCCGCACACAATAAGCCCAAATCATAATGAGTACCCAGAGCCAGTCGTGACCCCAGTGTTACCAATAGCATCAGCGTCAAAAACTGCAAAACTCCAATGATCAGTTTATCAGCGCGGCCAAAAATAATAGCTGTAGACTTCACGCCAATTTTCAAATCATCATCCCTATCAACCATGGCATACATCGTATCGTAGGCCACCGTCCACAACAGTGTTGCAGAGTAAATCAACCACACTTCCGATGGCAGGCTGTTTGTCTGGGCCGCAAAGGACATGGGAATCGACCAAGCGAATGCCGCACCCAGAACCACTTGCGGGAAATGGGTATATCTCTTCATAAACGGATAGGTTGCCGCCAAGAAAGCGGCGCCAAATGACAAAATAATGGTAAAGATGTTCGTAAACAGAACCATAAAAAAAGCCAAGCCCATCAGAATAGAAAATAAAGCCAAGGCCTCACGCGCATCAATACGGCCTGCGACCAGCGGCCGGTCTTTGGTTCTTTCCACCGAGCCATCAATTTTTCGATCAGCGTAATCATTAATCACGCAGCCCGCGCTGCGCATTAACACCACCCCTGAGCAAAATATAAAGGTGACAGACCAATCTGGCCGCCCCGCGCCCGCCACCCACAATGCCCACAGTGTCGGCCAAAGCAAAAGCAGGATGCCAATAGGCCGATCAAGGCGCATCAGCTGGATAAAATCAGGAATACGTTCATACCAAGGCGAAAGTGACTTGCTGGTTTCTCTCATAATCAAATTCTTACTTCTAATAGCTTAAAAATTCACAAGATGGCGCGAAATATACTAGCTTTATTGATTTTTGTCAGAAAAAATACACACTGGTAAACTCCGAGTCACAATCCAATAAAGCACATAACTATTTAGCTCAACTCAGCTCAACGAGCCCTGTAACTGCTCAGACTGAGCGCAAATTTGAGCGTAAGCTGAATACTTACTCAACCACAACATAACAGGAAGCCACTATGCCCCGTAACATACTCGACAGCGACAGAATTCATAGCACCATTCAACAAACCGTCACCGATAACCAGCTGGAAGTCATGAATGAAGTGACCAAAGCAGTAGAAAGCCAGGACATCGTTGTGGTGGGGATGGCCGGCAACCCCCACGTTGGAAAGGCCCGCAAAGCCTTAGAAGCGGCCGACCTGCCTTTCACCTACCTGCAGTATGGTGGTTATATGAGCCAATGGCGAAAACGAAACGCCGTCAAAATGTGGACAGGCTGGCCAACCTTTCCCATGGTATTTGTTAAAGGCTGCCTTATAGGGGGTGCCGTAGAAGCCCAGGCCCTTATAAATAGCGGGGAGCTACAAAATTTACTTGATCAAAAAGATGTACAAGCAAAAGCTGGATAAACCTAATAAACCCTCTCTGGTGTTTATTAGGTTTAGGGCATCTCTAAAAATTAGAATTTTTATTCGAGAGCAAGGAAGCACCGCACGGAAACCCGCAGTGTACAAGGGCTACATGAGGAGTTGAGTACGGAGC
>Ga0209345_10005124_pt1 | contig 12328 bp, 12 predicted proteins | sample Cruoilmetagenom7_FD_187294 | JGI IMG/M metagenome (GOLD analysis project Ga0209345, IMG submission 187294) | Oil polluted marine microbial communities from Coal Oil Point, Santa Barbara, California, USA - Sample 7 (SPAdes) (version 2) | ecosystem: Environmental > Aquatic > Marine > Oil seeps ...
CTCAACGCCTCTATAGAAATCATCAAATGCCCTGCGTGTGCAGGATCAAACGTTCCACCAAGCACACCAATTCGCAAGTTTGAGTGATGCATAAAATTCAAGGCTTGCAAATTTGCGATATTTTGCATAAATTTCATAACATTAAAAATATCATTAGAGTTTATATGGCAATTCCAGAATCAAGGCTTACAGACATTTTACAGCAAAGCTTTCCGAATGCAAAAATAATATTAACGGATCTAGCTGGAGATCAGGATCATTATGCTCTTGATATTACCTGCAAATCTTTTAGAGGTCTGTCACTGATTGAACAACATAAACTGGTTAAACATGCTTTATCCGAAGTGCTTAAGGAAAAGCTACATGCAATAACTATCAAAACAAAAGTGGAATAAAAAGTTTAAATATAAGCAAAAATTATAAAGTATTTTTTATACTTTTAGCACGTACTGCCTAAACCCGCCCCTTACCATTTTTATATTTCAAATTCACCAACTTTACATGACAGTTCACGGTACATTGCTGATTCCGAAGTGGCCTCTTGGCAGTAGACCCTGAACTCTTTTCAAGCCCTAATGTTTGCAGAAATTTCTTCGATTCCGCATGCAGATACTGCACCCGAACCTTGGCAGTGCCTTTTTTTTTCATACCGAGTATGGTTGCGGCTCTCTCGGATAAATCAATCTCCCTATTCCTCGCATAAGGGCCACGATCATTAACAAGAACAATAATAGACTTGTTATTTTCCAGATTTTTTACCTTAACTAGAGATGGCAACTGTAATGTACGATGCGCTGCTGTTAGCAAATCCTTATTATAAACATCACCATTGGCAGTTTTTTTACCATGAAAACCATAACGCTCACCATACCATGATGCAATTCCTGTCTTACTATATCTGGTAACTTCTCTGGGTCTGTAAGTTTTGTTTTTGATTCTGTATTTCTGACCAATTTTATAATGCCCTTTATAATGCGTGTTACTTGGGTCGTCTTTAGAAAGTGTTCTATATGTATTATTTTTTTTCGCTCCAGATCCCTGGCACGCTGAAAGCATCACACATGAAATAATCACGAGCAATATATGTCTCAGATATTGAATTTTACCAATCACTTCCTATACCCTGGTCAAGACTCAAATCATCTGCATCTTTATCAACCAGAATTTCACTTCCGGTATCTTCTTCTCCAGACTGCGGTTTTGTTTTATTAGCCCTATGCTGAACTGTAACATGGCTTACAACTTTCTGCACACCATGAATATTTGAAGCAATATTAGCAACTTTTTCCAGCTCTTCTTCCGATCTTGCAATACCGAACAGATAAACAGTATCATTGAGAGTAATCACCGTATAATTGACAAATTTTATATCCCGGTTTATGAAAGTTTTGGACTTGATCTGACTTGTAATCATAGCATCTCTTGTATACTGAACCAGGTTAAAGTTACCGCTGTTTTTATCCACTTTCAGCTCGTTGATTACCCCATTAACCCCTTTCTGATTCCAGGCAATCTGCACTGCAGTAATCGCATCCTCATCCTTCTCGATCACACCGGTGAACAACACACGCCCCTGCACAACTTCTGTTTTGATTTTTGCATAAAGATCACGGAAATTCCTCTTGATAAACTCCCCTTTAATTGCTGTTGCAATACGCACATCCGTTAGCGTGTCACCTGCAGGCCTATCTTTGGCAAATTGTAGAGCAGAGCCTGCAGCGCCTGTAAAAACAGCAGCCAGGCATCCAGATAGCATTACTGAAGTAAATAATATGAGTATCACTTTAATGTATAAATTTTGTACCATAGAATATAGTCAACTAATTTTTATTTTTATTACGAGCTGAACCCATCCGGAGCATCACAGCTTAAGAACCATTATACAAAATAATCATTTGCAAGCAATTGATATATGGCTCAACTAAGTTAAAATACTCCATACATTTGACAAATTAGCTAACAAAGATATATTATCTGCATCCTGATCTATAGATTTTACAAAAATTCAAACATGAAAACCAGCTCTTTAAAAAAACCTGTATTGCTTTGGTCACTGGCAAATTTATTTTTTGCCTTTCAGTTTATTCTGAGGCTATCAGCCGGCATTTTAAGAGAAGATATTATTCAGAAATTTGCAGTTGATGCAGCCGATTTTGGAACTCTTGCAGGTTATTATTATCTCGGATATGCAATTGCCCAAATACCACTTGGAATCATGCTGGATCGTTTGAGTTTCAGATTTGTAACATTCTTTGCAATAGTAATTGCATCAATCGGCACTTTAACTTTTGTCACTACAACCGACTGGAATTTGTTGCTATTTGGACGTTTTTTGATTGGAGCCGGCAGCGGAGTTGCTTTCCTGTCTGTTGCAAAAATTACAAAAACCTATTTTGATGAAAAATATCATTCCATACTTCTGGGACTTTCCTTTTCCTTTGGGCTAACTGGCGGTGTTTTTGGCTCCACACCGATGAAATTACTTTTCGATCAATTTGGCTATGACAATATTTTCAAAGTCTTGGCAGTGACTGGCTTTGTTATTGCCGGCATGATACTCATATTTGGAAAAATTGAAAACAATGAAGCAAAAAACAACACTGCGCATGATACCATTAAAGCTGTATTTAAACTGATATTAAATCCAACCATAATTTTAATCGGCATCTCCGGAGGCTTGATGGTTGGAACTCTGGAAGGATTCGCTGACGTTTGGGCAATTCCATTTTTTAATCAAAATTTTAGAATGTCTGTAACTGAAAGTACTACCATCACATCATTTGTTTATATTGGCATGTGTTTTGGTGGACCAATTTTAACTCTGTCTGCAAATGCCCTACGTTCTACCAATTTTATGATATTTTTAACCGGCATACTTACTATAGCCGTCTTTATCATACTATTCTACCTGCCGCCTCTATCATTTTTTATGAGTGCTGCGCTCATGTTTATATTAGGCATTCTCTGTTGCTACCAGGTATTAGTATTTATTGTAGTCAGCAACCAGGTTCCATCTTCAGCTGCTCTTGCAATTGCAGTTACTAACTGTATCAATATGTCATTCGGGCATTTTTTCCATACTACAATCGGTAATGCCTTTGAGAGTAACTGGAATGGGGCAGTCACCGAAACCGGCAGTGCAATTTATACCATTGATAATTTCATATATGCTTTGGCGATAATTCCTATTTGCTGCTTTATCGGCCAGTCTGGTTTTGCTTTCCTGGCAATTAAAGGAAGGAAAAAGTAATTTACTATACTATTAGTCTTAATGACTAATGTTAGCATCAGAACTTAAGAGCCACACCATACTGATACCGATAATGCATAAGTCTCTACAATGAAAATTAGCAATCATTCCTCCCATCACCTGCCAAACATAGCGTAGCAATCTAACAACTTTAGTATTTTTCTATAACAAATGGACTGTCGCAGTCGCCAACGCTCCTTCGCAAATAGACGAGGGAGGAGCGGGAATGATACTTAAAAACAAACTTCACTCAAACAAGCACAGCGCAGTAATCACTACATTCTCTCAAAGTATAGCGAGGCAATTATAAGGCTCATTACCTTATCCTGAATTTACATTTATAATCTAAAAAACATTTACTCTATATTCAAAGCCTCTTCTGGCATATTTTGATCAGTTCTGATTCTAACCAAAGTAGACATGCCCGGCACTATTTTATTTTTTATATTCTCTGGTGTTGTAAAATCAATAATAACTGGCACACGTTGTACAATTTTAGTAAAATTACCAGTCGCATTGGCCGGCGGAAGCAGGCTAAATTTAGCTCCGGTTGCCGGCGAAATATTTCGGATAGTACCAATAATTTCACTGCCAGATTCCGAATCAATAATAATTTGAGCTTTCATTCCGGCTGTAAATTTGGAAATTTGAGTTTCCTTGAAATTGGCCTTCACATAAAGCTTATCCAATGGTACAACAGAAAATAAAACTACCCCAGTTCGTATATAATTACCTTCTCTAAGCGAACTATTCCCCAGCATACCATCAACTGGAGCGCAAATACTGGTATTAACGAGCTGTCGTTTGATAAGATTTCGCTCTTGCAACGCATTGCTTTGTTTCGCAATTGCAGCAAGGCGCTTAATCTCAAGCAGCGCAAGATTTTCTCGACTTGACTGCATATTCAGTTCAGCTTGCAAAAGTTCGCTTTTTGCTTTTGTAAAAGAAATTTTAGTGCTGTCCAGATTTTTTTTGCTGGCAAAATTATCTTTGCTAAGCTCCTGGGTTCTTTTATAGTCTGTTTCAGAAAATTTAAAATTTTCTTCGGCAAACTCGTATGCTTCTGTAGCTTTACTTTGCTCAATGACAGAAAGCTTAATATTTTGTTCAATCATTTCAATATCATGCTTTGCTCCCTCTAGCATCGCTTCTGCTTTTGCCAGGTTAGCTACATAATCATCATCCTGGATTTTTGCAATTACTTGCCCTGCTTTAACAAAATTATTCTCCTTTACCAGCACTTTCTCTATAACTCCGCTAACTTCAGCACTAACACTGGAGATATCGGCCTCTATATAAGCATTATCAGTAGATTGTGTATTAGCCCACACATACATTCTATAGACAAAAAAAAGTAGAATTACTGCCAGGATTACCATTGCCGACCTGGCATAACGATGAGATTGTAATTTATTTATAATAGTCATGATTTATACACTATAAACATACAAACAGGTATGGATAACAAATAAATTGTAGCAACACTGGGCAAAGCATACCAGGGGTATATAACCATTATTATTATTATAACCGCAGAAATTATCATGGATAGTGACAAATATTCCGGTTTAATATTAAATTTTTTGAGAGAAATCGTCGGTAATCTACTAGCGAGCAATAAAGCTATAATTACAATATACAGATTAATGCCTAAAGTATAATTGCGGATGCTAAAATTATCAATTAACAACGTAAGCTCAAAATCCAATATCATCGGTATTAGAGCAAGTATCCCACCACTTGGGGCAGGGATTCCAGTAAAAAAACGATTATCTATCTTGTTTTCTTTTGGTTCAACTATATCTGTGTTAAAGCGAGCCAAACGAATTGCCATACAAACCACAAACAGCATTATCGATGCCCATGAAATAACCTTATATTCATATTGCTGGAATGACCACAAATATATGAGTATTGCAGGACACAGGCCAAAATTAACGAAATCGCAGAGAGAGTCCAGCTCAGCACCAAAGTGACTGGCGGCATTAAACATGCGTGCCACACGACCATCAACACCATCGACTATAGTTGCAATCAATATGCAGTACACCGATGTTTCCCACGCACTATCAAGTGCAAAACGTACTGAACTAACGCCAATTATTAATCCAATTAATGTCACCAGATTCGGCAGTAATTTAGTAAATGGTATCGGTTTAATAATCCGTTTGTGGTTAAATTTCATTAAATTGTCAGCACCTCACTTGCCAATAACATTACCGTTTTTCGAATTTAGGTTGTTCAGTTTTTTTCATTTTTAAATCTGCAATTAACGTTTCCCCACCAATACAGGTCTGACCTTCTGTAACTAGAATCGCAGTTTTTAATGGTAAATAAATATCAACTCTACTGCCAAATCTAATCAGACCATATCTTTGACCTGAATCAACTTCCTGCTCCTCTTCCAGGTCACAAACGATTCTTCTGGCGATAAGTCCTGCAATCTGAATGAAAGCGATTTTTATACCACCTTTAGTTTCCATAAGAACAGATTGACGTTCATTATGGATACTTGCCTTGTCCAAAGAAGCATTGAAGAATTTCCCAGGATGATACTGGAGAGATAATATTTTACCGCTAGCTGGTATTCTATTGACATGAACATTAAAAATATTGAGAAACACACTGACTCGTATCATTTCACTATCACCTAAATCAAGTTCTGCCGGCGGCGCGACTTCCATTATCTTCTGAACTACACCATCAGCAGCACTAATCACTAAATCATCACCCACCGGAGTCATTCTATCCGGGTTTCTGAAAAAATATGCGCACCATACGGTGCAAATACCTCCTAACCATCCAAAAGTTGCACTAAATGAACCAAGTACAAATGTTGCCGCTGCAAAAATAATTATAAATATATAACCTTCCCGGTGAATTGCTTTTGCAATATCTTTATAAGGTTTCATAGGGTTCCTCCAAATTTCAATGTTTTTATTTTCTGTATGCGATTCATATTAAATGTTCTTGCAGGCAACGGTCAAGAACAAATCGTTTTGATTTGTAGTAAAAAATTACTAATCATGGATTCAACCACAAGAGTCGAACTCTAATGATGTTTGCACTTGACCTTTATTACCACGCTAGTTATAATGCCCGCTATTAGAGTATGAACAACCACTAAAGAGGATAGTATGAAAATTGTTAAATCCTTAAAGTCCTTAAAGGCCAGAGATAAAAATTGCCGACTGGTTAGAAGAAAAGGCAGGGTGCTTGTCATTAACAAAGTTAACAGGCGGTTCAAAGCAAAACAGGCTTAAGGAATTTCAGATACGAAAAGGAGTCTCATTCGAGACTCCTTTTTTTTATTTCTTTAAAATTGATCGACAAAATACTCAGATTAAATTTTAGTATCTTATATATTGTACATTTTACTTACTAACTCCCCTGATATATGTTTGACTAAAATCTGGTAAAATATATATTACAACTAATATGGACGCTAGGCTTTTATCCTGGACAATATTTGGCACCATAATAATCACATTGCTGATATTAGACCTTGGAGTATTTAATAAAAAAGATCATGTGATAAGCTTAAAGCAGAGCCTGGTCTTTAGTCTATTTTATATTGGCATTGCATGTGCCTTTGGAATATATGTTTATTTTGAATTAGGTGCTGAGAGTTCCAGAGAATATTTTACCGGCTACCTTCTGGAAAAAGCCATGTCACTTGATAATATCTTTGTAATTTCCATCATTTTCAGTTTTTTCAATATTCCGCTTAAATATCAGCATAGAGTATTATTTTGGGGAATATTGGGAGTAATTGTGCTAAGAGCCATAATGATTACAGCTGGAGCTTCCCTGCTTGCCAATTTTGAATGGGTATTATTTATCTTCGCAGCTATTTTAATTGTAACAGGTATAAAGACTTTCTATATGGTCGAACATAGTGCTATAGAAATAAAGGATATGTATATATACAAACTACTCAAAAAAAAGCTTAATATATATCCCAAACTAGTTGGCAACAAGTTCATTATTATAAAAAACCGTAAATTATTCGTAACACCATTATTTATGGCTCTTATAACAGTAGAGACTATGGATGTGGTCTTTGCCATCGACAGCATCCCGGCAATTTTTGCAGTCACGCAAGATACATATATCGTTTACACTTCAAATATATTTGCAATTTTAGGTCTCCGCGCGCTCTTCTTTCTTCTAGCTGATATTGTTGAGCGCTTTAAATATATAAAATACTCTCTTGCTCTGATTCTGATTTTGATTGGAATAAAAATATTTGTTGCACACTTTATTGATATTCCCACCTACATTCCGCTAACAGTAACAATTGCGCTGCTAGTGCTTGGAATACTGGTATCTTTAGCGATACCAAATACCAAAAAAAATTAGCCATATACTTGATTGATAGCCTGGTTAAGCTGAGGAAATAAAACCGTTTACAATCAATATTCCTTCAACACACTACCTGGCAGGACAATCTCAAAATCATAGATGTTTATATCATGCTCAGCAACTACATCTGCAATTGAACCCAGTTCAGGATTTGCCTCTGGGTTATTTACTTTTTTCCCACGCAAAACAAGACTTGTCTGCAAAGAACCAAGTCTATGATGCTCAATCCTGATGTTAATGTGTGAAGGATTTTCATGCATGGCCGGAGGATAAACCGTTACAAAATGAAACTCACCTTTATTATTTGTAGTTGCCGTACCGTTACCGGTAAAAGTTATGTTAGGATCTACATTGATTAATTCCTTATCAATTATAGTTTTTAATGGCTGATATGGATATTTACCATTACAATTTGCCTGCCAGGCATAAACTATGGCATCTGAGACTGGAACGCAATTTTGATCAAGAACTCTTCCGTGTACAATTATCTTTTCTCCACAATAGATAGGCTTTTCACCGGCTTTTCTAAGCAGGTTGTTTGTTGTCTCAAAAACAGCAGGCTCATAGTCATTCATTGTAATTTTAGTAACATTACAATAATTCAGTTTATTTAGGTGAATATCGTCACCATGTGCCATCGCAATTGATATAAACAACAGAACAAAAGCGAATAAGGACAATTTTAACTGATTCATAACTATTAACACATCCGTTAATTTAACATAAACCAATACTATCAAATCAGTAGCCGCATGGATAGCTTACATCACTTATCTACTAATAGTTTCTGCCAGTTGGTTGGTAAAAACCCACATTATTAACACTCATTCTGACTGGACGCAGCATTACCACCCCTTTCTTATCACTACCACAAATAGTGTGACCAAGGAATTTATCATCCTTGCTTTGGAAATCCCAACGCCAATGAGCGCCCCTGCTTTCTTCCCGCCATATCGCTGACTTTATGGTAATCAAAGCTGAAGAAAGCATATTACCAAATTCTAAATAATGCTGTAACTCAACATTCCATAGCAATGATTTGTCGGTAACAGAAGCCTGCTTATATTGTTTTTGCAGCAAATTAATTTTTTTCAATGCAGCTTTTAGACCTTCGCCTGAACGGAACACCCCTACATATTGGCTCATGGTATTTTTTAATTCATCAGTCATGGCATCAATATCAACCTTTTCCCCTTCAAATATTCTTACAAAATTAGTAAAAATATTATGCTTAGGGTTCAATTGAAACTCATTACTATCTAATACCTCCAGGGAATTGATCGCTTTTTTTGCAAAAACAAGCAAATCCAGCAGAGAATTACAGCCAAGCCTACCTGCTCCATGCACAGACACACAAGCTGCTTCTCCGATTGCATAAAGACCGGTTATCGGCACTGAACATCCATTATATTTTATCACCTGGCAATTACTGTTTACCGGTATACCGCCCATAGTATAATGAGCAGCCGGAGCAACCGGAATAAGAGTTTTACTCGGATCAACTCCGGCAAAATTCCAACAATTTTCAAATACCATAGGAAGATTCTCTTTTATTTCTTTGCCGCTCAAATGTGTCAGATCAAGAAAAACATGATCCTTGGCAACTCCGGCTCCACGCCCCTGATTGATTTCAGTAGCAATAGCACGCGCTACTACATCACGAGCCGCAAGCTCTAAAAACTTAGGAGCATATTTTTCCATAAATCGCTCACCACTGGCGTTAAGCAGTTTTCCTCCGACTGATCGCGCAGCTTCTGTAATCAGTACTCCAACCTTATTTAAAGCAGTAGGATGAAACTGTACAAACTCCATATCCTGCAAATCAATACCCGCACGTATTACCAGCCCATTGCCATCACCGGTACATACAGCAGATGACGTAGCTGTTGCATAAATCTGACTATATCCTCCACTTGCAATGATGACATTCCCTGCCTTGATTATATTCAAAATGCCATTCTCGCTATCCAGGCACAACACTCCATAGCAGCGATTATCTTCCATAATTAAATCAAGAGCAAAATTGTAATTGTAGAACGACACTCCCTTATTGGTCGCCTCTTCAAAAAGCTTATGCATAATTGAGTGACCTGTTTTGTCTTTTGAATAGCACGCCCGATGAGCAAGCTTTCCCTTACCGAAATCAGTACTTTGACCACCATAAATTTTTTGATCAATCTTCCCATCTGCATTTTTATCGAACTCAACACCCAGCTGGTCAAGCATATTAATCATATTTACCGCTTCTTTGCACATCTCTTCAACTGAATCCTGATCAGCCAACCAGTCAGAGGCTTTGATTGTATCATACGCATGCCACCGCCAATCATCAGATTCAACATTGCCCAGGCTAGCATTAATACCACCTTGAGCAGCAACAGTATGACTTTTAAGAGGATGCACTTTACTGACAACTGCGACATCCAAATTTTTATCAGCGGCAAATATTGCAGCTGAAAGGCCGGAACCTCCAGAGCCTATAATTAACACATCATGGTAGTGATTCCTGGTTTTAACACTGTTCATTCTTGAATATTCGTATTTCAGTTGCTATCATCTAGCTTAAGGTTTGTCTTACTATATATAAAACATTAGCAATTATTATGCAAAAACTCCTTACCCTAATAATCACCGGCGCAATTATTTACATGATTTTCCAGCAAAATGTCAACTCTATAAAAGCCCCTGAACATTTACGGCCAGAAGATGAAGGAGGACAGGAACAAGCCAATAACACGCAAGAGACAGAACTAACCGGCAGCTTTTTTGAAAAAACTCTATCAAGCGTACTAATAAATGTACTTAAAACTGATGAAGGGAGAATGTTTATGGAAAGCATGTTGCAACCTATGAACAAGTCAGTAGCTGGCTCTGGTAGTGGCTTTCAGATGAATAATGACTCTTTCATCAACTCGATTTTTAAAATCAGTACCTTTGGCGAAGGCGAAAAAGGGCTGGCATCCTGCGGTCATGTAGTAACTGTGCAATATAAAATACTCAGTACCAGTAATGTAGTGCTTGAGGAAAAAACAGCAACTTTTCCACTTGGCTCCGGTAAAATTGCACCAGGTTTGGATGCTGTAATTGTCGGCATGAAAACTGGACAAACCCGCCACGCAACAATCACTAACAAATATATTCCTGAAACTGCAAAGGATAAAATTAGTATATTCAAAATCAATGTTCTTTTGAAGGAAATAGTTCCGGATAATTTTATTGGTGATGATGTTAAAATATTTGATGATCAATTAGCCTATAGAATACCGCTTGTTTGTGCTAATAAAGCAATATATGATGCCAAAATAACCCGGCTAGGTAACGGCGAAGTAGTATATAATTCTGTGGATACAGGTAAAAAAATTAATATGGTAATTGGTAATTTAAATTATCCGGTGATTTTCTCACATGCCTTACATAACAAAATACCGGTAGGCACAAGAACCGTGATCGCTAAAGGTAAACTGTTTAAATCTTATGTTTCAGACCACAGCGTCATTTTTCCAAACAAAGAACTTCCGGAAAATGAATATTTCATGGTAGAGTTTTTCAATTTTGATAACAGTATTATAACTGAAAGCACAACCTTTCCGCATGGTAAAATGTAGTTATCGATAATAATTCAGGTGTTTAACATTATTTACAAACCCTGTTACCTGGGTAAAGATGTTACCTGAAAGTATTATTTTTAAAATGGATCATTAGACATGAGAATATTAGGCATCGACCCGGCATTATCCTGCCTTGGCTGGGGGATAATTCAGCTCGACTCTCCCCAAATTAACTATGTAGATAGCGGAATAGTTAAAACCAGGGCTGATACCGAACTACATCTCAGATTATCAAATATTGCAGGCTCTATAGAGCAGGTAATAGATTTATACAAACCACAAGCCATCGCCATGGAAGAAACATTTATCAACATAAATGCAGACTCTTCCCTAAAGCTCGGATATGTACGCGGCGCATTAATGGCAGTAATCGGCAAAAGCCAGCTTCCTTTTTATGAATATGCACCAAATAACATCAAAAAAACTATCGTGGGTACCGGTCATGCACAAAAAGAACAAGTAAAACACATGGTCAAAATGATTATATCAGGTAGTACTGATAGAATATGCTTTGATGAAGCAGATGCCTTGGCTGTAGCTTATACCTGTCTGGTAAACCAAAAATAATTATAGTATTTTTACACATCATCCAAACTGCCGGTATTCATACACTAATACCTCTAACAAGAAGCAATATTTATACCAATATTCGAATTTAAACGCCCGAAAGAGATTTTTCACGGAATTTGTACCCTCACCCATTTATACCAATCATTAGAAATAACCATCCATTAACTCAAGCTAGTACTTCACCCATGACCATGAGTGTAGCGCAGTAATTTATTGAACACTTTTAACGTTTGATGGAATGGATTGCGAGCCTCCTCCTTCGTGTCATTGCGAAGGAGCTACTAGCGACTGCGGCAATCCATTTGTCATTTAAGGATTTAAGAAGATTATTTTGAATCTTTACAATATAACAATCCTACTAGATGGTTTTGGCGTGCTAAGATATTAAGGTAGATTGCCGCACCCCTAATACTAAATCCCATTGCTAATAAGACAGATAAGAGATAGATTTTTTGGTAAAACCCTGCTATAGTGAAAGCTAAAAAAGGAGTTTGCAAAAAATGAGTTCAGTAACAAAATTATTAGATGAGAAAGT
>Ga0209345_10005125_pt1 | contig 12324 bp, 14 predicted proteins | sample Cruoilmetagenom7_FD_187294 | JGI IMG/M metagenome (GOLD analysis project Ga0209345, IMG submission 187294) | Oil polluted marine microbial communities from Coal Oil Point, Santa Barbara, California, USA - Sample 7 (SPAdes) (version 2) | ecosystem: Environmental > Aquatic > Marine > Oil seeps ...
CTCTGTCTTTCTACCCTTTCTTCTCGCCAGATGGTAAGACCATGCATTTGGGCAAGCGATATAAAGAGCGCACAGGCACTGGCTGGTCAGAGATAAAAAGTCTTGGTTCTCCTTTCGAAGAAATAAACATCATGAGCCTTTCTGTTTCATCGAAAGGAACCTATGTTTTTGACGAAAGACGTCCAGACGACGATGGTATTCTTCGATATTCACGGCTAGTAGATGGCAAGCGTGAAGCACCAAGACCGTTCAGCAAAGAGGTTAACAGCGGAATAAGGAATTCCCACCCCTTCATAGCCCCAGATGAATCCTATATTATGTGGGACGGCATAAAAGACAGCGGATTTGGTAGTGTAGACCTTTATATCAGTTTTCGACAGCAAGATGGCTCATGGGGCACAGCTATTAACATGGGTGACAAAATAAATACAGATGCGTATGAAGCGGGGGCAAAGGTCACGCCAGACGGAAAATATCTTTTCTTTGTTAGAGTTGTTACAACGACAGTTGATGATCCATATTCTGATATAGATATATTTTGGGTAGATGCTAAGATTATTGAAACATTCAGACCCAAATATTAATTCATATAAAAATACTTATTACTGGTCATCAAAAGTTTTGTTCCAGAAGATTAGGTCAAACCTTATGATTAAAATAACAAAAAATGAAATTATGATATTTAGAAAAGCAACAGAAAAGGATGTTATAGCAATTGTAGAAATGATTGCTGATGATGAGCTAGGGAAAGCAAGAGAAAATTTTCAAATTCCATTACCTAAAGAATACTATAGCGCATTTAAAAACATAAGCAATGATGATAATCAGGAACTCATAGTTGTTGAAAATGATGAGTTAGAGATTGTTGGGACTATGCAGTTATCTTTTATCCAATATTTAACATACCAAGGAGGTATAAGAGCGCAAATTGAAGCAGTAAGAATTAGAAAAGAGCAAAGAGGAACAGGTTTAGGAACTAAAATGTTTGAATGGGTAATTGAAAGGGCTAAACACCGGAAGGCACATGTGTTGCAATTAACAACAGACAAAAAAAGATCAGAGGCCTTGAATTTTTATAAAAAGTTAGGTTTTATAGACTCCCATGAGGGAATGAAATTACATTTTAAGATATGATGAGTATGAAGTAGCCCATATTTAAAAAAGAGAAATACAAATACCAACAAAATATATATAATGAATTCAATTGAAATTATCTTATTAAATTTTTCCGAAATTAGAAGACGGAGCATAAAATTATGGAGTGAAATTCCCAATGAATATCTGAATTGGAAACTTGACAAAAATGCTCTTACTATAATCGAAATGATAAGACATGTTTTAGAAGGAGAACACCTTTTTCATAAAATCGTAGAAAATCGAGGGAATTTAGGAAGTTACAAATCCCCTTGGGATGGATTGCAATACATAGACTTGAAAAACGAACTGGATTTTGCCCAAAAATATCGATCGGATTTTTTAAGAATGATTGGAGAACTTAAAGAATCTGATTTGGAAAATGTAAGGATTGAGAGAAAAGAAGTCGCACAAAACAAAAAATTAGGAGATTATCTGAACCGAATCGCATATCACGAATCTGTTCACACAGGACAAATGTTGAATTATTTAAGAACAATTGGAATTGACAGACCTCAAATATGGGACTGACAAAAAAAAGCAAGCTGTTAGCAATGGTTATGAAAAAATCGTTAACGTATCTACAATACATATTTCCAGATTTAATTACAAACAAAATTTATCAATACCTGTCTTACCCAAGAGTGAGAAAGTTACGTGAATCAGAAGAAAAAGTAATAAGTTTGGCTGTAACCGAAGGTGTTATCTACAAGGACTTTTCTTTAATGCGTTATGAGTGGGGATCGCATAATGATAAAATCGCATTTTTAGTACATGGCTGGGAAGGTCAAACAGGTAATTTTGCATCTGTAATTAACATATTATTAAAAAATAATTTTAGAGTCATTTCTTTTGACGCACCATCACATGGAAATAGTTCAAAAGGAAAAACCAATATGTTCGAATTCTCAAGCATTTTGATTTCCCATTTTATAAAAGAGAAACCAGAATTAGTAATTAGCCATTCTTTTGGAAGTGTAAATGTTGCAAGAGTTTTGAGGATATGCCCTGAAATTAATATAAAACTATGGTTTTTAGTGACCACGCCTAATAATTTTAAAAGTAGAATTAAAGAGATGTCTACAAAATTTAGTTTGAACCATAATGTTAAGAAAAAATTAATTGCACGTATCGAGAATGATGCTAAAGAAAATATTGATGATCTAAACATGATTAACTATTGTAGTAATCTTCCTACTGTAGAAAAAGCATTCATTATTCACTCTAAATCAGATAAAATTTTACCTATTGATGGAGCAAGAGAGGTTAGTCAATCTTTTAAGCAAAGTGAAATGATTGAACTAGATAATTATGGACATTATTCAATTTTAGGGTCTGAAGAGTTATTGTCCTTTCTAAATATCCAATTATCGAAATAAAATTTAACAAATTGTAATAAAAAGAGATCTTAAGCTCAGAGTTTTAAAATTCTAGGACTTAAAACACCCATAAAGAAATGAATTTACATTATAACTATAATAGATTAAATCTACAAGCACATTATTTAGTTTATAATAAAACATAAATAAATTTAAAAATTAAGTACACCTTTTTGAACAAATTTTTATCCTTTTAGGACAACGCACTATCTCCCCAATCAAATACATTTGTATAAAATCATATTTAAAATACAACAGTAATAAATAGAAATAGTAACATATAAATTTAATAAAAACAAATGATATTTAAATACGTATACAGTTTTCCTCTTGAAAAAGAGATTGTACAAGAATGGTTAAAATTTGCCGAAGAGGTAATTACAACTAGAAATGATGAGTTTACAAAAATGCACGCCAGAATTGGTGTTACAAAAGAGAGTTGGTACCTCAAAGAAAACAAAAAGGACTTTGAAGTTATGGTCTACACAGAGGCTAATAATCAAAATTTTTCTGAGAAATTTCAAAATGATAAAAGTGATTTTTCAGATTGGTTTAAAAGTGAAGTTGTAAGAATTCAAAACTACAATCTTAATGAAGGTGTAATTATGCCAAAGCAGGTGCTGGATTGGGTTGCGCCTAATTAAGATTAACATCATAGTTTATTAACAATTAAAAAAATGAAATACGAAATAGATAAAATAAACAAAACGGAGTATAAAGAAGTGATAGATGTATGGGAGTCCTCAGTTAGGGCCACACATTACTTTTTACGAGAAAAAGATATTGAATATTTTAAACCACTTATTTTAAACACATATTTAAACGCTGTTAAATTACGGTGCATCAGGAATAATGATAAAAAAATTGTTGGTTTCCTTGGTGTTGCTGAACAGAATTTAGAAATGCTATTTATTCATCCAGAATATAGAGGAAAAAGTATTGGTAAAGCATTATTAGACTATTCTATTGACAAATTTAATGTAAGCAAAGTTGACGTGAATGAATAGAATGAACAAGCTGTTGGATTTTACAAGCACTGCGGATTCGAAACAATAGGGCGTTCTGAATTGGATTCTTCTGGAAAACCTTACCCTACTTTACATATGGAGTTAAAAAAGTAAAAACTTCAGCCAACACTATCTGAGAAAAATTACTGAATATACTGATTAGAGTAATCCGACAGACGTTTAAACTAAACGAAAATATCGGAAAATTATGGTTTTGCAACCGCAACTTTTCTCATACTAACCCATTATATCCAACCCATTGAGATAAAAGCTATTTCAATGATTAAAAACAAACACAAAAAATGATACATCAATCACCAATTTTAAAAGATATAAAAATTAAAACCAATCTAAAACCTGGAGATTTAGGTTACATTATTCATAAACATGGAGTAATTTATTCTGAAGAATATAACCATGGTGTTTCTTTTGAAGCTTATGTAGCTCAAGGAATCTTCGAATTTTACTCCAATTACAACCCCGTTAAAGATAGAATTTGGATATGTGAACATAACAACAAAATTATTGGTTCATTAGTACTTCAACATAGAGAAAAGAATACTGCTCAGTTACGATATTTTTATTTAGAAAAGGAATATCGCGGCATTGGACTAGGAAAATTATTGATGAATCTGTATATGGATTTTTATATGAAATGCGGCTATGATTCATCTTATTTATGGACAACTCATGAGCTTGGTACCGCTACGGCTTTATATACAAAACATGGATATAGACTTACCGAAGAGTTAAATACCAATTCTTTCGGGAAAAATTTAATAGAGAGAAAATTTGAATTGAAATCATGAATATTTTTAAAACTCACTTCATAATATTCATTTATTAAATAATGGAACCTAAAATTTCTAAAACAACTTTTAAAATCCTTTATTTTATTAGTTTTTCTCATCTCGTTAATGATTTTCTCCAAGGGATTATACCGGCAGTTTATCCTTTGTTAAAACAAAATTATGAACTTTCATTTTTACAAGTTGGGTTTATTACATTTGCATATCAATTTAGTGCTTCTGTTTTACAACCTTTAATAGGTTATTATACTGATAAATCACCAAAAATTCATTCTCAAATATATGGGTTAGTGTTTTCAACGGTTGGTGTCGTATTGTTAGCTTATGCAAATGGATTTTCTTTAATAATAGCTTCTTGTATTTTAATTGGTATAGGTTCTGCTATTTTTCATCCAGAATCAAGCCGTATTGCCAATCTAGCTTCCGGAGGTAAAATTGGGGTAGCACAATCTATATTTCAAATTGGAGGTAATTTAGGTTCTGCTATTGCTCCATTAATGGTAGCATTAATTGTTTTACCTTATTCTCAAAAGTTAATTATTGTCTTAATTCTACCCTCATTTATTGGTTTTATCTTTCTAAAAAAAATTTCACACTGGTATAAACAACATATTATATCAAACCGTTCTAAGAGGATAATTTCAACTAATGCAGCCAATAACTTTCCGAAAAGAAAAGTACAATTAGTATTGGGTATTTTACTAACCATAATTTTTTCTAAATTTATATATGCTGCAAGTTTGTCCACATATTATAGCTTTTATTTAATTGAGAAGTTTAACCTAACAATACAACAAGCACAAATTCATATGTCGATTTATCTTTTTTCCTATGTTATTGGTACTTTAATGGGAGGTCCATTAGGGGATAAATTTGGGCGTATATACATTATATGGTTTTCAGTTTTAGGAGCGGCACCATTTTGTCTAATGTTACCATATGCTAATCTTTTTTATACGGATGTTTTAATAATTATTATTGGTTTAATAATGTCATCGGCTTTCCCAGCTATCATATCTTATGCGCAAGAATTAGTTCCACACAAACTTGGAATGATCTCAGGACTTTTTTATGGTTTTGCTTTTGGAGTTGCAGCCATTGGATCAACATTATTAGGAGTTCTAGCTGATGAAACCTCAATATATTTTGTATATCAACTATGCTCATTTCTTCCTATTCTAGGCATAGGGTGCTTTTTCCTCCCGAATTTAAATGATAATTATAAATTTAAAAAATTAACTTATAAATCTGTATAGTTATTTTAGGACTTGTCAAATAAATAAATAAACAATATTTATATAATAATCCTTTTTAAACAAATTACACTTCCTTTAAGACAAATCACATGAGTTAATTATCATGAATTTTGTAGAAGATAATTATGATTTATAAAATAAACAAATTTTCACAATATGGATTAGCGACTTTTAGGTAATATATTAATTATTACATTACTTACAATTTTTAAAACGTATTCCCAAGATAGGCCAACAAAAATTGAATTTGTAAAAGAAAAAATTAGTATAGATGGTAATTTAAATGAGCCTGTTTGGAATCGTTTAATTTCTTTTGATCACTTTTTTAATCATTTTCCTAATGACTCAGGTATAACTGAAAAACCTGTAATTGTTAAGGCTTTTCATGATGGTGAAAACTTATATTTTGGAGTGGTAATTTACGGAAAAAATGACAAATATTTAGTCAATTCAATGAATAGAGATATGGCTGTTCAAGATTTTCTAAAGGAAGATAGCTTTATAATAATTTTAGACACATTTGAAAAAAAAGGTTATGGAGTAGTACTAAAAATGAATTACTGGCTAGACATTTAAATAGTCTGAATAGTTATAAATTCAACCAAAATTGAATAGAGAAATTGTAAAAAAAATAACAAATGAATCTTTTTGACTTTATAAACTGAAAAATTATTAAAATATCTGAATATTGGTAAATATTATGGAAGTATCATTGGAAAAACAAAGAAGAGAATTTACGAACAGAAAATTCATGGCTACTCCTTTGTCTGGATTAATAGTATGGCTTATTATTGGGATTTCTGGAATTGTTTTGCCAATTAAAGTTACTGTTTGGGTATTGTTTATTGGAACAGGTAGCATTGTTTATTTGGGAATTTTTATTTCCAAATTTACTGGTGAGAATTTTCTTGATAAAAAGAAATCAAAAAATACATTTGATAGTTTATTCCTTTTTACAGTTGGACAATCAGTTTTAGTTTATTCAATTGCTATTCCTTTTTTTATAATAGATTATTCATCATTGCCAATGACTATTGGAATTTTAACTGGTACTATGTGGCTGCCTTTTTCTTGGATTATTAAACATTGGGTTGGTATTTTTCATTCAATATTTAGAGCAATAATAATTCTTATTCTTTGGTACATATTGCCTGAATATAGATTTGTATCCATACCATTTGTTATTGTTGTAATTTATATAGTAACAATAATAATTCTAAAAAATAGAAAAAAAGAGCAAAATTATGAAGTAGTATAAATAGTAATCAATTGAAAATAAAATAAAATGAATAAATTAATTAAAATCGTATTCCTTTTAGGTTTACTAATCATTCCTAATTTAATTTGTAATGCTCAAAATATCTCTTTGAAAAAAGTAGAACCACCATTCTGGTGGGTGGGTATGGAAAAAACGGATTTACAATTATTAGTATATGGCAAAAATATAAGTCTAACAAAACCCGTAATTAACTATCCTGGAGTTACTATTCAAAGTGTTTCAACTTTAACGAGTCCAAATTATCTTTTTATAGATTTTACAATAGCAAAAAAAACGAAAAGCGGAACATTAAATATTCAATTTGAGAATGCAAATGGTAATATTTTAAAGTATAATTATGAATTAAAAAGCAAACGTATAAAAAATGGCAAGAATCAATTAATAGATCCGTCAGATGTAATTTATTTAATTACTCCAGATCGTTTTGCTAACGGAAACACTAAAAATGATTCAACTCACGAAACTTTAGAAAAGGTAAACCGTAAAAATATTGATGGTAGACATGGTGGGGATCTACAAGGTGTTATAAATCATTTAGACTATATTCAAAACTTAGGTATTACTACATTATGGTTAAATCCTTTTTTAGAAAATAATCAACCTAAATATTCTTATCATGGTTACGGAATATCAGATTTTTATAAAACTGATTCACGATTTGGAACCAATAAAGATTTTAATGATTTAGTAGTTATAAGCCACAATAAAGGGATGAAAGTTATTATGGATCAAGTTTTCAACCACTGTGGTGCTGGACATTGGTGGATGAATGATTTACCTTCAAAAGATTGGTTAAATCAATGGGATAAATTTACTAGAAGTAATTTCACAAATATAGTAGCTTCAGATCCTCATGTTTCGCAAAGCGATTATGACTTACTAACAAGAGGTTGGTTTGATAGTAATTTACCGGATTTAAATTTAGATAATACGTTTTTAGCAACCTATTTAATTCAAAATTCAATCTGGTGGGTAGAGTTTGCCAATTTAGATGGTATCCGTATGGACACATATCCTTACCCAAATAAAAATGTAATGGCTCAATGGACACAGCGGCTAAAGTTAGAATATCCGAATCTTTTTGTCGTAGCTGAAACTTGGGTGTCTAAATCTTCGTCCCTCTCCTATTGGAATAGAAACACACCTAATGCTGATGGGTATACCCCTCACTTAATGAGTGTGAGTGATTACCCGATATATTATGCAATGCTTAATGCTTTCGGAAACGAAGGAGATGTTTATAAACTTTATGAAACATTAGCTGATGATTTTATTTATGGAAACCCTTATAATAATATAATTTTCAATGGTAACCATGACGTTGCAAGATTATTTACCTTATTAAATGAAGATATTTCAAAACTTAAATTAAGTATGGCTTTCATTTTAACTACTAGAGGCATTCCTCAATTGTATTATGGTGATGAAATACTTTTTAAAGGAGATAAACCAGACGGTATATTAAGAAAAGATTTTCCAGGTGGTTGGGATACAGATACAAAAAATGCCTTTTCAAAAAATGGAAGAACCAAATTAGAAAACGACGCGTATAACTATGTAAATACAATATTAAATTGGCGAAAAACTGCTAAAGAAATTCATGAAGGTAAATTAAAACATTATCAACCGTTAAAAAATATATATGTATATTTTAGATATACAGAAACAGAAAGCACCATGATAATTATTAATAATAACAATTTTAAAGTTGATGAATTTAGTTTAGAGCGCTTCAAAGAATCTTTAAGTGACTATTCAAAAGGCAAGGATATTATCACAAACACTCATTTTTCTTCTTTGAAAAAAGTAAATCTAAAAGAAAACTCAGCATTAATTTTAAAATTACAGAGATAATGAAAAAAATATTTATAATGGGAGGTGCATCTTACAATTCGGTAATTACCTTAGATGAATTTCCACAACCAGTACCTACTACAATTCATAATTGTCATTTCAATGAGACTATTGGTAATACAGGTGCAGGCAAAGCACTTACATCAGCTAAACTTGGATTTGACACTACATTTCACGCTTTAATAGGAGATGATTATTTTGGTGAAAAGGTAAGTTCTTTTTTACAAGAACCAAACCTAAATTTTATAAATGATATAGACCCATTGGGAACTGAAAAACATTTAAATATAATGGATAGAAATGGTAAAAGAATTTCAATATTTACAAATCCAAGTTCTGATGTACCTAATATTGATTATTCAAAATTTAAAGACAAGCTTGTTGCTTCAGATTATACTATAATAAATATTGCTAATTATTGTAGATACATACTACCATTATGTAAGCTACTTAAAAAGGAAATTTGGACTGATTTACACGATTATGATGGTAAAAATAAATACCATCAAGATTTTATAAATGAGTCAGATTATATTTTTTTAAGTTCAGATAATCTAAAAAATTATAGAGAATTTATGACTGCACAAATAAATAATGGAAAAAAAATAGTGGTTTGCACACACGGTAAAGGAGGTGCAACAGCTTTTACCAAGGAAAGAAAATGGATTGAAGTTCCAATAATAGATGCTTATAAAATGAAAAATACAAATGGAGCAGGTGATTCTTTCTTTTTAGGTTTTTTATTTGGTTTTTCAAAAGGATACTCAGTTAAGAAGTGTATGCAATTTGGTACAATCACTGCAGGGTTATGTATTGAATCAGAATTTATTACAAATAAAAATTTAAATAAAAACCTAATTGAAAAACAACATCAAAAATATTATGCAAAACTTGATTGAATACATAAATTAAAAAAAATATAAAAAGTTACAAATGACAATTTGCTCAATTAATGCCTTCGACAACTCGAGTGATATCATTTTTTATACTGATAAACTGGGAGCCTTCACATACATAAACAAGGCCTTCACCCATTTTTATGGCTATACTGAAAATGAAGTTTTATTTAAAGCAACACCGCAAATATTAAATAGTGGACTACACAATGAATCCTTTTTTAAACTTTTCTGGGACAACCTTTTACAAGAAAACAGTGTTTCAGATGTTCATTTTATTAATAAACACAAAAATGGAAATTTAGTTGATGTTGAAGTCAGTGCGAATTCAATAGTAGATGAAAAAGAGGATATCATAGATTCGATTGAGAAAATTCTAAAGTTTGACTTGGTATTCCTTTAAAAATAAATGGGAAAATAAATGGCGCTTTTGTTGTTCAAAACTATGATAATGAAAACACTTATGGTGAAAAAGATAGGGGAATACTTGAAATTGTTTCGCACCAAATTAGTATTTCTCTTGATAAAAAATATAGAGATTTGAAATTGCCATTTCATCAAATGAAAATATAATCTAAATTTATTTATTAACTTTAGTGCTTAAACACGCTACTAATCTTATACAAACACGTTCAAGCTAAAAACAAATGAATAATAAACACTTGTTAGAATATATAAGTAAATATGTCAATTTAACCACTGAAGAAGAGGCTATGTTACTTTCAAAAATAATCCATAGAAAATATCTTAAGGATCAATATATTGTACAGCAAGGCGATGTGTGTAAAAGCGAATGTTTTATTCTTTCTGGAATTACAAAAACGTTTTATATAACTGATGATGGACAAGAACATATTGTTATGTTTTCGATTGAAGATTGGTGGGCTTCTGATATGGGAAGTTTTATAACACAAACGCCTGCCGATTATAATGTCCAGTGTATAGAAAACACAGAACTCATTCAATTTACTTACGAAGCAATTGAAGAGTTGTATATATTAATTCCAAAACTGGAACGATTCTTTAGAAAGATTGTTGAACGTGCTTTAGCCGCATCTCAAAAAAGAATTGTTAGAAATTTTAGTCTAACGGCTAAAGAGCGATATCTTATTTTTAAAGAGAGCTATCCAAAAATAGATCAACGTATTCCACAATATATGATTGCTTCTTATCTTGGTATTACTAAAGAATTTTTAAGTAAAATTAAAAGCCAACTCATACAAGAACAATAGATGTTAATCTAGATTAACACCATTTAATAATCTACTTCATTTTATACGGACTTATTGTTTTAGACATTTGTATCATAATATTAAAACAATAAAAAATGAGTACACTTTTAGAAAAAATTAGCACAATTAATGACATGATCCTTGAAGGCAGAGCTTTAGAAGCTTTTGACCAATTCTATCATGATGATATTGTAATGCAAGAAAATGACAATCCAATTGTTGAAGGTAAAGTAGCCAATAGACTACGTGAAGAGGAATTTTTCGCATCTATTACTGAATTTAGAGGCGCACAACCTTTAAAAGTAACAATAGGAGAAAACACAACAATGGTTGAATGGCATTTTGATTACACCCATAGAGATTGGGGTGTTAAAAACTACACTCAAGTAGCAGTTCAAGATTGGAGAGACGGAAAAATAATCAAAGAAAAATTTTATTACGCAGTATAATTCTAAAAAAATATTAAAAAATGAAAAACCCAATTAAAAATATAGCAGCAGTAGCAATAATCGCTTTTCTTACATTTTCTTTCACGACAATGATAGAAAATAAAAGAGAAATTAAAGTAGAAAACAGTAAAGTGATTTGGAAAGGTTACAAAGTTACCGGTTCACACCAAGGAACCATAGCCTTAAAGTCTGGTTCCATGACCTTTAAGGACAACAAATTAAGTGATGGAGAATTTATTATAAATATGACAACCATTACCAGCACAGATTTAGAAGGTGATTATAAGGGTAAATTAGAAGGTCATTTAAAGTCTGATGATTTTTTTGGGGTTAAAAAGAACCCAACAGCAACTTTAGTATTTAATAAGGTTAAATCTACAGGTAAAAACTCTTATAAAGTAACAGGAGACTTAACAATTAAGGGGAAAACAAATACTATTGTGTTTGACCTTTCTGTATATGGAAATAAAGCAAATGTTTCTCTAAAAATAGATAGAACAAAATTCGACGTTAGATATGGGTCTACAAGTTTCTTTGACGGACTAAAAGACAAAGCCATTTATGATGAGTTTGATTTAGTAGCGGATTTAGAATTTTAACAGAAAGTCCAAATTAAAGAATTGTAAACTTAAGACGTATATTAAAAATACCTTACTAAGCGCAAGTCATTTAACTTGCGCTTTTTTATTATATTTATGCCACTCGAAAAGTATTTAAAAATAATAGCGTAAATTTAATTTTAACCTGTAGCCGTATTTTAGGACAAGACATTTGAAACTTGTACTTCCCTGAAATAACAACCCTTAAAAATCAAACCTATAATTCATTTTAAAAGCGACACCCCAATTTTTACGAATAATATCTTGATTGTAATTATCAGAAATCACCAAATAGATATAAGACAAAGGTTTGTACTCCCACTGTAAGCGACTATTGATATTAAAATTATCAAACTGCGTATTGTACTGTATATAAGTGGTCCAGTTTAATCGATTGGAAAAGAAAACTTCACCTGTAAATCTTGTCAAT
>Ga0209345_10005126_pt1 | contig 12323 bp, 12 predicted proteins | sample Cruoilmetagenom7_FD_187294 | JGI IMG/M metagenome (GOLD analysis project Ga0209345, IMG submission 187294) | Oil polluted marine microbial communities from Coal Oil Point, Santa Barbara, California, USA - Sample 7 (SPAdes) (version 2) | ecosystem: Environmental > Aquatic > Marine > Oil seeps ...
GGCATGATCAAAAAAACTTAACTGCATATTTATCCCTCAAACTTGGCTTATTAGTATATTTATTTTAGCTAATTGTTGGTTTGAAGGAGGTTAAGTAGATTTCTTTAATTGTTCAGAGGGCTCAATTATTAAATCAATTATATCATAATGGTTAAGTGAACTAAGTTTTTTTAATTTTTTCTAACCACTCTTTCATTTTTTGCTCATAGCCTATATTTTTAAGCTCAACAAATTGAAGCGGTTGTGAGAGATACTCTTGTGCTACATAGCCACCAAAATCATGTGGATAGAGGTACTCTTCACTACGCTGTTGAATATTTTTGGGAATATCTAAAATAGTACCACTCTGTATAGCTGCCATCGCTGCGTTTATCGCTAGGTATGCTGTATTTGATTTTGGTGAAGCACAGAGATAAACCACGGCTTGCGCTAAGATAATTCTAGCTTCTGGATAGCCAATTTTTCCAACACTTGTCATAGTAGAAGTAGTGAGTGTAAGCGCTTGAGGATTTGCATTTCCTATATCTTCACTTGCTAATATCACAAGTCGACGCGCGATAAAGTCAGCACTCTCTCCACCCTCAATCAAACGAGCCAAGTAGTATATAGCCGCATCTGCATCAGAACCCCGTATTGATTTGATGAGAGCAGAGGCTAAGTCATAATGAACACCAGCCTCACTACTTCCAGTTTGGAGTGCATTTGGGCGAAGTGATTTTAAGTTTTTTAAGCTGATATTTGTGTCTAAGTTTGAAGCAAACTCTAAAAGTTTTAGCATAGCCCTTGCATCACCACCACTTGTAGCTACTAGATACTCTTGCGTTGCATCATCACACTCTAAATCTGCTGCATTTAAAGCTTTTGTGAGTAGTTGAGAGAGTGCTCCGTTAGAGATATGTTTTAATTCAAAAAGCATAGAGCGTGAACGGATTGCTGAGGTGAGTGAAAAGAAAGGATTCTCAGTTGAAGCACCAATAATTAAAACGCTGTTGTTCTCCATTACAGGCAGTAGAACCTCTTGCTGGTTTTTTGCTAAACGGTGCACCTCATCTATAAATATGAGTGGTTTTTGCAGAGCATTTTTGTATTGGTCAAAAATTTTACGAAGTTGGTCTATTTTGAGTGAGGTTGCATTAAACTCATAAAATGGTAAATCCATAGTTTTTGCAATAATTCTAGCAATAGAAGTTTTTCCACACCCTGCAGGGCCAAATAAAAAACTATGACCAAGTACCCCTTTTTCACATAGGGTACGAAGTGGTGCTTTTAGTTTGCTAAGGTGCTCTTGACCAACTAAATCATCAAATAAAGAGGGGCGTAAAAGATATGTGAAGTCCACTTTACTTGTCGCCTTTGGCCTTGTTACCTGCTGTTTCACGAGCTAGTTTTTCTTCTGCTTTGAGAAATGTAAAGAGGGCTGAATATTCGCTTCTAGTTAAGAACCTAGATTTTCCAGTTGGAAGGTTATTGAGTTCTATCTCTGCAAAACTAATGCGCTTAAGATCCGCTACCTCCGTTCCAAAATGCGCAAAAAATCTTCTAATCTCACGGTTTTGTCCCTCGGCAATTGCTATTTTCAAAACAGAGTAGTTATGTTCATTTTTTTGAATTTTATAGCCTAAAAAAGGGGCAAAAGTCATAGATGTTACTTTTGAGTGAGAGTGTCCACCTGCTGTTGCATCGGCTAACTCTAAACCGTTTAACATAGCTGCTTCCATCTCAGGAGTAATCTCACCTTTGATTTTTACCTTATAGACTCTTTCAAGTCCTGAGTTCATGAGTGCTGTTGCAACTTTTGAAGCATCTGTTAAAAGTAAAACACCTTCTGTCGCATAATCTAGACGACCAACAGGTATAAAATGCTTATATTTATGCCCGAGTGTGTCATAGATTGTTTTTCTTCCACGAGGGTCACTCTTTGTTACGAGTTCGCCTTTTGGTTTGTTGTAGACAATAACTGTGTATTTATCTCTTGGAGTGACCTGTTTACCACTCACATAAACAATAACCTCTCTCTCATCAACTTGAGTTGCAGGGTTGTCCTCTATCTCACCATCTACTCTAACATAACCATCTTGAATGGCCTTGTCAGCTTCTCTTCTTGAGTAGCTAGAGTGGTGAGCAATATATTTGTTTAATCTCATCATCATTTTATGATATGCCTTTTTCTATGAGCGTATGAATATGCAGTACGCCCTTTATCTTTTTATTTTTGTCTGTAATTACTAAAAGTTGTATCTTTTTCTCTTCTATAAGAACAAGCGCTTCACTTGCTAACATATCTTCATCTTCACAAGTCATAGGATTCATAGTTGCATATTTTAAAACATTCTCTTCTAGTGAAAAGTCATCTTGTAAAAGTGCACGACGAATATCACCATCACTTACAAGTGCTACGAGCTTTTCATTTTCATCAGTTATTAAAACTGTCCCAAGCCTACCTTCGCTTATACGAATGATTGCATCTTTAACTTTTGTCTCTTTGTTAACTATTGGAACATTTTCACTCTGCATTAAGTTTGAAACTTTTACAAAGAGTTGTTTTCCTAAAGCACCACCAGGGTGAAAGGAAGCAAAATCGCTCTTTTTAAAGTCACGCGCTCTCATAAGACAAACTGCTAAAGCATCACCAAGGGCAAGAGTAAGTGTAGTGGAGCTTGTAGGTGCTATATCCAACGGACAAGCCTCTTTAGCAACAACTACATCAATCACCAAGTCACTATGTTGGCCTAAAGTAGATTTTTTATTTCTAGTCATTCCAATAAGAGGTGTTCCAAAACGCTTGATATGAGGTAAAATAGAACTTAACTCTTCACTCTCACCACTGTAACTAATAGCTATAACAACATCCTCTTTACTTATCATACCTAAGTCACCATGGAGGGCTTCTGTTGGATGAAGAAAGAAGCTTGGAGTACCAGTTGATGCAAAAGTTGCAGCCATTTTAGCTCCAATAAGTCCACTTTTACCAACACCAGTAACAACAAGTTTGCCTGAGCAGTTTAAAATAATCTCTACTGCTTTATCAAAAACATCATCAATATTTTTTGCAGCTTCAAGTAAAGTATCTGCTTCTATATTTAAAGTCTCTTGTGCTATCTCTTTGTAATTCATAACGATATTATATCGTTTTTGGCTTCAAGTTACTCATTCATCTTCATCCTCTGCCATTAGAGCAAAGGCAAGACGTTCTTTGAGTGAGTCTAGTGCCTCTAGCGCACACGCTTCATCTATATCACCACCGGGAGCTCCACTTACACCAACTGCTCCAAGAAGGGTGTCTCCAGATTTAATAGCGACACCTCCTTGCATCATTATCAATCCATCAATATTATTGAGTTCATTACGAATATCACTGCGTTTAGGAACAAACTCAGATGTATTGATACCTGACATTATCATCAGGTTTGCTTTTTGCGCAGCTATATCCATCGTAAAACGAGCTGCATGTGTATCTCTTAGAGTTACTTGTATATTAGCACTTCTATCAACAACGACAGCACTGACCCAAAAACCTTTGTCTCGACAAGACTCTACTGATTTTTTCGCTACTTCCATAGCTAAATCCATACTCATTCGTTCAACTTTAACGACATCAGCACTAAAAAGAGTGGAGGCACTTATGATTACAAGTGTAATAATTTTGAGAGTTTTCATCTTTTCCCTTTATGTTTTTTTGAGATTGTAGTGAAAATATTGTACACTGTTTTATTAAATATAATAATAAATAAACTGATGTAAATTTTAAAAGGAGATAGGATGCAAAAACTCTTTGGTGAAGTCGGCTTGCTTGATAAACGTTGCTATGATGAGTTTGGTTTAAGTGAAGATATTTTGATGGAACATGCTGCGGATGGTATGGCTGATTATATTCGAGAAAACTTTGCTAAGAACTCTACAATTACCATAGCTTGTGGTAGCGGTAACAATGGTGCTGATGGCATTGCACTTGCTCGTCTTTTACATCGAGAGTATAATGTAAAACTCTTTTATGTCAAGAGTCCAAAGTCTAAAATGGCAATACTGCAGGCTAAACGCAGTAGGCAGGTAGGTGTTGTAGAGACAAAAGAGCTGAGCGAATGTGATGTTTTAGTTGATGCAGTTGTTGGAACTGGTTTTGTGGGAGAGTTTTATGAGGGGCTCAAGGAGACTATGCAAAAACTCAATGCTCTTAAGGCATTTAAAATAGCCTGTGACATCCCATCTGGCTTAGATGCAAATGGAAATTGTGCTGAGGATAGTTTTGTCGCTGACATATCTCTTACAATGGGCGCTTTGAAAAAGTCTATGTTTTTAGATGAGGCCAAAGAGTTTGTTGGTGAGATAAAAGTTTTAAACCTTGGCATCTCTCGTGATGTTTATGAAACGCAATCAAATTGGAATCTTTTAGATATGAAAGATTTACTCTTGCCACTAAGAGATAAAAAAGACACGCACAAAGGTAGTTTCGGTCATCTAGCACTTATAAGTGGTGAGAAGTTAGGTGCAAGCATTATAAGTGGACTCTCTGCTTTGCGGTTTGGAAGCGGACTGGTTACTTTAGTAGGGTATGAAAATGAGCAAGTGTTATCTATTCCCTATGAATTAATGTATGGACACACGATACCAGAAAATACAACGGCACTTGCTTTGGGTATGGGTTTGGGCACAGAGTTTAGTGACAGTGAGTTAAAAGAGTTTTTAGAAAAAGATCTTGCTCTTATTGTAGATGCAGATATCTTTCACATGAAAATAGTTTTAGATATTTTGAAAAAAAAGCGTCTTGTTTTAACACCTCACCCTAAAGAGTTTGTTGCACTCTTAAAACTTACAAATATTGCAGATATAACGACACAAGAGTTACAAAAAAACCGTTTTAAGTATGTAGAACTTTTCTCTAAGCACTATCCAAACACAGTGTTGCTTTTAAAAGGAGCAAATGTAATCATCGCTCAAGAGAAGCAGTTTTATATAAATCCTCATGGGAGCTCAGTTCTGGCAAAAGGGGGAAGTGGAGATGTACTCAGTGGTCTCATAGGGGCACTTTTAGCGCAAGGGTATCAGCCATTAAATGCAGCGATACATGCCTCTTTAGCACACACAAAGTTGGCACAAGCGTACAGAGGAGCTAACTTTTCAATGACACCAAAAGATTTAATAGAGGCTATTTCTCTGTGTTCATCTTCCCAATAGCGCATGAGACAAAACTTTTGGCTGTAGTACCAACTGTTTGAAAGGTTGAGAGTTCATCCGTTGTCAAAGGATAGCCTAGGCTTCTGAGTTTTAATTGTAACTTTTCTAAATCTTCCTCTTTGACATCAAGAGTAATCTCTCTTGGTTCCACATCAAGATTTACTGTAACTTCACCAAACTCTTTGAGGAGCTCTTTTTTTAAAGTTCCGGCACATCCGCTACATTTTACATTGAGTACTTGTAGTATTTTTTTCATAATAAATCCTTTTAAAACATCATTGGCATCATCTGCATAGCTGATGAGTAGTTCGGAGTCTCCATACTAAATGTATAAAGAGCAGATATTATAGCTAAGCTAATAAAAGAGACTATAGTTTTTTGTAAAATATTAAAAGTTTGGATAGACTCCTTTTCTCTTATTTCACAAATTCCACCAGGGCAATTAGTAGCAGAATCTTTTTTGAATAGATTGTAAATTTTACAACCTAGGCATATAGAAAATGCAGACTCTGAAATAAGTAAAAGCAAACAAGTCACACAGATTACTATTTTAACTGGATTCATTTGTGGCTCTATGACTACAAGGTAAAACATTATTATTGATAAAATAAGACCTATGGACCAAGCAAACCTTTTTTGCTCTGCACCTACATACTCAGGTATTTGATTTTGTATAAAAAATCTCCCCAATAGTAGGCTTGGACTATAGTTAGGGTTTATTACTCGTATCATAAAATCAACCATGAAAAAACTTATAAAATATTGTGTGAAAACAAAATGACCTAGCATGAAACTATTAAGAAAGCTTAACATTCCAAATGCAAAAAGTAATCCAGCTGCTGCTCTTGCTTCTCTTTCGTTGAGTACTAGTGTCTCATAGCCTTCAACTTTCTCACCAAATTTACTCATATTAACCCCTTGTTATATATTAGATTATAATGATAATCTGTGCAGAGTTTGTGCAGTAATTTCTAAGAATTATAGTTTAGAAAATAATTTCAGGTGTTTTCTAAGAAAGCTTATGTTATAAATCAAATAATAATTATAAAATAGGAATTTTAAGTGGATAATATACTAAGAATTGGAAAATATGAACTTGGCTCGCGCTTAATTGTTGGAAGTGGAAAATATGACTCTTTTCAGACAACAAAAGAGGCTACATTAGCATCGGGCAGTGAACTGATAACAGTGGCTGTTCGCCGTTTAAACATTACGGACCCAGACAAAGAGAATCTTCGTGATACTTTTGCTGGTACAAATGTAAAATTTTTACCAAACTCTGCCGGATGTGTAACTGCTGAAGAGGCTATTACGACTTTTAGACTTACTCGTGAGGCAACAGGGATTGATTTAATTAAATTAGAAGTTATTGGTGATACTGCCAAAACTCTTTACCCTGATGTGTTGGAAACGATAGAAGCTTGTAAAGTCTTAGCTAAAGATGGTTTTACAATTATGGCATATACTTCAGATGATCCAATTATGGCTAAACGTTTAGAAGATGCCGGTGCAGATGCGATTATGCCTCTTGCTGCTCCTATTGGTTCAGGTTTAGGGATTCAAAACCCATATAATGTTGCATTTATCAAAGATGCAGTCAATTTACCTGTCATTGTAGATGCGGGGATAGGTTGTGCAAGTGATGCAGCGTATGCGATGGAGTTAGGCGCTGAGGGTGTCTTAACTAACACTGCAATAGCGCAAGCTCAAAACCCAATGATAATGGCTGAGGCGATGAAACACGCTGTTAAAGCAGGTCGTATGAGTTATTTAGCGGGAAGAATTCCTAAAAAACCTTATGCAACTGCATCAAGTCCAATTGATGGGCTTATTCAGTTCTAAACAGTAAAAGTCTCTCTTTAAGAGAGATTCTTTATTGAATAATGCTTCTGTTCTTACCTTGCTCTTTAGCTCTGTAAAGAGCTTTATCAACTCTTTTTAGCAGGTTTTCTTTTGGTTCGTTAAAGATGTACTCACTGACTCCTAGTGAAACTGTCTGCTCTTGGGCATCTTTAAAATTATGCGACTCAACACTTTCACGAATTTTTTCTGCAAGAATAGAAGCTCGTGCAGCATTAGTTGAACGCAGTGTAATAATAAACTCTTCACCACCCCATCTAGCAATAAAGTCTCCTTTACGCGTTGCATTTATTAAGATTTCTGCCATTTCTATTAAAATGGAGTCCCCTACATCATGTCCGTGGGTATCGTTGACAATTTTAAAGTTGTCTATATCTAAAAATATTATAGATAGAGGCGCTTCTATTGAGTTAGCAATAGATATCTCTTTGGATAAGACGTCATCGAATTTACCTCTGTTAAATAGTTTTGTTAAGGAGTCTTTTGAAGCTTTCTCTTCTAGCGCCTCAATATTTTTTAACTGGTTTGTGATTTCATCAAATATAATAATCTGATGTTTTTTATTTTCTACGACTATCTCTTTTGTATGTGGGTTAAAGTACTTATCTTTACCATCAAACCTCATAAGTATTTTTAAGTTTTCATTATTTTGTTCTTTTTGAAGATACTCAATCCAATGTACTCCATCCATATATGGAGATAAAAAATCTTTATCATCTACTGTGACAAAAGTATCTGAAATGTGTTTATGATGTTTCTTAAATGTTTGTAATGACTTAACACCAAAGAAGTGAAGCATTGTTTTGTTTGCTAAAATGATATCTGTATTATACGCAACCATGAGAAAACTTTTATTTGCATCTAGCACCTCTTGTAACAAGAGCTTAGTATGGTATATCTCTTGTGTTCTTGTAATAACTTCTTGATGGAGTTGTTCATTACTTCTAATCTGTTTATGGAGTAAGGCAGTTATGCTTAGGAGTAGTAAAAATAGAAGAGATCTAAGAAGAGTAACTTTTTCCTGTATATAGGTGACTATAGCCTCATAATTATTAGAATTTAAACTAATGCTAATACCACCCATAATGTCACCAGGTATATATCCTTGGTCTTGATGACAAGGGAGACAAGAGTGTTCAGCCTTTAGGGCACCTATATATCTAAAATTGTTCTTTCCTTCGATTTCATAGTACTCCGTAAGGCGATTTTTTTCTATCTCTTCTAAAGCTCTTTTTTCAAATGCATCAGGAGCATTATCACTGTTTAAATAAACTAAACTAGTTATTTTAAAATGGAAATCTTTAGTACTTGAACTTTTTGAGAGTTGTCTCGTCATCCATGCTGGATTTATTTTTATGAGTGTCTCACCGTGTGCAGTTTTTAAAATGTTGTTTTTTAGGTAAGGGTTTGGTGTTTGCCCCTCTTTCGCCTTTGCATAAACACCACCATAACTTGCGTTCCATTTTCGGATATTGACATGGTCTTTAAAGTGCGTTTGTGCTTGTTTTATAAGTATTGATTTTTGAAAATCTATATTTTTCTTTTTGATTGCATCTGTAAAATAGAGCATTGTGGATATTAAACTAATAAAGGCAGTATAGAGTAAAATATATTTAATTTTATTATCCATAAGACTCATTCTAACTAAATAATTTATCGTTTAATCTTAAACCTCAATCTTGTCTGAAAGGTGTGTCATAAGTAAAAGCTGTCCCATACCTTCAAAAAACCTATCGACACCCATATCTTTTGCATCTATAGACTTTTGCAAAGCAGTAAAAAAAACTAGTTGTGACTCATTTGAGGCTTGCATAAAAGTTTCTATAATGTATTTGAAACTAAGAGTATGCATTTTATCGTTTACATCAAAATCTATTTCAGAGTTTATGTCAATACCTTCAGTAGCTAAAAGTTCTAGGCACTTCTTTTCTATTTTATTCATACTAGTCCTAATAATTGAAGCAAAGGTTTAGATATTTCTAATATTAGTCCCCATATTGGTCCAAATAATTTAAGTAAAGAAAGCATTACTATAAACATAGCTACCGGTGTAATATAACGAAGGGAAAAATACCAAGCATCAAAGGCAAAACCAAGTTGTGGTCTCATCAAAGATTCCACTCTCTGTTTTTCCATTGTGAAGCCAACAAAAATAGCCATAATAAGCCCACCAAGTGGAAGCATAATAGCTGCTGTAAAATAATCAACCCAATCAAAGAAGTTTTTCTCTCCCCAAGTAAGCGCTTCTTTATAACCATCTATATTTGAGAGTAGGGCTATAATTCCAACAAGATAAAAGAAAAGTCCCATAAGTATAGAGGCTTTTAATCTGCTCCACTTAAATCTATCTATAAAGTACTGAACCATAGGCTCAACAAGAGAGACAGATGATGTTAAACCTGCAAAAGCAAGTGCTAGAAAGAATAAGACTGCAAAAATATTTCCAAGTATTCCCATCTCATAAAACGCTGCAGGAAGGGAAATAAACACAAGACCTGGACCTTTTGCTGGACCAGAACCATATTGATAAAGGAAAGTAAAAAGCATAAGTCCCGCAACAATAGCGATAGAAGTATCTAAAAACACAACCCAAAAAGCATTTTTAACGATGTTAGAATTTTTTTCCAAAGAGGCGGAATACGTCATTATCGCTCCCATACCAAGGCTCAAAGTAAAGAAAGCATGACCAACAGCTGTTACGAAAGCATCGGAATTAATCTTTGACCAATCAGGAGCAAACATAAACTCTATGGATTGAGAAAAGGCATCTAGTGAGAGAGCATAAGCGAACATACCTAAAAGAATAATCATAAGTGTTGGCATTAAAACCATATTCATTTTCTCTATACCACCCTTAATACCCTTTGTCAGAACATAAGTAATCCAGATAAAGGCAAGAGTATGGTAAAAAAGTTGTGTCATTATGTCGGTATGAAGCATAGCATTAAAAGTTGTTTCAGCCTCTGCCACTGTTGCAGGAAGGTGAGAAAGAGATGTGGCGATATAGTGAAATATCCAACCAATGACTACCGAGTAAAAAATCATAATAAAAAGACCGGCTAAACCCTGAAATCCACCCAGTTTCCATAAGTTTTTGTTTTTAGGGGCTAAATCTTCAAAAGAGCTTACTGTATCTTTTCTACCCATATATCCAATTAGCATCTCAGCAATCATAATAGAGAATCCTATGAATAGCACTGTTGCTAGATACACTAGAACAAAGGCACCTCCTCCGTATTCTCCCGCAATATATGGGAATTTCCATATATTTCCAAGTCCGACAGCACTTCCGGCTGCGGCTAAAATAAACCCTATTCTACTAAACCTAGCTATCTTCATATAATAAATTCCTATAGATAATGAATGAATTATACTTAAAAATGTAAAGATATAAAAGAAATAGATGAAAACTATTGACATTTTGTGACTTATTGACTATAATTCCGGCTCATTAATCAGCACTAGTGTTTGGTTTTTGCGTAGGTCGGGGTGTAGCTCAGTATGGTTAGAGTACCTGGTTTGGGACCAGGGGGCCGAAGGTTCGAGTCCTTTCACCCCGACCATTTTTAAATTACAAGATTTATATATTAAACTTAACTATGGTGGGATTAGCTCAGTTGGTTAGAGCACTGGTTTGTGGTGCCGGGGGTCGCGGGTTCGAATCCCGTATCCCACCCCATAATTTTAAATATATAGACAATAACAATAATAACTAATATAGTAAGCGTTCGTGGCTCAACTGGATAGAGTTTCGGATTTCGGCTCCGAGGGTTATAGGTTCGAATCCTATCGGGCGTACCATGAAAGATGCCTCCTTAGCTCAGCTGGATAGAGCAACGCCCTTCTAAGGCGTAGGCCACACGTTCGAATCGTGTAGGGGGTACCACTACAAATATTATGTTATGATGTCAGAAGTGACAATAAATACTCTACAACGTGCGCGGATGTGGTGAAATTGGTAGACACGCCAGACTTAGGATCTGGTGCCGCAAGGTGTGAAGGTTCAAGTCCTTTCATCCGCACCATTCGATATAAATAATCTCTCAAAACATCGTCAATTACGACCTAAACTCACTACTTTAAGTTTCAGAAAAATCTACTTTAGTCACCTATTAGTCACCAAATACATAAATATGTCAAATTACTATCAAAAAAAAAGCTTAGAATTTAAGCTTTAACATCAAATTATAGCAATTCTATATATTCAAGTAACTTCATTCACCCTCATCTATCGTCAATTATATTCAAATTCAGTTTAGGTAAAAATTTCATAAAAATATTATACTTTCTTCATACAAAATTATTGTGTGCAGGGAGCCAAAACTTGCGAATAGAGGACTCTTTTGAGTCCTTGCACAGAGTAATTTAAGAAGATTTAGTTTTGGCTCCCTTTATCTTTTTACTCTTATAAAAATTGCTAAATGGATATGCATAATTTTCTAAAACAAAACCAACTTAACAAAACACTCAATCGTTTCAATAAGATAAGACTTTATCATAACTATGGATATATGAATATCCTACCAGTAAAATACCTCAAAAAAAATGCTGCTAAATATAAACAAGTTCAATTAAATACTGATACACACTTCAATGCCATTATTATGGATGTAGACGATGAAGAGCTACTGACAGAATGGAATGCTATCGGTCTTCCAACACCATCAATACAAACACTCAATATAGATAATAATAAAGCTCACCTAGTATGGCTACTTAATGTTCCAGTTTCAAAGAGAAACAGAAAAGCTGTTAAGTACTATAAAACTATAGTTGACAGTATTAAGCTACTCATAGGTGCTGATCAAGCATATCAAAACCATCAGACCAAGAACTTTCTCAATAGTGAACTATATAGGATTACATATAATGATTTGGCATACGACCTAGAGGACTTTAAAGAGTTTATTATAAGAGAAAAAAAGTACAAAGTCTCTCATGACGTAGAACTAGCTGAATATGAGAGTACTGGAAGTAGACATATAGATTTGTTTAACCAGTTAAGATTCTATGGATATAAAATAGCAAAGCATAGTAATCTATTAGAAAAGCTAGAGAAACGTGCAGAGTATAATGAGCCCTTTTTTCAAGACCAGTAAAACAAGTTTTCTTATTCCACCTTTCTACGATACTGATGGTAACAGTTTTTCTCCTCTTGAGTCTAAATTATTTATAGCTTGATAATAAACTTCATTTGGAGTTTTATATCCAATTGCAGAATGTAATCTTTTTGAGTTATAAATATTCATATATTTTTCAATAGCTCGATTGAGCGATTTTATGTTTTTGTA
>Ga0209345_10005127_pt1 | contig 12319 bp, 11 predicted proteins | sample Cruoilmetagenom7_FD_187294 | JGI IMG/M metagenome (GOLD analysis project Ga0209345, IMG submission 187294) | Oil polluted marine microbial communities from Coal Oil Point, Santa Barbara, California, USA - Sample 7 (SPAdes) (version 2) | ecosystem: Environmental > Aquatic > Marine > Oil seeps ...
ATCGTATTCTGTACTTATTTCGTCAATGATTGGCCCAACCATTCTGCATGGTCCACACCAAGCTGCCCAAAAATCTACCACGACTGGTTTGTCGCTATTTAATACTGTTTCTTCAAACGTTGCATCTGTTATTTCTAATGCCATAATTATATGTTCTAAATGTGTTTAACTTTAATTCACCTACCTATCGAAAGGTAAGTACACAAAATTAGTCAAAAATTTTGCCAATCCTTACAAACGTAGTATTCGTTTTGATTATGAGGTTATTGAATGCATATATATATTATCTGTTTTGGGCGCATAAACCAGGCTCTCACAAGTCGCTCTCTGCGAGGAGCTCCAACAATTGCTCCATCCTTTGCGCGAAGTAAATAAAATATTATGCAACCAAAAAGTTGCATGTTTAAGTAATTAAACATAATTTAGCAACCATAAAGCAGTCTATTAATCAAAAAAATAGAACTTATGAAAGACATAATCACTAAGGAAAAAGTATTTAATCATCCCATCAATAAAGTTTGGGATGCCATTTCAAAAGCCGAAGAAATTTCAACATGGTTTATTAAAGCCGACTTCAAAGCCGAAAAAGGATATCAATACACCTTCACATCAGAAGTAAACGAAAAAGGATGTACAACTATTAGCGGAATCGTTAAAGAAGCAAATCCGTATGTATTAGTATATACATGGATTGTTGCAGATACAGACATAGAAACTACAGTCACTTGGACATTAGAATCAGTAGCTGAAGGCACAAAACTACATTTAGAACATTCAGGAATTTCAAACTATGCTGGTGACACAGCAATAGCAATGTTTGAGAGTTTTAATGGTGGCTGGAAAGGTTGCATCAATCAACTAACAGACTATTTAAAACAAGACGTTAATGCAGGATAGAATTACGCAACTATTTAAAGCAATTGCTGATCCAACTAGGCGTGACATTTTCCACGCATTAGTAATTGCTAGCACTGCATTATCTATTACTCAAATTGCAAATCAATTTGAAATTAGCAGACAAGGTGTTACAAAACACATTAAAACACTAGAAGATGCTGGTTTGATTAATTTAGATAATAAAGGTCGTGAACGTTTTTGTTATGCAAATGCAAAACCATTAAAAGAATTGAATAAATGGATGACGTTCTATGAACAATTCTGGGATGATTCATTAGATAATTTAGACACCTATTTAAATACTAACAAAAATGCTTAATAATGATATTGCAACTCATACAAACACCAATTATCATAAACAAATCGAAGTCTCTTCAACTGCAAAAACTGTATTTAACGCTTTAACAGATGGAATAAATCTTTGGTGGTCAAACACAAGTAATTCATTGCAAAAAGAAGGAGGTCATTTTACTATTCATTTTGAAAATGGATATTGGTGGACTTTCAAAATTCTTGAATTAACACCAAATCATGACATCGTATGGAAATGTATTGATGGTGAGCCCGATTTTAATAAAGAATGGATTGGACATATTTTACATTGGGAACTTATTGAAGATAATTCAAAAACAACAATCAAATTTCATCAAGTAGGTCTTTCTCCATTAATAGAATGTTATGATGTTTGTTCGAAAACTTGGGATATGTTTATCACAGATCGATTAAAAAAACATGTAGAGACTAGATAACGAACATCTAAATTAATTCAATTTATAATATACACCATCATTCTCCAGTTCTTCCAGAAGCTCTTGTGATATTTTGATTTTTTGCTTTCTACTTGGAAGGTTTAATTTAATCTCTTCTTCATTATCATAGATTACAAAATTCAACGCATGATTGCCTTCATGAATTCTAAATAAATCTTGAAGCTTTGTAATTCGTTGTTCTTTTAAGTCATCAATATTAAGTTGAACGGACAGCTTCTTAGCGTAAGTGTCCATCACATCATGTAATAATTGGAAGCTATTAAACTGTAATCTTGGATCACTCTTTTTCCCAGTATCACGATTCACCCAACCTTCTCGAATATAAGACTTCACATAGACAAAACTATTCTTCACTAAAAAGTGACGATACTTAAGGTATTCTTCTCCAAAAATTCTAAACTCGAAACTATCTGTATAATCTTCAACCATGAATAAAGCCCAACCTTTACCTTGCTTACTTACACGATGTTGCACATCAGTAACTACACCACCAAAAGTTACTTCGCGATTTACGTAATTTTCTAACTCATTAAAAAGAGCCAAACTGCCATTGCAAAACGTTTTCATTTCAACTTTAAAATCATCTAAGGGATGACCAGAAATATAAACACCAACAACTTCTTTTTCTTGAGCCAATTTCTCCATAGTTCCCCATTCTTCACAAGGCGGCACAATAGGTTCATCTATTTGAACTTCACTGGTAGCTCCAAACAAACTTACTTGTGCAGAATTTTCGTTTTCCTGATGTTTAGCTCCATACTTTATAGCTTTTTCTAAAAAGGTAATTCCATCACCTTCATCATGAAAATATTGAGCACGATGTGCTTCTCCAAAACCATCAAAACCTCCTGCTAATGCTAAATTTTCAAAGGCTTTTTTATTTGCAGCTCGTAAATCGATACGTTTTGACAAGTCAAAAATGGATTTGAAATGACCTTCTTTCTTTCTATTTTCAACAATAGTCATCACTGCGCCATGACCAACACCTTTAATTGCTCCCATTCCGAAGCGAACTGCATAATCTTGATTTACTGAGAATTTATAATACGATTCATTTACGTCTGGACCTAAAACATCTAATCGCATACGTTTACACTCTTCCATAAAGAATGTCACCTGCTTAATGTCATTCATATTATTAGACAGTACAGCAGCCATATATTCTGCTGGATAATGTGCTTTTAAATAGGCAGTTTGATACGCAATCCAAGCATAGCACGTCGAGTGAGACTTATTGAAGGCATAACTTGCAAAGGCTTCCCAATCCTTCCAAACTTTTTCGAGAACTTTAGCATCATGACCGTTTGCACTTGCCTGTTCAATAAATTTTGGTTTCATTTTGTCAAGAACCGCAATTTGTTTTTTACCCATCGCTTTACGAAGTACATCTGCTTCACCTTTAGTAAAGTCTGCTAACTTTTGAGACAGTAGCATTACTTGCTCTTGGTAAACTGTAATTCCGTAGGTTTCTTTTAGGTATTCTTCCATTGCTGGTAGATCGTACTCAATATCTTCGTCACCATGTTTTCTACGAACGAAACTCGGAATGTATTCCATTGGTCCAGGACGATAGAGTGCATTCATGGCAATTAAATCTTCAAACACTGAAGGCTTTAAGTCCTTAAGGTGTTTTTGCATTCCAGGAGATTCATATTGGAATACACCTACGGTTTCTCCTTTTTGAAACAGTTCATATGTTTTTTCATCATCTAGTGGAAAACTATCTGGATCAAGTAAAATGCCATGCTTTGCTTTAACGATTTTGACTGTATCCTTAATTAAAGTCAACGTTTTTAACCCAAGGAAATCCATTTTCAGTAGTCCAGCATCTTCAACTACTGAGTTATCAAACTGAGTGACATACAAGTCAGAATCCTTAGCTGTTGCCACAGGAACGAATTTGGTAATATCATCTGGCGTAATAATCACACCACAAGCATGAATTCCTGTATTACGAACAGAGCCTTCTAAGCTCCTAGCAAGATTAATGGTTTCAGATTCTAAGTCATCTCCATCAGCAATATTGAGTAACTGATTTACTTTTTCTAAATCTTCAGCTCTAAACTTCTTACCTAATTCTTTTTCATCAAGACCAAAAATCTTATTCAATTTAGACATGGTTGGAATCAACTTCGCAATTCGATCTGCATCAAATAAAGGCAAATCTAGTACTCTAGCTGTATCTCTAATGGAAGACTTTGCAGCCATGGTTCCATAAGTAATAATTTGAGCCACTTGATTAGATCCATATTTTTCAATCACGTAATCCATAACACGACTTCGGCCTTCATCATCAAAATCGATATCAATATCTGGCATACTTATACGATCCGGATTTAAGAAACGCTCAAAAAGTAAGTCGTACTTTAATGGATCAATATTTGTAATCCAAAGACAATACGCAACAACAGATCCTGCTGCAGAACCACGTCCTGGACCAACAGACACATCCATATTTCGAGCTTCTCGTATAAAATCTTCAACAATCAAAAAATACCCTGGATATCCAGTATTCTCAATAACGCTTAGCTCAAAATCAAGACGTTCTATAATCTCTTCTGAAAGCGATTCACCATAACGTTTTTTTGCGCCTTGATAAGTTAAGTGATGTAAGAATTTGTTTTCTCCTCGTTTACCTCCATCAGCTAAATCGGCATTATCTTTAAATTCTTCAGGAATGTCAAAAGCAGGTAATAAGACATCACGTGCCAGTTGAAAAGCCTCGACTTTATCAACTACTTCTTGAATATTAGCAATAGCTTCAGGAATATCTCTAAACAAGGACTTCATTTCTTCCGAAGACTTGAAGTAATATTCTTGATTAGGCATTCCATAACGATAACCTCTTCCTCTTCCTATTGGAGTTGCTTGTTTTTCTCCATCTTTTACACACAATAAAATATCATGTGCATTAGCATCTTCTTGTTTACAGTAATATGTGTTATTCGATGCTATAAACTTCACTTCGTGCTTTTGTGCTAACTTGATAAGAACCGGATTTACACGATTTTCATCTTCCTGATCGTGACGCATCAACTCGACATACAAATCATCACCAAACTCTTGCTTCCACCATATTAAAGCTTCTTCGGCTTGATTTTCTCCAACGTTTAAAACTTTACTTGGCACTTCGCCATAAAGGTTGCCAGTCAGGCAAATCAGATCTTCTTTATATTGCTGAATCAATTTTTTATCAATTCTTGGCAAGTAGTAAAAGCCATCGACAAAAGCATGAGATGACAACTTAGCTAAGTTATGATAGCCATTTTTGTTTTTTGCAATTAAAACAATTTGATAGCCATTATCTTTTCTTGTTTTATCAGTATGATTTTCACAAACAAAAAACTCACAACCCAGTATTGGCTTGATTTCTTTTAAATCTGAAGTTTCACCTTTTTCTTCAGCTACTTCGATTTTAGATTTTACAGATTTGTTATGATTATTAACCGCTTTCACAAAATGAAAAGCTCCCATCATATTAGCATGATCTGTCAAAGCTACTGCTGGCATATCATTTTCAGCAGCTACAGCAACTAAATCTGAAATACTAATTGTTGACTGTAATACCGAAAACTGGGAATGGTTATGAAGATGTACAAAATCAATATCAGCTAAACCAGAAATATTTTCTTTTATTTCTGCTTCTGAAATATCATCAGTTTGTAATTTCTGGAGTTGTTCATTAATCTTAGCACTTTCCTTTTTAAGGTTGATATGCTTTAAGCCAATAAGCTGAATCGTTTGCGGATTCTTTCCATTAAAATTTTGAAAATAATCAGGCTGAACGTCTAATTGTTCTTTTGTGTATTCACCTAAACGAAGTAATTCAAAAAAGCAACGTGTAGTTGCCTCAACATCGGCAGTTGCATTATGCGCTTCAGCAAAAGGTGCGTTGAATAAAAATTGATGCAACTCGGTTAGCGTTGGTAATTTAAACTTCCCATAACGACCTCCCGGAATTTCACACAACTTAGCAGTGTGCTCTGTACACGTGTCTAAAACCGGTAATTCTTGAAGTTGATTTACAACATCTCCTCTTACAAATTCGGCTCCCATGATATTGAGATCAAACTTTACATTCTGTCCAACAACAAATTTTGTTTTTGATAATGCATCATTAAATTTCTCAAGTACATCTTGAAGTGGAACTCCTTGCTCTTGAGCCAATTCAGTAGAAATTCCATGGATTTTCTCAGCATCATAAGGAATATTAAATCCTTCAGGTTGAACCAAATAATCTTGATGATCAATACAATTTCCCATGTCATCATGGAGTTGCCAAGCAATTTGAATACATCTAGGCCAATTATCAACATCTGTAATTGGTGCATCCCAACGTTTTGGCAATCCTGTAGTTTCGGTATCGAAGATTAAATACATGTACTTTTATTTCAGTTTTAAATCAAAACCTTCTGAAGGAAGGTCTGGAAAGCAAGTCCATAAAATTACGAAGAAACTCTTCTTTTTTAAAAGGAAAGTTATGAACAGTTTTAAACAAAAAAAGCAACCCTTAGGCTGCTTTCTTGTATCTCATATTATGTGTGTGAATTACATATCATCCAAATAATCTGGAATTGTATCTCCATCGGTATCAACTGCATCAGCTGGGTCACCATCTGAATCAGGATCTGCATTTTCATCTGCAGTTAATATCATATCTCCATCATCATCATCATCTAAATAATCATCAATACCATCACCATCAGTATCTCCAGTTTCAAACTGCGTCAATACACCATCACCATCATCATCATTATCTAGATAGTCAACATCTAGATCACCATCAGTATCTATTGGATTTCCATCTACATCTTTGGCTTCATCAATAGTTAGAATTCCATCACCATCATCATCTTCATCTAAATAGTTAGGAGTACCATCCATATCTGTATCATCGTCAAATATTCCATCTCCATTAAAATCCTCAAAAATATTTGGCACACCATCACTATCATCATCACCACAATTTAATTCATCTAACTCTAATTGTATACTTCCATCAGGATCTCCACAAAAATCAATTTGTTCTTGTAAATAGAATTGATACTCTAAACAGGCTAATATATAGTTTCCAATAGTAGCATTTTCTTCTGCAGCCTCAGCAACATTTCTATTTTCTACAGCAAATCCACAAGGAAAAACACAAGCATTTAAATCATCTATTCTAACTCTAAGAGCACCACTAAGATCACCACAATACTCTCTTTGAATTTCTAAAGATGCTGCAAGAGCCTCACAAGCAGAAATATAATCACTACTACTTATATAAGTAAGCTCATCTGCCGTTGTTGCATCAAAAGCAGCTTGTAACAAATCTGATTGTTCTTCTGCATCATCACAAGTAAAAATCATTGTAGGAAAGCTACCTGAAGTTAAAGGCACTCTATAAAATATACCTCCATTAATTGGATCATCAGTTGATGTGTCAGGGTTTTGTTCTAATACACCTCCAAAATTAACGACATTTAAACCATCTTCATCATATGCGTTAAATTCAAACGTACCTGTGAATGTATTATTAATAATTTCATCTAGTTTAATAAAACCATACTCCGGATAAAGCGTCACAGAATCATCTGGTGGATTGTTTGTAGAATAAACAGTACCATCTGCAGTTGTAAAAGTTGCTACCATAGATTGCACATCTCCTAAAATATAGGTTCCAACAGCAACTGAAGGTATTCTAAGTTTTAATGTTTCAACATTATTTCCACCAGTAATGGTTAAATATCCATTGCTATCTATATCAGCATTAAAAAATTCTGCTTTCCAGAACACATAATCTTTATTTCCTTGTATTGACGGTGTGTTGAATTCAACTTCATCACCACAACTTGCAAATGTCAATACCGTTATAAGGAGTATAACTAATCTTTTCATTGGGTTTAATTTTTCTTCCTCTAAATAAAAATGAGGCACATTTTTGGGTAAATATAACGTTTTAGAACTCCCAAAAGTATAATAAAATTTCAATATTACTTAATTTCAAATAAAATGTTCTAAATTAAATAATTGTATTATCTTTGCGCTCTCATTAATAATAGAGGTCGAGAACCTCACTAATTAATTAAATATGTCAGTTAAAATTAGATTACAAAGACACGGTAAAAAAGGAAAACCTTACTACTGGATCGTAGCAGCAGATGCAAGATCAAAGAGAGATGGTAAATACTTAGAAAAACTAGGTGCTTACAACCCAAACACAAACCCAGCAACTATAGAATTAGATGTTGATGGTACAGTACAATGGTTACAGGATGGTGCACAACCTACTGATACAGCTAGAGCAATTTTATCTTATAAAGGTGCAATGCTTAAAAATCACCTAGCAGGTGGTGTTGCTAAAGGTGCTTTAACAGAAGAACAAGCTGAAGTAAAATTCAATGCTTGGTTAGATGAAAAAGCAACTAAAGTAATGGCTAAAGAAGCTGGTTTATCTGAAGCTCAAGCGAAAGCTCAAGCTGAAGCATTAGCAGCTGAAAAAGCAGTTAATGAAGCAAGAATAGCAGCTGCGGCTCCTGTTGTTGAAGAAGTAGCTGAAGAAGCGCAAGCTGAAGATGAAGAAGCAACAGCTTCAAACGAAGAAGAATAGAAAATTATTTTTTATACTTTTAAACTCCGATACAATGTATCGGAGTTTTTTTGTTAAATAGCACAATTACATATGAATAAAAAAGAGTGTTTCTTTCTCGGTAAGATTGTCAAAAAATATAGCTTTAAGGGTGAACTATTAATTAAATTAGACACTGATGAACCTAAGTTATATGAAAACATGGAATCTGTATTTATAGAAGTACGGAATAATCTTGTTCCCTTTTTTATTGAATCCTCTCAACTACATAAATCTGAATTGTTACGAATTAAATTTGAAGAAGTAGATACAGAAGAAGATGCAGATTCTCTAATGAAGAGTAACTTATACTTACCTCTAGAATTTTTGCCAAAACTTGAAGGTGATAAATTTTATTTCCATGAAATTATTGGTTTTAAAGTTGAAGACAAAACTTTCGGTCATGTTGGTATTATCAAATCAATTAACGACTCTACCGCACAATCATTATTCGAAATAGATAGAGATGGTATTGAAATCTTAATCCCAATGAATGATGAATTTATAACTAAAGTTGATAAAAAGAATAAAACCATTTTTGTTGATACTCCAGAAGGATTGATTGATTTATATTTAGATGAATAAGCCTTTCCAATTCAAACAGTTTAGTGTTAATCAAGACCAATGTGCTATGAAAATTGGCACAGATGGCGTACTATTAGGCGCATGGACTTCAATTGAAAACAATCCATTTTCAGTTTTAGATATTGGAGCTGGAACTGGAATTTTATCTTTAATAATATCACAGCGAAGTCATGCCGAAGTTATTGAAGCCATAGAAATTGATGATCAAGCCTATGAACAATGCGTAGATAACTTTGAACAATCTCCTTGGAATGATCGTTTGTTTTGCTATCATGCTTCCTTAGTAGAATTTGCAGATGAAATTGAAGACACTTATGATTTAATTATTTGTAATCCTCCTTTCTATTCTGACACTTATAAAACTGAAAACGAACAACGTGATTTAGCACGATTTCAAGACGCCATGCCTTTTGAACACTTATTAGAAAGTGTAGCATCTTTACTTTCACAAAACGGGCTATTTTCTGTCATAGTTCCATTTTCCGAAGAACAAAATTTTATCGCCTTAGCTTCTAGAGTTTCTCTTTTTCCAAAACGAGTAACACGTGTAAAAGGAACACCTTTATCAGATATAAAACGAAGCCTTATTGAGTTTTCATTCTCAAAAACAGATAGTATAACTTCTGAACTAATCATTGAAACTACTCGTCATAACTACACCGAAGACTACATCAATTTGACAAAGGATTTTTATTTGAAAATGTAGTTTTAAGAAAACGTTTTCGTTATTTTTGACCCATAATGGGTATTTAAAAAAATCTAAATGCGTATTACCATCTTTTAGCAAAATATATAAAACATTTTATAATGAAACCAGATTTATTCGAAGCACCAGATTATTATAACCTAGACGAATTACTTACCGAAGAACATAAATTAGTACGTGATGCAGCTAGAGATTGGGTAAAACGTGATGTTTCACCTATAATCGAGGACTATGCTCAAAAAGCAGAATTCCCAACACAAATTGTTAAAGGCTTAGCCGAAATTGGTGCTTTTGGCCCTTATATTCCAGTGGAATATGGAGGTGCTGGATTAGACCAAATTTCTTACGGTTTAATCATGCAAGAAATTGAGCGTGGAGATTCTGGAGTAAGAAGTACGGCTTCTGTGCAGTCGTCTTTAGTAATGTATCCTATTTGGAAATACGGAAATGAAGAACAACGCATGAAGTATTTACCTAAACTAGCATCTGGTGAATGGATTGGATCATTTGGTCTTACAGAACCTGATCATGGTAGTAATCCTGGCGGAATGGTGACAAATTTTAAAGATATGGGAGACCATTATCTTTTAAATGGTGCAAAAATGTGGATTTCTAATTCTCCTTTTTGTCAAATCGCTGTAGTTTGGGCAAAAGATGAAAGTGGACGTATTCATGGTTTAATTGTTGAACGTGGCATGGAAGGGTTCTCAACACCTGAAACACATAACAAATGGTCTCTTCGTGCAAGCGCTACAGGAGAACTCATTTTTGATAATGTAAAAGTTCCTAAAGAAAATTTATTACCTAACAAATCTGGTCTTGGTGCTCCACTTGGATGTTTAGATTCGGCACGTTTTGGTATTGCTTGGGGAGCAATAGGAGCAGCAATGGATTGCTACGATACTGCTTTACGTTATAGTAAAGAACGTATTCAGTTTGGCAAACCTATTGGTCAATTTCAATTGCAACAAAAGAAATTAGCTGAAATGATTACCGAAATCACCAAAGCACAATTACTAGCATGGCGTTTAGGTGTTATGCGTGAAAATGGTACCGCAACTTCTGCACAAATTTCTATGGCAAAGCGAAATAATGTTGATATGGCTTTGAAAATTGCTCGTGATGCTAGACAAATGTTAGGCGGAATGGGAATTAGTGGCGAATACTCTATTATGAGACATATGATGAATCTTGAAAGTGTTGTTACCTATGAAGGTACTCACGATATCCATTTACTGATTACAGGTTTAGATGTCACTGGCCTCAACGCCTTCAAATAGGCCACACAGTGGCTTTTATTATCTCACTCGAATGGAATCGATGTGAATCTTATGTAAACTAATAATTAATTAATGCCTTTCAATTGAAAGGCATTTTTTGTTTACATTTACTTTATGTCTTCAAAATCTAGATTAGATCGTGCGTATAAGAATGCTAAAGTAGTTCCATTTAACAACTCTAGTAAGCTTGTTCTATTTAGTGATTGTCATAGAGGTGATAATAGTTTTGCAGATGACTTTGCTAATAACAGAAACATCTATTTTCATGCCTTAAAACATTATTATACTGAAGGCTTTAGTTATTGCGAATTAGGTGATGGTGATGAACTTTGGGAGAACCTTTCATTTGATTCTATTTTAAATGCACATAAAAATGTGTACATGTTGATGAAACAATTTCATGAGCAGAATCGTTTACATATGATTTGGGGAAATCATGATATGGTGTATCGCGACCCAAAATATGTTGAAAAGCATTTATCTACTTATTTTGATCCAAAAATTGGAGAAGACGTTGAGTTGTTTTGTAATCTCAAGTATAATGAAGCTGTAATTTTAAAACATTCAGACACTGGTCAAGAACTATTTTTAACTCATGGTCATCAAGCAGATTGGTGGAATTATATCTTCTGGAAATGGAGTCGGTTTTTGGTACGTATTCTTTGGAAACCTTTAAATGTTATGGGTATTGCAGATCCGACAAGTCCAGCAAAAAACTATAAAGAATTAATAAAAGTCGAGCGCAGAACAAAAAAGTGGATTTCTGAAAACAACAACTTGATAACAGTTGTAGGTCATACACACAGACCGCGTTTTCCTGAACCAGGTGATATTGCTTTTTTTAATGACGGAAGTTGTGTGCATCCAAGAAGCATCACAGGTATTGAAATTGAAAATGGTGCAATTTCACTCATCAAATGGCAAATAGCTACTACTGATGATGGTTCTTTAAAAATTGTTAGAATTTTACTTGAAGGTCCTCGGAAATTAGAAGATTATAAAACAGATTAAATTAAGATTCGGGAGCTAACTCCACTTCTAAACCTTCCATTTCTGTCGTCATTTGAATTTGACAACCTAAACGTGAGTTATCTTGAACATGGAACGCTTCACTTAGCATCGCTTCTTCATCATCTTGCTTTTCTGGCAATGCTGTTTCACTTAACACATAACATTGACAAGAAGCACACATTGCCATGCCACCACAAATACCAATAGTCCCTTCTGGAGCCAGCTCATAAGAACGAACGACTTCCATAAGGTTCATAGCCATATCTGTAGGCGCTAGTACTTCATGAGTAACACCATCTCTATCTGTTATTTTTATGTTTATGTCTTGTTCCACTATTCTATCTTTTTAACGACTGCTTTTGGTGCTTCTTTTCGTGTGCCATCAAACCCATCTACTCCACTAACCGTTGTATATTTTAACACATAACGTTTGCCTGGATTAATGATTTGATAAGCCGCT
>Ga0209345_10005128_pt1 | contig 12318 bp, 11 predicted proteins | sample Cruoilmetagenom7_FD_187294 | JGI IMG/M metagenome (GOLD analysis project Ga0209345, IMG submission 187294) | Oil polluted marine microbial communities from Coal Oil Point, Santa Barbara, California, USA - Sample 7 (SPAdes) (version 2) | ecosystem: Environmental > Aquatic > Marine > Oil seeps ...
CAGAAATTGGATAAATTGAGTTTTGTAACAGCCTGAAGTGGTAAATTTCTTTATCTAAACGGCCTTATATGCAATTTCAATCCTTTTAAAAACTTCTTTCCATGTGTATTTCACAATTATTTTTTCAGCTTCAGCCATTTCAATACCCGGTGCTATTATAGTTTTTTCAATTTCTTCCTTTAATATTCTGGCAAGTTTTTCAATTAACACCGGCATATCTGACTCAAAAGGAGAGTCAATGGTTTCGAGTTTTGGAAGATCGATAAACCTTATCAGGTCGGAACTTGCATTACGTGCAATTTCTTTTGTTCCAGCAAGAGAAGTTGTAATTATTTTACACCCTGAAGCAAGTGCTTCAAATAATACAAGCGGCAAGCCTTCAAAAAAAGATGGTAGAATAAAAATATGTGATTTTCGCATCAGCTTTGCAAGCTGGTCTTGTTCAAGTGCGCCGCAAAAAGTAACATGATTATTCATTTTTTCAGCAAGCATACGGCATGTTTCATAATCACTACCCGTTCCTGCCCCTGCAAGGTAAAGATGAAATGGAATTTTCATATTTACTAAAAGAGATAAAGCCTGAAGAAGCCACGGCACTCCTTTTGATACGGATAATTTCCCGGCATAAAGAAGTTTCACAGGAGGTACATCAATTTTTTTTGCAGGAACAAACAATTTATCATTAAAACCACTTCCGGCAACTTCAATTCTCTTTTCAGGTATGCCATACAGGTTTGTTATTTCTTTTTTCTGAATTTCGCTAAGAGCAATAATCTTATCAATTTTTTTGCATGCTCCAATAACCTTATTTTTAAGATGGAGACAATTTGTTAGTTGCCGCAAATCCGTCCCATGGCAGCTTGTAACCATAAAAATATCAGGGAAAAGTTCCCTTACAACAGCAGACATAATCCAGAGATGATTGCTGTGAATAATATCCGGTTTAAAACCAGCTACCGCATCAGATATTATTTTTTTAAAACATTTTTCATAATCATCAATTTCCTTTTCTGTCATGTCAATAAAGCATGTACTTTTATATGGCATTACATCGCTCATGCCTGGAATCGGAAATGGAAGATCATGCCCTTCAAAATGAACAAAGGAACAGTTTGCAACAGGTAAAGATCCTGTATCAGGCTCAAAATCCCCTGAAATACCGGAAACCAGAAAACAACTATGTCCTAAATCAAAAGCCTCCTTCATAACAGCCTGAACATAAAATCCACTTCCAGTACTGTTTAGTCGTTGACTAAGTAAAAATAATATTTTCATGTTCTTTGTTCCTGGTTCACAGCTTCTGTATTCTGACTCTTAAGGTGAACGAAAGATACCATTTTTTTACACTGCCCTTAAATGTTTTATTATTCCGGAGTAAATTTATAGCTTGCATTTAGATATTCATCAGCGACAAGAACCTATTTCAACCACAATATATAGTATGCCTTCAGCATTACCAATGCAAACCATAGAAACAGTCCTTCTATTTTGCGCATAACTTAAGAGTATAAATAAGCCTGAAAAACATTATCAATGTATGTGTGTTTTGCGTTAGGCAAGACCATGTAGTGCGTGCTTAATCCAAAGAACACAAGAAAAACTATCAAAACGCAAGTTATAGATTAATTTGTGTTAAATCTCGTTGTAGAATTACACATCTTAAAATACTTTGGCTACTTGGCCATAAGATAGCTTACTGCGTTTTCCAAACCGTCGAGAGATAGTTCAAACATAGGAAAAATATCAGCTACAATAGATATTGTATATGTATCAGGCCATTCATATTTTGGGATAGGATTTAACCATACACAATGGGGAAAGGTTTCTGATAAAAATTTCAGCTTTTCAAGGCTCGGCTTTCCGCTTTTCTCCTCAACATGTATTGATCCGTCTTTAGCCATAAGTTCATATGGAGCCATACTTGCGTCTCCCACCAATATTAAACGTGTTTCAGGATCAAAACGCGCAAATTCTTCAATATACTTTTTTTTCCTCATTCTTGCAGGATCTTCCCATAAACAGTCATAAACTGTATTATGAAAAAAATATGTTTTTAGTTCTTTAAACTGGGCTCTTGTATAATTAAACAGAGTTTGAAGAAGAGGGATATATGGATCCATTGACCATCCGCCATTATCCAGGGCAAGAATAACTTTGATACGATCTTTTACGCTCTGACTAAATATTATTTCAATCTCGCCTCCGTTTTTTATGGTTTGGTATATAGTCGAATCAATATCAACTTGATCTTTTGGCCCAGACGGAACCATGTTTCTAAGTCTTTTCAATGCCTCGCCAATCATGGACTGGTTTAGAGGACCTTCTCCTGAATAATCTTTATATCTTCTTTCCATTGCGACTTTCACAGCAGACTTGTTCATGGACCTGCCACCTATGCGCATTCCTCCTGGATGATATCCGGAATGTCCAACAGGAGAAGTGCCACCGGTTCCAATCCACTTATTTCCACCATCATGCCGTTCTGTCTGTTCTTTAAGACGTTCTTTAAAATATTCAATCAACTCTTCAGGAGTCATTTTACTTAAAAATGATTCATCAACGCCAAGTGCATCAGCTAGTTCTCTGGGATTTTTGAGCCAGTCCTCCAGCATTGCTTTTGTCATTTCCGCAAGTTCAGAGCCATCATAGACAGGCATTTCAGCGCCTTGAAAATAATGTGCAAAAACCTGATCATAAAGATCAAAATACCTCTCACTTTTTATTAAAACTGAACGTGAAGTTGTATAAAAATCATTTAAGGAGTTAATAAGCCCCATACTTAAAGCTTTCTGCAGTGTCAAAAACGAAGTGGGACTGATAGATATTCCCACACTTCTTAATTTGTAAAAAAAACTTATAAACATTTTAATAAACCCCAAATTACAGACAGCCACAAAAAATATCTGAAAATATTTTGTTATTACCGCTTATACAATAGATTGTATCTAAAAAAATAAATATGAAATAGAAATAAAAGCTTTCTACTATTTAAAAAATTTAGTACAAGCCTAAAAAACTCATATTAAGATTATTAAAAAACCCTTCGACGATTAACATAACTGGAAGCTATACTATAATCCTGGCTTTTTTTAAACAAAACCCCTAGAAAAGGTACTTCACCTTTTAAAAGTTTTTTTGGCTTGAAATCAGCATCAGCTTCCAATGCCCTTACCCAGTTGATCAATTCTCTTGTTGCAGGTTTTTTTTCAACGGTATCTAACTGACGAAGTTTATAAAAAGATTCTATGGAATTATTCATAAGTTCATTATCAATATCTGGAAAATGAACTTTTATAATTTTTCTCATTATTTTAGGCTCAGGAAAAGCTATATGATGAAAATTACATCTTCCAAGAAAAGGATCTGAAAGATCTTTTTTTGCATTGGATGTTATTATAAATACAGGACGCTGTTTAGCTTTAATTGTTTTGTCAATTTCAATTATATCAAATTCCATTTGATCCAGCACATCAAGCATATCATCCTGAAAGTCAGTATCGGCCTTGTCTATCTCATCAATTAATAGTACCGTCTTAACCTCTGAAACAAAAGCCTGGCCAATCTTTCCCATCTTGATATATTCTTCAATATTACTCACATCTCTTTTTGAATCACCAAAACGGCTATCATTTAATCTTGTCAATGTATCATACTGATAAAGAGCTTCAATAAGCTTCATGCTGGATTTCACATTAAGTACAATAAGTGGCATATTTATACTTTGAGCTATGGCATGTGCTAGCATGGTTTTACCTGTACCTGGTTCACCTTTAAGAAGCAATGGCATCTCAAGAGCCATTGAAATATTTACTATTTGTGCAAGTTCTTCATCTAAAATATATTTTGTTGACCCTTCAAATTTCTGAATTTCTCTGTCATTAACCATAAAAACCTCATTAGTACGAATTAAAAAAATACAAATTACAAATTAAAGGTAATTTTCCAAACAGGTTAAATACCGATAATTTTAATTTGTAAATAAAACTTTAGCTTTATAATTTGGTTAGATATTAGTCATTTTAATATTATTTCTAACCCTGTCTGATACCTGCTTTGTCAATTGCAGCACTCTTGTTGCCGAATCAATATCTAAAGAGCCTGTTCCGCAACTGGGAGTTATCAAAGACTGGGAATAAATTTTCAACAAATCAATATCACAGTTTTCTAAAATGTGGAATTGATTTTCAATTTTAGCTACAAGTGAATCTACAGTTTCATTTTTTATATCATCGGCATTTGAAGTTGGAACAATGCCCCATGCAATGATACGTCCGGAATCTATAAAAGTTTTAATCGAATCTGCGTATAAAATAAATTTATCAAAAAAGGAATATGCATCAAAGCTAACAATATCTGCAGATGATTCCAATATTAAAGCCCAGTCCGCATTTGCACATATGTGTATACCTGCAAGGGCACCTTGTGCATGTACAGAGTCAATTACTTCTTCAAGGCAGCAATTAACCTCTTCACGGGATATGCCAATGAAAGAGGAAGAACCAAAACCTGCAAGAGCAGGTTCATCAAAAAAAACAATAATAGGACAACCAAAGCTTTCAAGCTGTTTTATCTGCCATTTGGCTTTCAACGCCAAAAGTTTTACAGCGCAATCTTTTAACTGATCATCATAAAAAATAGCTTTTTGATTATGATCTGACAATCCTGTAGTGAAAGTTATAGGACCTGTTACCTGACATTTTAATGCCAGAGGAGGCTCGGAAAGTGTTTTAAGATAATCTCTAAAAACAAAAAAACCCCTTGACCTATCCTCATTCAAACGGAATCTTGAATTGTCTATATCAAACTTTCCATCAATTACTCCTAAATATTCTTCATAATAGTCAAGGAAAAGCGCGTCATTTTTTTCATCAGCAGTATTGATATAAACCTTATCCTTTTCTTCAACCAGGCCAGGCATTCCTTCAACGAATTGCTCAATCATCCCTTCTTTTCTTAATTTTGGTAATTGAATCCATAGAGGAATCTTATCAGAATAAGTAAGCGCAAGCTTAAGTGCATGCTTGTGATCAGTCACAGGAAGGCTTCCTATCAAAACCGGCAGCGCATTTCCTTGAAATTTTCCAGTCATATAAAATCCTTAAATAATTTGAATTTTTTGAATTTATTATATTAGAATATAGCCACCAACCACGCCTGCAGAACGCGGTTGGAAAAAGCTCCTAAAGGGGATGGTTTAGTGTTTTCTTAACTCAGATTTTATCTGCCTCGTTCTGGTTTCTGACATACTTTCTTATAGTTTCTTCATCCAAGCCTACTGTATATAAACAATATCCCGTTGCCCAAAAACTTCAACCTGTCATCCTTTTTGTTCCTAACAGTTTATGATATATTCTGACATCGTTTTTACCTTTGATAAATCCAAATTGTATTTCAAACACTAATTATGGAAGAATACACAATTAATTTTTGTCAAACACTATCTAAATTATCAAACATAGCATGAGTAATATACCATTACAAGATGAAAATTCATAGTATAAATTCCATATTGACAACAAAGTTAAGTATTGCTAATTTATAAAGATTACTGTACTAAAAGATATAGACTTAAGTATCCTTAAAAAACTTGAATAAAATTTTCTTTTTCTTATCTGTTGATAATTATGAGGTTATCATGACAAATGTTATCTCAATTGATAAAAAGCTAAAGCTTACAAATGAAAAAAAAAATGCTTTATTAAAAAAACAAAAGTTACTGGCTGTGCAAAAACTTTTCCAATGCACACATTGTGCATATAAATGTGAAAAATGTGGTACACAGATTAATTTTAATCCCCAGAATCAAAAAGAAAATGAACAAAACTTGTTAATACCATACAGATTCTGTGATGGGTGCTCTAAAGAATACGTTGATTACCTGAAACTTCTTAAAGGACAGCAAAATGCTGAATGCTTCTGGCATAATGAAGAGTGGAAGCAGGTATGGAAAACATGGATTAATTATCACAGTGCTATAAACCTCTACCTGAGATCAAAAGAATTTGTCCGGCTATTAAACGAAGTAAAACAAAGTATAAAAGATTAATAAAGAAATAGGTGAAATATCATGTTTGGAATAGGAATGCCTGAGCTTATCATTATACTTATTATTATCCTTGTGGTTTTTGGAGCAGGCAAGCTCCCTGAAATCGGAGCAGGAATGGGAAAAGCTATTAAAAACTTCAAAGGAGCAACAGCTGACATTAAAGAAGACAAAAATGATAAGATCGAGGAAGGCAAATAATTGTAATTAACAAATTAAATTCTGAAATAAGCTCGGTAACTTTAACATTTATGCTATGGCCTATCAAAGTATCGCAGGATTATGCATTTTTACATTAATTGCATGGTCAATTAGTGAAAACAGGAGCAAAGTTCAGCTTAAAACAGTAATTTTGGGCATAATTATCCAATTTGTTATTGGAGTTATTTTTTTAAATTTTTTTTTTTTCAGAAATCTGTTCTTATCTCTCAACCAACTCGTTCTATTTATAGAAGAAGCAACAGCAGCAGGCACCTCTATAGTGTTTGGTTATATAGGAGGAGCTAGCTTACCGTTTAACGAAAAAGTTCCAGGTGCAAGCTATATTTTTGCATTCAGAGCACTTCCCATTATCCTTGTAATGAGCTCCTTGTCTGAGCTTTTTTTTTACTGGAAAATACTTCCTTTTATTGTAAAATCATTTTCATGGTTATTACAAAAAACATTTAAGATAGGTGGAGTAGAAGGATTTGGTGTATCTGTCAATATATTTGTGGGAATGGTAGAGTCCCCTATTTTTATCCGTCCATATCTAAATCACATAACCAGAAGTGAACTCTTTACCATTATGACCTGCGGAATGGCAACCATAGCAGGTACAGTAATGGTACTTTATGCGAGCATTTTACGAAATGTAATCCCTGATATCATGGGGCACATACTTACAGCTTCCATTATTAGCGTGCCTGCAGCTGTAACTGTGTCAAAAATCATGATACCTGAAACAAAAAAGCAAACAACGGAAAAATTGACTTTCCCTAATAAACATCTTAATTCAATGGATGCTATTACCGAAGGAACGGTTCAGGGAGTTCATCTGCTAATTAACATTATTGCAATGCTTATTGTACTTATTGCATTTGTTTATCTTATAAACATGGTTTTGGGCACGTTGCCCCACATAAACGGCAAACCTTTTACACTTCAAAAAATATTTGGTTTCATTATGACTCCATTTGTATGGCTCATGGGCATTCCCATCAAAGAAGCGGCTGTAGCAGGAGAACTCATGGGAACCAAAACCGTTCTCAATGAATTTATAGCTTATATGAATATGGAAAAACTTTCACCAGAAGAATTAAGTTATAAAAGCAAATTGATAATGACTTACGCAATGTGCGGCTTTGCAAATCCAGGAAGTTTAGGAATTATGATAGGAGGACTTGGTACTATGGCACCTGAAAGACGAAATGAAATTGTATCCCTTGGTTTTAAGTCTCTTATTGCAGGCACTATCGCAACATCCATGACAGGAATTGTTGTGGGAATACTTGTCTGAAAAATTAAATTTTAAAGCAATGATCTCAAAATAATTAAAAGAGTAACTTATGTTATTTAAAGAAAATCTTATAAAAAAAATTGAAATAAAAAAAATTACGAGCAATGTTATAGCCTCTATTAAACCCCCAGGAAGTGACCGAAAAATAAATAAAAAACAAATGCAAAGGCTCCTTAATTTTAGTCCATATTCCTATACAAAAAAGCGGAATATGGATATTTACGTAAAAAATGTATCAGATGATAAAAAAAATATACTTGTTCTGGACAATGATCTTAACATTTACCACACTACATTGCAGGATGTGGTTTTACGAAAAAATCCCACTGTAAAAGAAATTATTAACATCCGCAATATTATCAAAATATTAAATGATCGCGATGTAATTGTAAGTAAAAGAGAAGAATCTGTTAAAACTATCCAGAATGAAGCTATTGGACAGCTTGATCTTTCTTTTACCAAAGAAGATATTGAATCTATTGCAAAAGAATCTGTGAAAGCTCTGGAAAATAGTGACGTAAAAAGTGTCATAGATTATATCACCATGTTTTCTGAAATACTTGAATACGTTCCAATTTCAAATGACACGGAAATTGGGAACGATACTGTTATTATGACATTACCTGAACTAATACAGGATACAAAAAACTTTAGGTCAACTATTATTTACAACACAACCTGCAATAGGCTCAGATTGATAGAAAACAGTATTAAAAACTTTGAAAAAAAAACTATGGAAAAAATAAATAGAATATCCAAAGGAGAGGAAAAGGCATTTTTAGAAGGAGCAGCAGTTTTTGAACACCTTAAAAAAGAAGCAATTAAAACGATGTAGAAAATAAATATTTACGTTTATTATGAACAAATAACACTGTCAAAATGTCAACTCTAAACAATAGAAAAATATACACTAAAACTTTTTGCAAAAATAGTTAGTTATATAGGTGTTCAGATAATAAATTTCATAAAACCAGATGGCAAAACTGAGCTATGGTGAAATTTAAAAAACTCTGACTGTTTGAGCGCAGCGAGTTTCAGAGGTTTTTAAATTTTATTATAGCTCAGTCTATTGCTGAAATTATTTATGTGACGGTCTATAGTTAAGTGTAACAGCCATAGTACCTGTTATATGTACCTGCAGCCTGTGCTGCCGCTATAGTAAGCTCACCATCCCACATGAACATAGTATGTTGCCGCAGTGGTTGTAGTAGTTGCTGCTATTGCTGTTGTGGAGTTAGCAGCGACGTTACCGACTGTCAATGTGTTGGTGCCTTCCGTCGCTTAAAGATACAGAAGTTGGATAAGCAATTGAAATAGCAACGCCTGCCACAGTTAATGTAACATCAATCCGTCCACTCAGTGGAGTGCTAATAGTACTTACACCACTTTTTGTAGCACTTGATATTCTTGTTGAAGCAGTAACTGATTGCGATGCGATGATGCATCAATTTTTATTGTATCGCCTCCAGGATCAGCAATAATTGTTCCGAATTCAAGTGTTTCGCTATTTGTTACAGAACCGGCAATTTGAATTACAGCACTCACATTTATAGTTGTAGATTCAGCATATACTATAGATGAAAATGACAATAAAGTCGTAAACAAAATGATCATTACACAAATATTTAAACGCTTCACTCTAACATCCTCCACAAACCAAATTATGAAAAGGCAATTTGCTATAAAAACTTCTGTTTTTATAGCAAAAAGGTATACTATCAATATTATTAGTCATATCTTGTGTAAAACTTTAACCAAATTGTTACATTTGAAATTATTTAAAATTTTTCAAGTTTTAATACTGATTCTATATGATGTGTGTGTGGAAACATATCAATCGGCTGAACTTCAAGTACCTTGTAACTATCTTTTAATATGCTTAAATCCCGTGCCATAGTTGCAGGATTGCAGGAAACATATACTATTTTTTCAGGTGCAAGATTTAAAATCTGTAAAACAACATCCTTGTGCATTCCAGCCCTTGGCGGATCAATTATCATGACATCAGCAGATATATCAATTTCCGACAGACAATATCTAATATCACCATGGATAAATCTGCAATTTGAAATATTATTTTTTAAACAGTTTTTCATTGCATCGTCTACAGCACTTTTAATAACTTCTATGCCAACTACCATCTTAGCATTTTTCGACAGATAAATAGATATTGTTCCTATGCCGCAATATAAATCCAAAACAACCTCATCTCCTGTCAGTTCAGCATATTTTGCAACTATTTCATACAACTTTTTTGCTCCCAGAGAATTAGTTTGAAAAAAAGAATTGGCTGATATTTCGAATTTATACTGTCCTATTTTTTCATTTATGACAGATTCGCCAGCAAGAACGAATTCACACTCTCCCACAGCAACACTAGCTTTTCGCGATGTTATGCTGTTTACAACAGAAACCACTTCATGGTATTTTTCCTTTAACAGATCTGCTAAAGGCTGAACAGTTGAAAGATCCTCCGATGCTGTTACAATATTTACCATCCAATGATCATATGCAACTGAATGTCTTAAAACTAAAAACCTCCAAAATCCTTTATGACTGCGAAGTCCATACACAGGTACTTTAGAACTTTTTATAAATTTTCTTACATCCTCACAAATTTTATTACCGAGTTCCGGCTGAAGCATGCATGAAGAAATATCAAGAACTTTGTTAAAAGTTCCGGGCACATGAAGACCAAGAGCAAAGCCTTTATCAACGTTATCATCGTCCATCTCATTTGGCAAAAGCCATTTTCTATCTGAGCAGGAAAACTCCATTTTATTTCTGTATCCATAAACAAGTTGTGAGGAAATTGTATCATGCACTGTCACTTTTTTTATAAGACCTACATGTTCTATCAAATCAATTACATGCTCTTTTTTATACTCTAACTGCTTTTCATATTTTATAAACTGCCACTTGCATCCACCACAATACCCACTGTATGAGCACAAAGGCTCTTTTCTAAAGGGCGATGCTTCAATAAGTTTTATTACACGTGCCTGAGCAAATTTTTTTTTCTTTTTTATTACTTGAGCTGTCACGTGATCTAAAGGTACCGACTGATCAACAAAAAGAGCAAATCCATCGACGTGAGCAACCCCTTTTCCACCAAATGCCATATCATCTACACAAACATTCAAAAATTGTCCTTTTTTTAATACCATATTTTTATTATCCTAAAATTTATATATATATCGGAAGGTTGCAAATTTCATTTTTTTAGCACTGCGTTCAACTTAAATGCTACAAAACATAAACTTTTTGTTGTATTACAAATTTTTGTTGCATAAAGAAAATTTTTGATGTTATATTTTACGAAATACCTGTAAAAAATAAAAATATTTGCTTTTAAAGATATGAAATAGCTGTAATTTCTGCATGTAAGGAATATATCTTACAAATGTTTGCAACATTTCTACCTAAATTATACCTAAATATCCTTTTTTATAAAAAAATACAAAATACCCCAAGTAAAATGAACGTTTTATATCCTCTTATATTTATTTTTTATACATTTTTCTTATGGCAGGGATGTTCAGGTTTTAAACCTCCTGTTTATAAGTCAACTAAACAAATTGAAAGTCTCAAAAAAACGAATCAGGAACTCTGGCATGAAAAAGCAAAACTTAAAATTAATAATATAAACCTTAACCACAATTTTGTTGTGATCAAAGATGAAAATAAACGTTTATCTAATATTAACAATCAGTTAAACGATCAAATTGTCAGGCAAAAAGCTGATATAAATAAATTAAGACAAAAAATTGAAAGTTTACAGCTTAAATCCAACCAAAAAAAATATCAATACGAGCAGTTAAAACCAGAAAACACATATCAAACAGCTTTAAAGGAAACTATTAAAATTATATGCGGTGATAACAACCTGAATTACGCCACAATTATTGCAAAAAAGCTTAAAAGCAATGGATACAATATCAAACTTATCAACCCATCATCCAACAGCAGGAACACATTAAAAGTTAATGCGACCACAGTTTACTTTAATCATAGATCTAAAAATACTGCAAAACGCTTACTCCCTTTTCTTGGACACAATGCAGTTTCAAAACCTTTAAACTGGAATTCAAAATATAATGTGGTCGTTGTAACAAGTATAAATTCAGGTAAATAAAAAAACGGCTGGCTCAAAAAAACCATAAAACAACTCCAAAAATATTCCAGACATATATATTTTACGTCTTTTATATCTGATCACGCAAAATAATACCTGGAGGCAAAGATTCACCAAAAATCATTGTTTGTTCCTGCTTTACAAAAGGTATTATTTCTTTAACATATTTTTGCTGATTCTCTAATGGTATATGTTGATCCATCCAATCAAGCACCTTGTTTACCATGGCAGAATCCAAATCTCTCACACGGTCACCTGTTTTTCGTGACAGTTGTGCTATAGCACTGCCAACAGGTTTTGGGTTGCCCCAGTTAAATAAAAGCAAAGTATCAATCCAGCCACAGATAATTTCAGGAGGTATAACCCTGTCTTGTGATCCATATAAAAGTTCACGAGCTCCGATTCTTGAAAGAGCCCACAGATGCTGAGGTTTACACTTTTTAGGGGTGCTTTCTGAAATAAGCAGCTTTCCTAATTTTATTTTATCTTTTACTAACAGTCTTTCCAAATTTGCCGCAGCCATCCAAATTTCAAGCCGTTCCTGATGTGATATTCTAACTTTAAAACCTTTTTTAGGCATTAAGATAGAAAAAATGTCCTGAGCAAACTGCTTTTGTTGCCCAAAACTCAATCCACCTGCAA
>Ga0209345_10005129_pt1 | contig 12314 bp, 5 predicted proteins | sample Cruoilmetagenom7_FD_187294 | JGI IMG/M metagenome (GOLD analysis project Ga0209345, IMG submission 187294) | Oil polluted marine microbial communities from Coal Oil Point, Santa Barbara, California, USA - Sample 7 (SPAdes) (version 2) | ecosystem: Environmental > Aquatic > Marine > Oil seeps ...
GAAAACAAAGTTTAATGGTTTTCTAGCGCTTTTATTAGCGTTAGTAGTGCAAATATCGTTTGCACAAGAAAAGACAGTTACAGGTACAGTTTCCGATGCAAGCGGACCTCTACCAGGAGTAACAGTTTTAGTTAAAGGTACTCAAACAGGTACTCAAACTGATTTTGATGGGAATTATTCAATTAATGCTACTGCCGGAGCTGTACTACAATACAGTTTTATGGGGATGCAGACAACTGAAAAAACCATTGGTGCATCTAACACAATTAATGTTGTGATGAAAGAAGATGCTGAAGCATTAGAAGAAGTTGTTGTAACTGCTTTAGGTATCTCAAGAGAAGCTAGATCAATAGGTTATGCGACTCAAGAAGTTGACGGTGAAAACATCTCAACTGTAAAATTAGATAACGTTGTAAACTCTTTATCTGGTAAGGTAAGTGGTGTACAAATTAGGGCTAGTAATAACTTTGGTGGATCTGCAAACTTTTTAATTAGAGGTGTAAGTTCATTAACAGGTAACAACCAACCTTTATTTGTTGTAGATGGTGTGCCAATTTCAAACAGATTGAATAACACAGCTTCTCAAAGAGGTGGTAGTACTGGGTATGATTATGGTAATGCTGCATCAGATATTAACCCTGATGATATTGAATCTGTAAACATTTTAAAAGGTGCTGCCGCATCTGCTGTTTATGGATCAAGAGCTGCAAATGGTGTTGTAATTATTACAACAAAAAAAGGTAAAAAAGGTAAAACTAGCGTTACAATTAACACTGGTGTGACTTTCGGATCTATTGATGAAGATACTTTTATTACATACCAAGATAAATATGGAGCTGGTTACGGTCCTTATTATGGTTCAACAGGATATTTTGAAGACTTAGATGTTAATGGTGATGGTATTGATGACCTTGTTGTACCAACGTATGATGATGCATCTTATGGAGCACCACTTGATGGACAACTAGTGTACCAATGGGATGCTTTTGTTCCTGAACATCGTAATTATTTAACTGCTACACCTTATGTAGCTGGGAAAACTACTCCTGTAGACTTTTTTGAAAACACTACAACTACGATTAACTCTGTAGACTTTACAGGTGGTAGTGAATTAGGTTCTTTCAGATTAGGGTATACCAATTACGACACAGATGGTATGTTGCCAAACTCTAAATTAAATAAGAATTCTATTAATTTTAATGGAATTTTAAATGTTAGTGACAAATTAAAAGTTGGTGTTGCATCAAATGTAGTTGTACAAAGAACAGTTGGTAGAAACTCTACAGGTTATAGTGATAACTTAATGAGTCAATTCAGACAATGGTATCAAGTAAATGTAGATCTGAAAGACCAAGAGGCTATTTATAACCAAACAGGTCAAAATTATTCTTGGAATCATCAAGCTTCTACTGGTGGCGATGTATTAACACCTCAGTACTGGGATAACCCGTATTGGACAAGATTTGAAAATTTCCAAACTGATGGTAGAACAAGGTTTTATGGTAATATGTGGGCAACTTATACAGTTACAGACTGGCTCGATTTTACGGCTAAAGCTGCAGTTGACACTTATAGTGAGTTAAGAGAAGAAAGAAGAGCTGTAGGTTCTGTAGCTGCTCCTTTTGGAGTTCTTAGAGATTCTGAAACATCTGGTTATGATAGAACTGACGTTGATTTTACAGAATACAACTATGATTTCATGTTAAATTTCAACAAAGCTCTTAGTGATGACTTAAATTTAAGTGGAGTATTAGGTACAAGTATTAGACGTGAAAAATACGCTTACTATCACCAATCTACTGCCGGAGGTTTAAAAGTTCCAGGCTTATATGCGCTTAGCAATTCTGTAAACGCTGTTCCATTACCAGTTGAAGCATTACAATTAAAACAAGTAAACGGATACTATATTCAAGCTTCCTTAGGGTATGATAATTTCTTATATTTAGATGTAACTGACAGATATGATGTATCTTCATCTCTTCCAGAACAAAACAACGAATATAATTATTATGCTGTGAGTACAAGTTTAGTGTTTTCTAAATTTGTAGAGGCTGATTGGTTAAATTTTGGAAAACTTAGAGCTGGTTATGCTGAAGTTGGTAATGATTTACCTGCTAACAATGTTTATGACACTTATGATGTTATTAATAACTTTGGAAGTGCAGCATTATTCTCTACACCAAATACTAAAAATAATGCGGAACTAAAACCTGAAAGAACTAAAGAGTTTGAACTTGGTTTAGAAGCTAAATTTTTATCAAATAGAATAGGATTAGATTTTACTTGGTATAAGAAAAATACTACAGATCAATTAATGCCTGTAAATGTTTCTCCTACAACTGGTTATTCATCTAAATGGTTAAACGCAGGTGAAATTGAAAACAAAGGTTTTGAAATTGGTTTAAATTTGATTCCTGTACAAACTAAGGATATTCAATGGTCTATAAATACTAATTTTTCTAAAAATGAGAATAAAGTTGTAGAATTATTTGAAGATGCTGAAAATTTAGTGTTAGCTAGTTATCAAGGTGGTATCACAATAAATGCAACTGTTGGAGAACCTTATGGAACAATAAGAGGTACAGGTTTTGTTTTTGATGATAATGGTAACAAAGTAATTAACTCTAGTGGTTATTACATGGCAGAATCTGATCAAGTTATTGGAGATTCAAACCCTGATTGGAATGCTGGTATAACAAATAGTATTTCATACAAAAACCTTAGTTTAAGCTTTTTAATTGACATTCAAAAAGGTGGTGATGTTTATTCATTAGATATGCACTATGGTCAAGGTACAGGTATGGGAGCCAATACAGCTGGATTAAATGAATTAGGAAATCCTGTTAGAGATCCTGTTACAGATGGTCCTGATAGTGGTGGTGTATTAAATGTTGGTGTTACTGAAACTGGAGAAGTTAATACTACAAGAGCACGTGCAGATTATTACGGAGGTGTATTTTATTGGGGTAATTCATCAAGAAACCCAGCTGCATTAACTGTTTATGATGCTTCTTATATTAAATTAAGAGAATTAGCATTGAAATATAACCTTCCAGCTAAACATTTAGGAGATTTCTTTCAAGAAGTTACCTTCTCAGCTATTGGTAGAAACCTATGGATAATTGACAAAAACGTACCTTATGCAGATCCAGAATCAGGTTTAGGTGCTGGTAATGCACAAGGGTATTTATCAGGATCATATCCTACATTAAAAACCTATGGGTTTAATGTAAAACTTAAATTTTAAATTTTGAATAATATGAAAAATATAATAATTTCAATATTTACTGCTCTAATGATATTCTCATGTACAGTAGATGAAAGCCTAAATGTTGATCAAAAATCTCCAGTAAATGTACCAGCAGATGGTGTATTTACAAATGGAACGAGAAACTTTTTTGATCTAATGAACTCATGTAATGTTAATACGAATGTATTAAGATTGTATGGACAATATTGGTCTCAGACAACATATCCTGATGAAAGCCAATATAACCAAACAACTAGGAGTATTCCAGATGGTATCTTTAGAACATCATACAGAAACTCTTTACAAGATTTAAATGATGCAAAAAATATATTACTTTCTGAAACAAATCCAGCAAATCTTTCTGGTAAGCTAGCGGTTATAGAAGTTATGCAAGTTTATATATATAGTGTTTTAGTTGATACTTTTGGAGATGTTCCTTACACAGAAGCTCTTAATGCTGACATAACATTCCCTAAATATGATGATGCACACACTATTTATTTAGATCTTTTTACAAGACTTAATGCTGCTATTGGAGATTTAAATGGTGTAGCTTTTCCTGCAGACGCAGATCCAATATACAATGGTGATGTTTCATTATGGAAAAAAGCAGCAAATTCTTTAAAATTAAGAATGGCATTAAGAATAGCAGATGTTGATTTTGCAACAGCAAAAACTCAAGCAGAATCTGCAGCCTCAAATTTAATTTCAAGTACTAGTGAAGATTTCGGTATTCAATACTTAGCTAGCGCACCTAATACAAATCCATTATGGGTTTCTTTAGTTCAAAGTGGAAGAAATGATTTTGTTGGTTCAGATACTATGATAAATATGATGAACAATTTAGGAGATCCTAGATTATCAAGTTTCTTTACTACTGTTGATGATGTTTACATAGGTGGTATTTATGGAGAAGCTAATTCAGCATCTAGTTTTTCTAGTCTTTCAGACTTACTAAAACAACCTGACTTACTTGGTACTATACTTTCTTATACTGAAGTTGAATTTTTATTAGCTGAAGCTATTGAAAGAGGCATAAACGTTGGAGGAACTGCTGAAGGACATTACAATAATGCTATTGCCGCTTCTAATGCTGAATGGGGTGTGGCTGCTGATGCTGCTGCAGCATATATTGCTAATCCACTTGTTGCTTATGCAACTGCTGAAGGTGATTGGAAACAAAAAATAGCCACACAAAAATGGTTAGCTATGTTTAACAACGGAATGGAAGGATGGACAACTTATAGATTATTTGATTATCCAGAGTTAAAAATCTTAGCCGCAGATAATAAGGTTCCTACAAGATTTTTATACCCTTCAAATGAAGCTACTCTAAACGGTTCAAATTTAGATGCTGCTGCATCTGCAATTGGTGGAGACACGAAGAGTACTAAAATATTCTGGGATGTAAACTAGGTTATTCTGAAATATAAATTAAATTATTTAAAAAAAGGGAGGTTTTTACCTCCCTTTTTTTTACTTTTATAAAATGAAATATATCAAAAACCTTCTAGTAATCCCTTTTTGTTTAATTAGCTTTATGCTTTTCGCTCAACAAAGAGATACAGGACCACAAAGTTCAGCTTTCTCAAACAATTTAGACACATTTGGGATTCAATTAGCAAATAAAGTATTTACAAGTAACACATTAGATGATGTAAAAGGTAATTATTATTTATTTGACACTTGGAAAAATTCTACCACTACATTAAAATTAAATGGTAAGAATGTTACCATTAAAGTACCTTGTAATTATAATCTTGTTTCAAAAGAAATTGAAGTTAAAATTAATACTGGAGAAGTTTACGCTCTAAATATTTCAAATTTAGTTAATTTAAATGCAAATTCTTTAAATTTCACTATTAGTGACCTATTTGATAAACCAGTTTTAGTACAATTAATAGGCTCATCCACTGATCTATTTTATTACATAAAAAAGTTTGATATAGAGGTACAAAATGTTAGAACTACAACTTTAGGTTTATATGAAAATAAATTTAAAATAAAAGAAAGTGAATTTATTGTAAACAACAATACTCTTTATAAATACAAAAATAAGAATTTAAAAAAGCTTTATAACTCACATAAAAATAAAAAAATATCAACAAGAAATAAAATTATTGATAATCTAAATTTATTGAATAACTAAGATAGTTTAATTTTCTACTGAAAAAATAGGAAAAAAGTCAAAGAGGTTACAATAATTATTTTGCTGATAACTCTAAATTTAGAAGGAGTGTTTTGTTTGGAATAACTAACTGAATTAAGTTAAATAGTTTAAAAAAATAATTAGATATTTTTAAAGAGGTTATCTATTAAATTAGGTAACCTCTTTTTATATTAAAATATCTCATTCTAAAAATTGAGGATCAATAATAACCGTTAAATACATCCAACCTTGTTTAGTTACTATATAAGTGATTCATGGCGCTCCATAACTCTCAAAACTTTCTTTAAAAATCTGAATAATAAACGCTGTTAGCTTCTGATTATATAACCAAAGACCTGAAACACCTGCCTTAAACCGAGTGTAATAGCCACTTGTACTTACTTTATAACCTTACACATCTTCTCGGCTAAAAATTTAAATTTATGTACTTTATGAACCTAAACTTTTCTTCTGAAACGTCTTTTAAATGCCGTTTAAATGTCACAATTTCTTTTTTCTCATCTGTTAATTTTGGCTTGTCTCAACCTGGAAAACTGTTCATTCCCTAATCTTTTGATTCGTTTCTCCTGCGATGTAATGCCGAATAAGTAATATCCAATCTAATATATACTTGTTTTACTTGACCTTGGATAAAACTTAATTCTACTGCCTTTTGCTTAAATGATGCACTGTAATTTCTGTGTAGTCTTTTCATAATTCAAAATTTAATTATGTAGCCATTAATCTCGTAACTTTATGTTCAAACTAATATAATAAGTCCTGTTACATAAACGTCTTAGAATTATTATAGATTTAGAGTAAAATATTTTAACAAAAATTTAGACTTTAACACAAAAAAGTTAGGAATATTAACAAATTATTAAGATTTTTGGCATATTAATTCAAATAAATATATAATGAAAAAAAAGTTTAATGGAATTTTGACGCTACTCTTAGCGTTAATAGTGCAAATATTATTTGCACAGGAAGGTACTATTTCTGGTACAGTCTCTGATGAAACTGGCCCATTACCGGGAGTTAACGTGATAGTTAAAGGAACTAATAATGGTACTCAAACTGACTTTGATGGTAATTATTCCTTAAAAGCAGTTACTGGAGATATTATTGTCTTTAGCTATGTAGGCATGGAAACTCAAGAAAAAACAGTAGGATCTTCAAATAGAATAGATCTTGTTATGGCTGGTTCTAATCTTTTAGAAGAAGTTATTGTTGTTGGGTATGGTACAAGTACAAAACAAGCCTTTACTGGTTCTGCAATAAAAGTTGATGCAGAAAACTTACAAGCAAAATCAGTATCAAACATTTCACAAGCATTAGCGGGTGAAGTTGCTGGTGTAACTGTAATTAATACATCTGGTCAACCTGGTAGTGCCGCAACAATAAGAATTAGAGGTTTTGGAACCATTAATGGTAACAGTGATCCTTTATATGTTGTTGATGGTGTTCCTTATCTTAATAGTATAAGTAATATAAACCCAGCAGATATTGAATCTACTACCGTATTAAAAGATGCAACTGCAACTTCAATTTATGGTTCTAGAGGTGCAAATGGGGTAATTGTTATTACAACTAAAAAAGGTAAAAATGGTGTTTCTAATGTTAATGTTGAAGTAAAAACAGGTGTAAACTGGAGACTTTTACCTGCTTACGATGTAATTACTTCTCAAGATGAATATATTGAATTAGGATGGGAAGCATTAAAAAATACTGGAGATTTTTTAGGAGTAGCTGATTCTAATACTTACGCAAATGACAAATTATTCTCTGGAGCTGGAATTCACCCTGATTATAATATGTGGAATATCACAAATGTTAGTGATTTAATTGACCCTGCAACAGGGAAAGTTAAATCTGGAGTTACAAGAAAATATACTCCAGAAAACTGGTCTGATTATGGATTTCAATCTTCAATTAGAACGGAAGCTAATTTAAGTATGAGTGGTGGTAATGATAATACAACCTATTTTTCTTCTTTTGGTTATTTAAATGATGTAGGATATTTAGTAAATTCTGATTATAAGCGTTATTCAACAAGGTTAAATGTTACTCACAAACCTACAGAATGGTTAGAAGCAAATGCCAATATCGACTATTCTTATGCTAAACAAACAGCAAATGGACAATCTTCTGACTCGGGAAGTATATTTTGGTATACTGATAATATCCCATCAATTTATCCATTATTCTTACGTGATGCAACTGGTGCAATTGTAGAAGACCCTGCCTATGGTGGTAATCAATATGATTATGGGCAAAATAGAGGTTTTGGAGGATTGACAAATGCAATTGCAGATGCTAATTATGATTTAAGTGAAAACATGCGTCATTCTGTAAATGGTAACTTTTCTTTTAAAATTAAATTTACAGACGATATTTCATTTACAACCAAGTATGCAGCAAATTATTACAGTTTTATTGACAATAGTATAAACAATCCTTTCTATGGATCAGCAGCAGGTCAAGGTGGTAGTTTATTTAAACAACAAAGACAAGCTGTAACACAAAACTTTTTACAAATGTTTAATTACAATAAAAGTTTTGGAGATCATAACATCTCAGCTTTAGTGGCACACGAATCAAATGAGTGGAAAAGAGATCGTACATATATTAGTAAAAATACTGTAGTGAATTTAGTAAATGGTTTAGATAACCCTTCTAATTATATTAATAACGGTAGTGATCCTTCAGGTTACACAGAAGAAACTGGTTTAGAGAGTTACTTTGGGCAAGTTAATTACAACTATTTAAACAAGTACTATTTTTCAGGTACAATTAGAAGAGATGGTAGTTCTAGATTTGCAACAGACAAATGGGGTACTTTTTGGTCTGCAGGAGCATCTTGGATTATGAGTAAAGAAGATTTTTTAGCTAATAATGAATTTATAAATTACTTAAAACTAAAAGCTAGTTATGGTATTCAAGGTGATCAAGCTGGTGTTAGTTTTTACTCTGGACAAAATGGATATGATATAGATAATTTAGATGGAAATATCTCTTTAATTGTAAGAGCTAGAGAAAATGCTGCTTTAACATGGGAAGCTAGTAAAATGTACCAAGTAGGTACAGAGTTTAGTTTATTTGATAATAAAATAGATGGTTCTTTTGACTACTATATTAAAGATACTGAAGACTTAATATTTAGTGTACGTGTACCTATTTCTACTGGTGATGCAATTGATACTACAAATGATGGTTCTATTGTTAATAGAGGTTTTGAATTTGATTTAACTGGACATATCATTAATAAAGAAAACTTTAAATTAGATCTATCTGTTAATGGAGAAATGTTAGACAATGAAATTACAAAAATGCCTTTTGATGCTCCTGAAGGAAGGGATAAAATTATTGATGTAGATGGAAGCTATGGTAGAGCAGAAGGTCATAGTAGATATGATTACTACATGCCAGTATGGTTAGGTGTAAATGCTGCAAATGGTGATCCTCTTTGGGAAACAAATTATGTAGATGCTAATTCAAATGGTGCATTTGATTCTGGTGAAGAGATTCAAGATTTATTTGAGTATGCAATTAGAAATCCCGAAGATGAGATAAAACAAGGTGTTACTAGTGTATATTCAGAGGCTACTAATAAATTTGTAGGTAAATCCGCAATCCCTAAAATTAGAGGTGCATTTAGAGTATCTGCTAAAATATTTGATTTCGACATAAGCTCCCAATTTGCTTATAGTGTAGGAGGGTATGGTTATGATGGTAATTATGCAAGCGTTTTAGACAATGGGCAAGCTGGTGGTAACAACTACCATATAGACATTAGAGATAGATGGCAAACCCCTGGAGACATTACAAATGTGCCAAGACTATATAGTAACCAAAATGTAAATGTTAACCGTCTTTCAACACGTTTTTTAACAAAATCTGATTATTTAGCTTTAAATAATGTAAGAATTGGTTATACTATACCGTCTAAGTTTATAAGTAAAACAGGTATCTCAGATCTAAATATTTGGTTATCAGGAGATAATTTATTTTTATTAAGTGCTAGAAAAGGGTTTAATCCAGCAGCATCTTTAGTTGGATCTTCTGCGAGATACAGATATAATCCTTTATCTACATTTACACTTGGTGTTCGTATAAAAATATAAATAACTTAAAAAAACAAAAAAATGAAAATTAATTTATTAAAAACCGTATTTGCTCTAGTAGTATTTGCAACATTTTTTAGTTGTGAAGAAGACTTCTTAGATACAAGCCCAACATCTTTTATTAACTTAGAAGACACAGGAGCTTCAGGAGAATTAAACCCTGAAATATTAGACGCAACTTTAAACGGTATTTATTCGATGATGATAAATACTGGAACTGGTGGGACTACAAGTCATGAAGATTTTGGTCAAAAAGGATATGATATATTTACAGATTTTTTATCTGGAGATATGGCTTTAACGGCAAATAACTATAACAGATATGGTGATTTTGTAAATTTATTAGCTACTATTGATTATACTGATAATGATAACTATACTCCTTGGAGATATTATTACAGGGTATTAAGATCTGCGAACCTTGTTATTAAATCTTTAGGTGGTAATGATATAATACCTGAATCAGTAAGTGGTAAACATTCATTAGGTCAAGCAAAAGCATTAAGAGCTTACGCTTACTTTTATTTAACACAATTGTATGCTCCTGAATATAGTGCTAACGAATTAGTTTTACCATTATATAAAGATGCTGACGATCCCATTCAAGCTCAGGCAACCATGCAAGAAGTATATAATTTTATGATAGAAGATTTATCTTCTGCAATTACATTATTAGATGGTTTTTCTAGAACAAGTAAGACAAATATAAATGTAGATGTTGCAAAAGGATTACTTGCTTACGTATACGCTTCAAAGGACGATAGTGCTTCAAACCTACTGGCTAAAGATTTAGCTGACCAAGTTATTTCTTCTGGTTACCCTTTAATGACAAGTAGCGAAGTAGTAGGTGGTTTCAATAGTGTTTCAACACCAGGTTGGATCTGGGGATTCGATATTACTTTAGCTAATGGATTAGATTTAGTTTCATGGTGGGGTCAAATAGATGTATTTACATACAGTTACCAATGGGCTGGAGATAAAAAAGGTATTGATGAAGGTTTATATGCTCAGATAAACAACAATGACATTAGAAAAACACAATTTGATGAAGCTAATGCTTTACAACCTCGTAACAAATTTTATAATGCAGGAAGAGTAATTGGTGGTCAAAGAAACATTGAAGATGATTATATTTATATGAGAGTTGCTGAAATGTACTTATTATCTGCTGAAATGGCTGCTAAAGAAGGACAAGATGGAGCTGCAAAAACTCGCTTAAATGAATTATTATCTCAAAGATTCTCTAATGCTTCAGATTATTCTTATGTAGATGGACTTTCTGGTAGCGCTTTACTAAATGAAGTTATTCTTCAAACAAGAATTGAATTATGGGGTGAAGGAAAAAGTTATTTATCTATGAAGAGAAACAAGCAAATGATGAATAGAGGTTCTAATCATGTATTTCATGCAGGTTTAAGTATTCCTTATTCAGATGAAAGATTAACTTTTGAAATTCCTCGTGCAGAAATTCAAAATAATCCATTTATTAACTAGACAGTTTAAAAATGCGTAAGCTTATAAACTTTTATAAGCTTACGCTAATAAAACAAAAACATAAATTATGAAAAAATATATATACTTATTTTTAGCATCAGTAGCTATTATATCCTTCTCTTCTTGTGAAGAGGATTCTGTAAAGGCTTTAGATACATCATTTGCTTCCTTTGTATCTAATTCTATGGATATTGGTGTAGAAGCTGGATCTCAAATTTCGCAAGAAGTTAAAATTTACACAACAAACATAATTAGTTCTGATAGAAGTATTTCGGTTATGGTTGTTACAGAAAGTACTGATGCTGATGCTGGTGCTTATACTGTTCCTTCAACAGTAACAATTCCTGGTGGCACAAACGTTGGTTCACTAATGATTGATATAAATGATGTAGGATTAGAAGAAGACAAAGTTTTAGTTCTAAGATTACAACCTACTGAAAACACAAGTACTGGTGAAGCTTTAACAATAGGTTTATCTCAACTTTGCCCTAATAATGGTGTTAAATTACAAGTAAACCTTACTTTTGATAGTTGGCCAGAAGAAGCTGCTTGGAGAATTATAAATTCTGCTGGTGATACAGTTTTAGCAAGTGCTGATCCTTTTAGTTATGGTGGACATGCAGGTTTGTCTGATTCTTTAACAATTAAAGAATGTTTACCTTCTGGTACATACACTATAGAGATTTATGATGGCTATGGAGATGGTGGAACTGATTATTCAATAACGGCTAATGGTATTCTAGTATTTAGCCTAGGTGGAGGAGATTATGGTGGAAGTGCAGCTGCAGATTTCACAATTTAAATTTTTATATTAATAATAAAAAACCACCTCTATGAGGTGGTTTTTTATTACAACAATATACATACATTTGCACCATGGAAAACGAAGTTTCAAAAATATTTGGTATTAGAGCAGTTATAGAGGCAATAAATGCTGGGCAAACAATTAGTAAGGTATATTTACAAAAAGATTTAAGTGGACACTTGTTTTCTGAATTAAATTCTCTAATTAAAAAACATAACATTGCAACAAGTCATGTTCCTGTTGAAAAATTAAATAGACTTTCAAAAAACAGCAATCACCAAGGTGTTGCTGCACAAATATCTCCAATAGAATTTGCTGATTTAGATACATTAATTACAACAACATTAGAGCAAACAAAAACTCCACTATTCTTACTTTTAGATCAGGTTTCTGACGTTCGTAACTTTGGTGCTATTATTAGAACTGCTGAATGTACAGGTGTTGATGGTATTGTAATTCAAAAACAAGGTAATGCGCCTGTTAGTGCTGATA
>Ga0209345_10005131_pt1 | contig 12313 bp, 6 predicted proteins | sample Cruoilmetagenom7_FD_187294 | JGI IMG/M metagenome (GOLD analysis project Ga0209345, IMG submission 187294) | Oil polluted marine microbial communities from Coal Oil Point, Santa Barbara, California, USA - Sample 7 (SPAdes) (version 2) | ecosystem: Environmental > Aquatic > Marine > Oil seeps ...
GTTTCTCTTCAGCTATTGGCTTGGACATTAGGGGGAATTTGGTTTACTTGGAATGACATAGATGACATCCATGGCGATCATTTAAGAAAAAGCCAAACAGAAATAACACAAGACCTTATCTCTCCTCAAAAAGCCATTCACGCCATCAATGATTTTAAAATACTCAAATCTATCAATGTTATTTCAATTTTAGATTCACCCGTGTACAGAATTAACTATACTACAACTGATCTAAAAAGCAGCACCGAGTTAGTTGATGCGCTTACTGGCCTTATTGTTACTGAGATTGACCAGCAACAAGCGATTAAAATTGCCCAATCAAATGCTTCTTTTGATGCTGAAATTGCCTCAATAGAATTAATTACCGAAACAAGTCAACATCACGAATACCGCTCAAAACCTATGCCTGCTTGGGCCATTACTTTCGAACACTCAGGCTCTCCAACCTTCTACGTTTCTACTAAACTAGGAACACTCACCTCAGTTCGCCATACCTCATGGCGCATCTTCGATTTCTTTTGGATGTTGCATACAATGGATTATGAAGGCCGCGATGATTTTGGTAATTGGTTGATTAAAATATTTTCACTGATAGCTTTAGTCACAGCTATTTCTGGGATTGTTTTGTTTTTTATAAGCCGTAGAAAGAAAATAACAAAATAATTTTAATGAAGTTAAGGTTTAATAATTGAGCCCTGTACGTAGTCTAAACCTATTTCTTTTAAACTAGATAGCGTATCACCATCATTAACTTTACTGACTAGAACTTGATAACATAAAACTTGTGCTTTTCTAATTACATTAGGTAGATAGTTGTAAGATTCTTCATCTAAAATTGTTATGTTATTATGACTATATTGTAGTTTTATCCAGTTAACTTGTAACATCCTAGCTACTTCCCATCCTAAGCTTTCGGATTCGAAATCAGATAAACAAATTTTAATTTTAGCCTGTTTTAGTTCTTTACCAATGTCTTGAAGAATGTCCATATGTTCTTTAGCTTCATTTAAACTAAATTGAAAAACAATACTATTTTTCGGCAGTTTTAGATTTTGTAGAGTTTCAAATAATTTTATTCTTAAGTTTTTTTGTTTGAAATCTATAAAAGTTTGTTTCAGAAAGGTTATTATTGTATTGTTTTTTTGCGAATTTGACCGAATTATTCTTATGGCACGTTCAAGAGTGAATCTATTCAACAATTTCAACATTCCCGTTTTAATTGCAACATCAAAATAATCTTTACTATGTAACTCAGTACCTAAGCTTGTAACAACAATAAGTGAAATTTGATATACAACCTTTGTCTTATCCTTTATAGAGATAATTGGTTGTTGTTTCCATTTGAAATTTCTGGTTCTTATTGAATTTTCTATCTGTGTTTTTAGGTTGAAAAAGTGTTTTTCATTTTCATCTTCTCCTTCAAGCTCGATAGTTTGCATACTATTGTTTAAATCTATCAAAGTTTTTTCAGCCTTATGAAGTAATGATTGCTTGTGTTTTTTCGTGGGAATATCAGAAAGAATAATTGTAGCAATAGTAATATAATAATCATTTTCTTGGACTGTAAAATAATTATTTGACAACCATGTTTTTACTTCTTTAATCCAGTTGCGAGCATCTTTATTGTTCATACTATTTGAAGCAAATACCCAAACGCCATCTGCTATATTTTTTTTAATATTAAATTTGACATTAAAATCTGGTAATTCATCCAATAGAGAGTTACACAGACTCCTAAATCCAGAATACCCCAGTTCTTTTTGTAGAATGTGTATATTGTTAATTTTCAACCAAATAATAGAGGTCGATGTATTGTTGTAGTTCTCATCGAAAAATAAATTCAATTTTCCAGTTTCAACTTTTTCAACATTATGCTTAATAGTATCTGATTGATCTATTGGCATCTCTGCTTGATACTCTATACTTCTTTGCATTCTATTTTCAAGAGCTGAGACCAACAAGTCAGCATTTATTGGTTTAGTTAATAAATCATCAGCGCCAGCATTTAGCACCCTCATCCTAGTTTCAATACTTGTATCAGAGGTTAAGAAAACAATAGGAAGTAGCATGTATTTGATTTCTCTTCTAATTGTTTTTACAAGTTCATCTCCAGTAGTTTCATCATCTAAATATAAATCCATTAAAATCAAATCGGGGTTAAATGTGTACAATGTTCTGATGACTTCTTTTCCTTTAGAAACAGAGACAACATTTATATGCGCATTTTTTAAAATTTGTTCAGTTATTTGTAATTGGGTTTCATCATCTTCAACTACTAAAACCTTATATTGAACTTTTGTTTGAGTCAGTTGAAAATAGTTTGAGTTAACTTGGGAAAACTTATCAGGTGTTAAACATTCGATGTTATTATTTAATAAGGCTAAACTGTCATCAGAAGACAAATTATCGCTTATACAAATAAAACGATTAAGGCTCTTACTGTTTGTCTCAATAAAGTTCAAAACCTGCGGTATGTGACTTTCTTCAAATATGATTGCATTAATATCTATTGCTGAACCTTGTATTCCCGCTATTGTAACAATTTTAATATCGTTACTTAAATTTGGGTTTAAAAATCTCAACTGATTTGATAAGGAGTAAATTAGATTTGATTGGCTCATTTTTTTATTAATATAACTTGGTTAACCACATTATAATAAATATAACATATAACTAAACTAATATGTACTGATTATTGTTGGAAATTATCAAACGCATTGTCGAAAATAAAAGGTTGAATCTGGAACTTTTTCTATATAATGTTTTGATTTTAATTATTTTTTCTTTCAAGCTTATATTTATTTTTCAGATATTTAGTGAAAACTAGGCACTTTTAGTGCAAAGTAAACTAGCCGCGGACAGGTTGACATATATTAACCCTGCGGCATCATTATTACTTGTACTTGCAACAGGGATATTGTATAAAATCATGACAATATACTGAAACCAACGAATACAAGGTTATGCTTTTTAACAAAGCCATGATATTGATTTTGTTTTTTCAGAATTAATATCAGCAGAAGCCTTTAGATTAATTAATTCTAAAAATATACAATGTATTATGAAAAAAAATTTAACAAATAAAATTGAATTAAAGCGTATAAAGCTACTATACAGCACATTAACAGTTAGTTTAAGTGGAATGTTTATTGCAGGAACTCTACTTGTCTATACATTGAAAGATGACGTTCCTAGGCCTATACTTTTCACCTGGTTTTTTTTCTTAATAACAAGCATCCTGCACCGGTTAACTATTAGATCTTTATTCAATATTGCTTTGAAAGACCAATCAACCTCTGCCAGCAAAATGGAAGACAGGTATGTGCTCGGGGTTCTTGTAGCCGCAATAATATGGGGATCAGCTGGCATTATATTTTTCTCCCAGGTTTCTTTTTTTTACAAGTTACTAATAGAGCTACTATTACTTGCGATGGTTTCAGTATCTATTGGAACATTAACAGCAAGCTTTAAATCATTTGTTATATTTGCTGTTTTTAGTGTTTCACCGATTCTGCTGAATCTTTTTTTTAGTGGAAGTGATGATAATATTACAATTGCTCTATTTGGAGTTATATTTCTAGTTGCAATGTTAGCAGTTGGTAAACGTTTAAACACCTATATAATAGATAATTTACTAATGCAGGATGAAAAGATTAAACAAAAAAAGAAGCTGCGTAAGAGTGAACAAAAGTACCGATTCTTATTTGAAAAGTCTGAAGACGCCATGTTAGTCATTTTCAAGAATGATATTGTAATGGTTAACACAGCAGCTATTCGACTATTTGGCTGTGATTCACAACAACATTTATTAAGTCTCGACCCTTTTGCATTGACTCCTCACCTACAAATTGATGGTTCGCCCTCATATGAAAATGTATTGAAAATTAAAAGCAAAGTTTATAAAACAGGTTATCATCGTCATGAATGGCTTTATAAAACATTAGATGGTGCTGAAAAAACCGCAGACGTAACATTTACTTCTATTCCCTTTAAAGACAGGAAAGCCATTTTTTGTGTGATGCGTGATATTTCAAAAAACAAAGAGTTACAGCAAAAACTGATTGATGCCAATCAAGCAAAATCAGAATTTCTTGCTAATGTGAGTCATGAAATTCGTACACCCATGAATGGTGTGATAGGCATGAATAATCTTATGCTAAATAACACTCTAAGTAAAGATCAAGAATTTAGAGCACAGTCTATTAAAAGTAGTGCAAATGCAATGTTAACAATCATTAATGATATTCTTGATTTTTCTAAGGTAGAGGCTGGGGAATTTCACATAAAACCAAATGAATTTAATTTTATTAATTTCTTTCAAGAGTTCATGTCTTCATTATTAAATAGAGTCGATAACAAAAACATATTATTAAACTATCATACACAACCAGAATTAAACAGGTGCTTCTTCGGTGATTCTGGGCGCATAAGACAAATTTTGTTAAATTTTGTTGATAATGCAATAAAATTTACTGAGATGGGAGAAATCAACATTTACTGCAAAATCATTAAAGAAACTGACCACCAGGCGGAAGTGCAATTTAATGTAGTTGATACTGGAATAGGAATTAGCATAGAGCAGCAACAAAATATATTTAAGCGGTTTACTCAGGCTGATGGTGCTACAACAAGAAAATATGGTGGCACAGGGCAGGGTTTAAGTATCTGTAAAAAACTAACAGAGTTAATGGGTGGTGAAATTGGAGTTAGTAGTACGCCAAAAAAAGGCAGTGATTTTTGGTTTACTACGAAATTAGACAAAGTGAAAACGCCATTAATGCAAGTCTCAGAAAAACAAATGGCAAATGATATTATTAAGATTGAAAAACTTAATGCTAAAATACTTATAGTTGATGACAATTCAACCAATTTAATGGTTATCAGGGGAATGCTTGAATTGTTTGAGCTAGACATAGATGAAGCTACCAATGGTGCTGAGGCACTATCAGCTTTAGCAAAAAATTCATATGATTTGGTTCTTATGGATTGCCATATGCCGATCATGGACGGCTACGAAGCAACGAAAAAAATTCGTAGTAAGACATTAAATATTAAAAATCATGAAATACCAATTATAGCGATAACTGCAAGTGCTATGAAAGGCGATAAGGAGAAGTGTATAGACTCAGGAATGAATGATTATATTTCTAAACCCATTGATATGAAAATATTACAACAAGTGATATATCATTGGTTGTCAAAATGAATGTGAATGATAATCAAATCAATGAAAAGACCTCTACTGTAAAAAGAACTGTCTTTAATAGCCAAACATTATTAAATCAACTGTCAGGAAATATTAATTTATATAAAAAAATACTTGAAAATTTTTCTAACAGCATGAAAAAACAAGTTAAAAATATTGAATTAATGGTTGAAAACAAGGATGCAAAAGAAACTGTAGCCGCCGGACATAAGTTAAAAGGTGCCGCAGCATCAGTTGGCTGTAATCAATTAAGTGATCTTGCCGCTAATATTGAAGAGGCTGGCAATGAGAACAACATTGATGAAGCTCAAAAGTTACAAACTCAATTGCAACCTTGTTATGAATTAACTAAAAAAGCAATAGAAGAGATGCTATCTGAGATCTGAAATATGTAAATAGTTGGTAATTTAACTAGTCATTTTACCAAATCGAATAACCTGAATGAACTTTATTAGAACAAACGGAACGATAAGAAAAGTAAAAGCCAATCTATCAAGAAACATTTCTAGTTATGTAACGGTCTCGATTATTATGGATTTCAAACCTGTTAGCTTTAAAATCATTGACATTCCCCTCATTTTGATAGAAGGTTATAAGTAATGTTATTAAACCAAAATCTCGATATAGAGAATACGATACTAGCACAAACCCTTGATGTGCCTAGAAAATTCATAAAAAGCTTATTGAATCGAATTAAATTTTTCACTTTATTCATTATAGTTTTTGGCATGAACTGCAATATGACTTTTGCAGCTGATGATCTATCTTATTTAACTATTGAAGAAAAAAATTGGTTAAAAGCACATCCAACGCTCAGACTAGGGATAGATACGTCATTTCCTCCTTTTGATTTCATTGAATCAAATAAACACAGTGGTATTTTTGCAGATTATGTTCAATTACTCAGCAAGCAACTTGGAATCTCAATTACATACGAAAACAATTTAACTTGGGGTCAAGTTCTTCTAAATGCAAAACAAAAAAAACTTGATATTATTTCTGCTATCCAAAAAACCCCTGAAAGAAGTCAATATCTTTTATTTACCAATCCAATTACTACCGTACCGTGGGTAATAATTTCACGTACAAGAGAACCTATCCACAAGGACTTATCTCAATTAAAAAATCAGACAGTTGCAATGGTTAAAAACTATGCAGTTGTTGAACTAGCTAAAAATAAGTTTCCTAACCTTCAAATTAAATTGGTTGATTCAACTTTAGATGGCTTGCGGGCTGTTGCTACAGGCAGGGTCAATTTATTAGTCGAAAACTTGGGAGTTGCCGGTCTCCTTATTCAAAAACATGCTTTGACTAATTTAACCATTTCTAATGAAGCAGGACTTGGGATGCAGGAACTAAGTTTCGCTGTACGCTCTGATTTTCCTGAATTATTAAGTATTTTAAACAAAGCTATTAAAGAATCAGATAAAGATGAGTTAAGAAAAATTAATCAACGCTGGTTATCTTTGTTAACAATACCAAATCAAAATAACAAGCAACAAGATAATGATTGGGTATTAATATTAGTATTTATCCTAGGTATATTTATTATTTTTCTTGCATCTTCATATTATTATAATTCTTTACGCTCAGTACAACTGCTTCTAAAATTTGGATCACAAACATATAAATTTTATGTCTTTAGTTTTGTCTTTGTTTTTATCACTCTTATTATTTTAGCCACTTGGTATGGTATAGGTATAAGTAAGCATAAAGCCTTAGACGCTATTCGAAATTCACTTGAAATTGTTCGAGATTCTACTGGGAATGTTTTGAATATTTGGCTTGAAAATAAAGAATCTATTATTAATCAAATAAGTAGTGAAAATGAATTAATCACTATGGTGGAAAAACTAATAAAAATACCAGCCAATAAAAAATCAATTATAGCTACTGATGTCACCAATGAAATAAGAGCCTTTTTTCGTAAGAAAAAAACTCTTCTTGGTGAATTGGACTTTCTTATAATAAATAAAGATAATATCAGTATCAGTGCGATCATGAATACCAATATTGGCTCAATAAGCCCCATTTCGCAACAAAAGCCCGAACTGTTAAAGAGAGTATTCAATGGTGAAACTGTATTTATTCCACCTATATACTCAGATGTTCAGTTTACTAAAACCAACAACAATAATATTAACAATACTTCATCAACTACTCTATCTGAACCGCCCAAAATATTTATTGCTAGTCCAATTAGAAATAGTACTGGCGAAGTCATTGCTGCCTTTACGTATCGTTTAATACCAAAAAAACAATTTTCACAAATATTAAGTACAGGGCGCTTTGGTGATACAGCTGAAACTTATACATTTGATGATAAAGGTCTACTTTTATCTGAAAGTCGTTTTATCAATGAGCTTGTTACTACTGGCTTATTGCCAGAAAATAGAAATAGTGCTCTATCAATAAAAATATCTGATTCCGGGGGCAGTCTCTTAAAAGGCTTTAGTCCTGATGCATCTAAAGATCTCCCCCTAACAACTATGGCTATTAGTGCGATAAAAAGCAACAAGGAAACAAACATCAAGGGCTATCGTAATTATAACGGGGTCGAAGTTTATGGCGCATGGAGATGGTTAGCTGAACTTGACATTGGCATAGTGGCAGAAATTGGTGTCGAAAGTGCATTGCATTCGTACTATACATCTAGGAATATAATTTTTGCTATTGTAGCGATATTACTAATTATTACATTAACTACATTGGTTTTTACAATAACAATGGCAAATCGTACAAACCGTTTATTAAAGCGTTCACATAATGACTTAGAAGCAAAGGTTAGCGAACGCACAAAAGAAATCAATTCAAAAGACAAGCTGTTTAAATATTTATTAGATTCTAGTCCTATTGGAGTCATGATGACTACATCTGATGCTTTAGTTCAATATGCAAATACCGCAGCAGCAAAAATATTACGCTACAAACATAGACAATTATTAACAAAGAAAATCAATGAATTTTATTACGACCCAAACTTAAGAAACTTCTTGCTTAATGAAATTAAGACAAAAGGTTTTGTTAGTGATCGTAAATTCAAATCAAGACGTGGAGATGGTACCAAAGGCTGGGCTAGGATATCTCTCTTGCCAATTGAATTTCAACAAAAGCCAGTCATACTCTCCTGGTTTTATGACATTACAAGCCAAATGGCGCATGAAAAAGACCTTGCTGAAGCAAAAGAACGTGCTGAAAAAGCAAACCGAGCCAAGTCAGAATTTTTATCTTCAATGAGCCATGAATTACGCACACCTTTAAATGCGATTATTGGTTTTGGGCAGCTTTTAACAATAAAAGCCAAGGACGATGAGACAAAAAATAAACTTGGCGAAATAACAAATGCTGGTCGTTACTTGTTAAGTCTTGTCAATGATATGCTTGATTTGACGGCTATCGAAACTGGAAACTTATCATTATCGTTTGACGATATTAACTTAAATGATATTATTACAGAATGTTTGTCTTTAATTGCGCCATTAGCTGATAAAAGAAACATTCATATAACCTTGCCCTCTTCACAACAATGTATTAGTTGTTATGTATCAGCAGATTACATCCGATTAAAGCAAACCTTCTTAAATTTTTTATCAAATGCTATAAAATATAATCGAGAAGGCGGATGTATCACTGTTAGCTCTAATATTTCCCCTAACAACAAGATTCGTATTACTATAACCGATACAGGTATAGGTATGACAGACTCACAGTTGCAAAATTTGTTTCAGAAATTTAACCGTGTTGGTGCTGAACTGAGCGATATTGAAGGCACTGGAATCGGCCTTGTTATTACAAAACACATTATTGAGTTAATGGGAGGATCTATTGGTGTTGAGAGTCAACTAGGCATAGGGTCATCCTTTTGGGTTGAGCTGAATACATCAAAAAAATCTGATCTTGACCTATAGCTCATATAGACTATATTCTAATTATTAACCCTGCGGCATAATATCGTAATTCAGGACTTCAAGAAATTCTCATATCAAAGAATATTATTGTAGGGTTGGTTAATCTATCTCAAAATAATATGATGCTGAGATGGGGATTTATTGAAGTCCCAACTTGTTGACTTTATTATGAATGGTCTAAGTCTATTCGCCCTTGGACTGCGTTATTAGCATTTGCTTTAGAATGACTAGGACTTCATACTAAAGCCTTGCCAAGAACAAATAGGCTTAGACTGAATTTACGGTATTATGCCGCAGGGTTAATATATGTAGAAGTTCATGAAATATTATAAGAAGAGGTACCGGCTTTAAATCCTTTTCATTTGCCCCTTCTTTTTTTCCTTGCTTCTTTTTTTGCTTCTCTTTTTGCTTCTCTTTTTGCTTCTATTTCAATGGCTTCTATTTTTTCTTGTTCCACTTCATCTGGCAATTCTAAGCATAACCCACCTAGTCTATTCCCACGGTATTCATGGACAACAATGCTTGAGACTTTGTGCAAATCCAACATTTTACGAGACTTTATACAACCACGTTTAGCGCCAATTTGTTCTAGAATTGTATATTCATCATGGCCTAATTCTTCAATGTCAAAACGCTGTTTCAAAATTTCAGGGTATTTTTTCATTAAATAGCCTATCAGATAGAAAGCAATATCTTCATGAGTCATAGCGGTTTCTTTAATAGCGCCTGTAATAGCTAATCTCAAAGCCCAATTTTCATGACCAATGCGTGGCCACAACATCCCTGGTGTATCAAAGAAAGTAATATCTTCCGAAATCTTAATGCGTTGCTGGCCTTTTGTCACTGCAGGTTCATTGCCTGTTTTTGCAACAATACGTCCTGCTAGAATATTAATAATGGTGGATTTTCCAACATTGGGAATACCCATAATCATCGCCGTAACAAATTGATGATCACCTTTATTAGGAAACATCATGCGACATAAATCTAAGATTTTTTTTAAGCTATCGGGGTCTTTTGCACTTAATGCTATTGTTTTAATATTTTCATTTTTTTCAAGGTGGTCTTGCCATTTTTTAACGATAACCGGATCTGATAAATCAGCCTTATTGAATACTTTAATGGATGGTTTATGTGAGGCAAATTCCATCAAAAGTGGATTTTGACTACTGAATGGAATTCTAGCATCTAAGATTTCAATGACGACATCTATCTCCGGCAAAAGTTTTTTTATCTCTTTGCCTGCTTTGTGCATATGCCCTGGAAACCATTGAATTGCCATGTGTAAACCCGATAAATTATTAATTAATGGTCAATATTTTATGAAAGTTGACTGTTAATAGCTATATATTTAATCCTTGGTGATAAAATAAGCGGTTAGTTATAAATTTAATAACAATATGATTTTTGATAAAGAATATGATGTCATTGTGGTTGGTGGCGGACATGCAGGAACGGAAGCTGCTTTGGCTTCTGCTCGTATGGGTGTTTCGACATTATTACTCACACACAATATTGAAACCATAGGTCAAATGAGTTGTAATCCTGCCATTGGTGGAATTGGCAAGGGGCATTTAGTCAAAGAAATTGATGCTATGGGTGGAGTTATGGCACAAGCTACAGATCATGCTGGTATCCAATGGCGTACGCTTAATTCACGTAAAGGACCCGCTGTACGTGCGACACGTGCTCAATGTGACCGAACTTTGTATAGAAATTTTATTCGTAAAACTGTCGAAAACCAGCCAAACTTAGAAATATTCCAACAAGGCGTTGATGATTTAATCATTGAAGACAACAAAGTAACAGCCTGTGTCACCCAGATGGGATTGATATTTAAAGCCAAAACTGTAATACTCACTGTTGGCACTTTCTTAGATGGAAAGATTCATATTGGCCTTTCTAATCATCAAGGTGGACGTGCTGGCGACCCTCCAGCTAAAGCACTGGCAGTAAAATTACGTCAATTGCCTTTTGAAGTGGGTCGTTTAAAAACAGGTACTCCTGCACGTATTGATGGAAATAGTGTTGATTTCACTGTTATGGAAGAACAACCTGGTGACGAAAAAATACCTGTCTTTTCTTACTTAGGCAGTTTGGACGATCATCCTGAACAAATTTCTTGTTATATCACGCATACCAATGAACAAACTCATGAATTTATTCGTGGAGGATTAGACCGTTCACCTATGTATTCTGGTGTTATTGAAGGGACAGGACCTCGATATTGTCCATCGATTGAAGATAAAATCATGCGCTTTGCCGATAAAGATTCTCATCAAATATTTGTCGAACCTGAAGGTTTAGAAACAACTGAATTGTATCCGAATGGTATTTCAACCAGTTTACCTTTTGATGTTCAGCTTAAATTTATCCGTTCAATAAAAGGTTTTGAAAAGGCCTTTATCACTCGTCCAGGTTATGCCATCGAATACGATTATTTCGATCCGCGTGGTTTAAAAGACTCATTAGAAACCAAATATGTAGAGAATCTATTCTTTGCTGGTCAAATTAATGGTACTACGGGTTACGAAGAAGCTGGTGCACAAGGCTTGATTGCTGGCATGAATGCAGCACTTACTGTACAAAACAAACCAACATGGAGTCCTGCTCGATCAGAAGCCTATATTGGCGTGTTAATCGATGACTTAATCACCAAAGGAACAAACGAACCATATCGCATGTTTACTTCACGGGCTGAATACAGATTATTACTGCGAGAAGACAATGCAGATATGCGTTTAACACCAAAAGCACGTGAAATCGGCTTAGTTGATGATACCCGTTGGGAAGCTTTTAGTTTAAAAAAACAATCAGTTGATGATGAATTAAAACAGTTAAAATCCATATGGTTATCTCCCCATAACGAATTGGGCAAAACCTTTATGGAATGCTACCCTGAAATACCGATGACTAAAGAAGTCAGCGCTTACGACTTATTGCGTCGTCCTGAAATCAATTACCCCATGTTAAAGTCAATAGATGGATTAACATCTACTTTAACTGATGAAAAAGCCATCGAACAATTAGAAATTCATGCACAATATTCAGGTTATATGGAACGCCAATTATTAGAAATCGAGAAATCCAAAGCCCAAGAGAATAAAGAAATTCCTAACCAATTTGATTATCAATCGGTAACAGGGTTAAGTGCTGAATTAACCGAAAAATTAACACTGGTAAAACCCCAGACCTTAGG
>Ga0209345_10005132_pt1 | contig 12312 bp, 9 predicted proteins | sample Cruoilmetagenom7_FD_187294 | JGI IMG/M metagenome (GOLD analysis project Ga0209345, IMG submission 187294) | Oil polluted marine microbial communities from Coal Oil Point, Santa Barbara, California, USA - Sample 7 (SPAdes) (version 2) | ecosystem: Environmental > Aquatic > Marine > Oil seeps ...
CCGCCCCGGTCGAGGTCGATCTTGATGTGCTGCGGGCGGATCACGATCTCGACCTCGGCCCCGTCCGGCACGCCGGGGGCGAGGAACTGACCAAAGGGCGTATCGGTCAAAGCGCCGCGAACTGTGCCACGGATCACGTTGATATCGCTGAAAAATGCGACAGAATCGCGATCCTTCGGCGCGTTGTAGATATTGTAGGGCGCGCCCCTTTGAACGATCCGTCCGCCGCGCATCAGGGCGATTTCGTCGGCCATGCGCATCGCCTCATCCGGCTCGTGCGTCACCAGAAGGACGGCGGCATCCTCCTGCTTGAGGATTTCGAGCGTCTGGTCGCGGATGTCATCGCGCAGGCGGTTGTCCAGCCCGGAAAAGGGCTCGTCCATCAGCATGATGCGCGGACGCGGTGCCAGCGCGCGGGCCAGGGCGACGCGCTGCTGCTCGCCCCCCGACAGGGAATGGGGATAGGCGTCGATGAAGCGCAGCAGGCCGACGCGGATCAGCAGTTCCTCGACCCGCGCCCGGCGCGCCTCACGCGGGCCGGACAGGCCGAAGGCGATATTCTCGGCCACGCTGAGGTGAGGAAACAGCGCGAAATCCTGAAACATCAAGCCGATAGCGCGCCGTTCGGGGGGCACCCGGAAGACGGTGTCGCAGATGAGGGCGCCATCGACCCAGATCTCGCCCGAATCCTGCATCTCGACCCCAGCGATCATGCGCAGCGTGGTCGATTTGCCGCAGCCCGACGGGCCCAGCAGGCAGGTCACCTGCCCCGGCATCACCGTCAGCGAGACATTGTCGACCACCGCGACGCCATCAAAGCGTCGCAGCAGGTTGCGAATCTCGAGCCGGGGCACCGGCCCTTTGGCCGGGATGGGGGGAGATTGGGTCAAGCGGGCATTTCCGATCAATACAGTCGGGAAAGGGTCCTATCAGGCAGCGACCGGCATCGCAAGACCGCAGCGGCGCACCGCTGCGGTCGGGTTCTGGTCCGATCTGTGCCGATCTGCGCGGCCTCAGATGGTGGCGTTGGTGGCGCCGCCGTCCAGCAGGACGTTCTGGCCGACGATGAAGCCTGCGTGAACCGAGCACAGGAACGCACAGGTCGCGCCGAATTCCTCGGAGGTGCCATAGCGGCCCGCCGGGATGCTTGCGGCGCGGCGCACCCGTGCCTCTTCAAGGCTGATGCCCTGCGCCTTGGCCACGCCGCCATCCAGCGCATCGGCGCGGTCGGTGGCGTGGATGCCGGGCAGCAGGTTGTTGATCGTGACGCCCTTGCTTGCCACCTGCCGCGCCGTGCCCGCCACATAGCCGGTCAAGCCGGTGCGCGCCGCGTTGCTGAGGCCAAGTTGCGGGATCGGTGCCTTGACCGATTGCGAGGTGATGTTGACGACGCGGCCCCAGCCACGCTCCATCATGGCGGGCATCAGCGCCTTCATCAGCGCGATCGGTGTCAGCATGTTGGAATCGAGCGCGCGGATGAAATCATCGCGGTCCCAGTCCGACCACAGACCCGGCGGCGGACCACCGGCGTTGGTGACAAGGATGTCCACACCCTGTGCCGCGTTCAGCACGGCGGCGCGGCCATTCTCGGTGGTCACATCGGCGGCCACGGTATCGACCGTCACGCCGAAATCCTTGCGGATGGCGGCGGCTGCAGCCTCGAGCGCATCGACGCCGCGTGCGTTCATCACCAGATCGACGCCCGCCTCGGCCAGCGCGCGTGCGCAGCCCAGCCCCAGACCCTTGCTCGATGCGCAGACAAGCGCCCTTTTTCCCTTGATTCCCAGATCCATGCCATCCTCCTGTTTGGTTCTGCCTTGCGGCCCTGAGCGCCTTGCTAGCATCAGGGCACAGGGAAATGCCAGCAAAAGGCCGGGGCGTTGACCATGTTGCGCCACATTCCTATCTTAATCCCTACGGGATCAGCCATGCGGCCCCGGAGACGGGCACAGTCCCGCATGTGTGTTGACGAGTAGTTTGGATCAGAGCCGCAGACCATGATGACACCGACCCAGCCCCCGTCCCTGTCCGGCACTGCCTTTGCGCTGCCCGTGCTTTCCGGTGCCGCACTCGAAGTCGTGTCGGGGGCGAATCTGGGCGATGCGCTGTCCTTTGCCGACGATCTGATCCACGGGGATATCTATGCGCTGGTCAAAGGCGCGCGGACGCGGCGGCTTTCGCTGCACCCGGACGGGCTGGCGCGGTTCCGCGTGGCCGAGGATACCGCCGCAGGCCAGCCCGGCGCCGTCATCCATCTTGACAGCAGCCTGACCTTCATGTCGCCCGATGGTGACACCGCCGAGATCCTTGTTCTGGTCGAGGTGGACGCCGGGGGCGATGTGTCCGAAGTGCACGCCCTGCCGCTGGTGCCCCTGCGGCCCAAGACACGCTACACGCTGGTGACCATCGACACGGTGGGCGCCAGCACCCGGCTGGCCGAGATAGCCTGCGTGTCCTTTACGCGCGGCACCCATATCACCATGGCTTCGGGTGAGCAGCGCCGGATCGAGGATCTGCGCACCGGCGACCGCGTCCTGACCCGCGACGACGGCCCGCAGGAGATCAGGTGGATCGGCCAGACCACCCTGCGCGCCCATGGAGAGCATACGCCCATCGTCATCACCGCAGGCACGCTGCACAATGCGCATGACCTGATCGTGAGCCCGGATCACCGGCTGTTCATCTACCAGCGCTCGGACGTGCTGGGCGCGGGGCGGGCCGAGGTGCTGGTGCGCGCGCGCCATCTGGTCAACGGGGTCAGCGTCTATCGCCAGCAGGGCGGATTCGTGGATTACTTCCAGATCCTGTTCGACCGCCACCAGATCATCTTTGCCGAAGGGATCGCCGCAGAAACCCTGCTGCTGGATTCGCGCACCAGCCCGGCCCTGCCCGCCGATCTGGCCGAACGTCTGGGCAAGACCCTTGCTCCGCACCACGCGGCAGGGCTGGAGGAGTTCGAAGTGCCGGAACGGTTGTTGAACCTGCCCGATGCCGCAGCCCTCCTGCGCCGTGCCTCGCTGGGATGACGGGAGGCGGGTCGGCGCGGGACAGGCGACAGCCACCTGAATTCCTTGCCTTCGGCCGCATCGCTGCCTATACGCGCGCTCATGCTGGATACCCCGTCGAACCGCCCCGCCCTTCCGCCTGAAATTGCCCGCCGCCGGACCTTTGCGATCATCTCGCATCCCGACGCCGGCAAGACGACTCTGACCGAAAAGTTCCTGCTGTTCGGCGGTGCCATCCAGATGGCCGGACAGGTCCGCGCCAAGGGCGAGGCGCGGCGCACGCGGTCGGACTTCATGCAGATGGAGAAGGATCGCGGCATCTCGGTCTCTGCCTCGGCAATGTCCTTTGATTTCCGCAACTTCCGCTTCAATCTTGTGGACACGCCCGGCCACTCGGACTTTTCCGAGGATACCTATCGCACGCTCACGGCGGTGGATGCCGCCGTGATGGTGATCGACGGGGCCAAGGGTGTGGAAAGCCAGACCCGCAAGCTGTTCGAGGTGTGCCGCCTGCGCGATCTGCCGATCCTGACCTTCTGCAACAAGATGGACCGCGAAAGCCGTGATACCTTTGATATCATCGACGAGATCCAGGAGAATCTGGCGATCGACGTGACGCCTGCCAGTTGGCCCATCGGGACGGGACGCGACTTCATCGGCTGCTATGACATGCTGCGCGACCGGCTGGAACTGATGGACCGGGCCGATCGCAACGTGGTGGCGGATTCGGTGCAGATCGACGGTCTGGACGACCCGCGTCTGGCCGAACATGTGCCCGCCGACCTGCTGGAGAAGCTGCGCGAAGAGGTCGAGATGGCCCGCGAATTGCTGCCCAAGCTGGATATCAAGGCGGTGCAGGAAGGCACGATGACACCGATCTGGTTCGGCTCTGCCATCAACTCCTTCGGGGTCAAGGAACTGATGGACGGCATCGGCAACCTGGGGCCGGAACCGCAGCCGCAGCGGGCAGTGCCACGGATGATTCTTCCAGAGGAACCAACAGTTTCCGGCTTTGTCTTCAAAGTTCAGGCGAACATGGACCCCAAGCATCGCGACCGCGTGGCCTTTGTGCGTCTGGCCTCGGGACATTTCATTCGCGGCATGAAGCTGACCCATGTGCGCAGCAAGAAACCGATGACGATCAGCAGCCCGGTGATGTTCCTGGCCTCGGACCGCGAGTTGGCGGAAGAGGCCTGGGCCGGGGATATCATCGGCATCCCCAACCACGGGCAGTTGCGCATCGGCGATACGCTGACCGAGGGCGAGGCGCTGCGCGTGACCGGCATCCCCTCTTTCGCGCCGGAGCTGTTGCAGACCTGTCGCGCGGGCGATCCGATGAAGGCCAAGCATCTGGAAAAGGCGCTGATGCAGTTTGCCGAGGAAGGGGCCGCCAAGGTCTTCAAGCCCGCGTTCGGGTCGGGCTTTATCGTAGGTGTCGTGGGGGCCTTGCAATTCGAGGTGCTGGCCAGCCGGATCGAGCTGGAATACGGCCTGCCCGTGCGGTTCGAGCAGTCGCAGTTCACCTCCACCCGCTGGGTGAACGGTGACCGCCAAGCTGTTGAAAAGTTTGTCAATGTGAACAAGCAGCATATCGCGCACGACCATGATGGCGACATCGTCTATCTGACGCGGCTGCAATGGGACATCGACCGGATCGAGCGGGATTACCCGGAGGTCAAACTGACCGCGACCAAGGAAATGATGGTCTGACGGGCCCGCGCGCGACCATGGCATGGCAGCCATGCCGCAGGCCCTGACAATCTGTGCCGGGTGAGGCTTGGCGGGGTTGCGCGGCGCGCGGCGTCTGACCATTCTCGCCCGCATGAGTGATACCAGTGCCCCCACCTATCCCGGCGGTTTCGACGCCATCCTGACGCAGATGGAGGGGCGGCGCGATCCGTTCACCTATGAGGGCGACGAAGCCCTGCCCCCGCTGGACGTGGATCTTGAGCCGCTCAAGACCGCGCGGGTCGACAAGCGCGCGCCGAGTGTGGATGGATCACGCTCCACCTATGCCCGCAAGCTGCGAGAACTGTCGGACGAGTTCGATGGCCTGCCCGAAATCATGCTGCTGCACGGTCTGCTGATCGCCCATCTGCGCCGCCGCAGCGCGCCGCCGCATACGGCGGCGCTTTTCCTGCGCCTCTGGGCCGAGGAATCGGACTGGCTTCTGGCGCGGCTGGATGCGCGCTGGCTGGTGTCGGCGATCACCACGTTCGGCGATCACGGCGCGACCGAGGTGCAGCGGCGGGTCGGGCAGTCCCTGAGCCTGATGTTCGGGATGATGAAGCTTTACGAGACTGAGCGGCTCTATTCGGGCGCCCCCCCGGATGAGGCCTTTGCCTGGGCGAAACGGCCACAGACACCGCTGGCGTTGCAGATGGATACCTATGCGCTGGGGGGCGGCGGACTGGATGTGAACATGCTGGGGCGCATGTGGCAGGATGCGGGCACCGATCCCGTGCTGGCACCGCTGGCGCGGCATCTGCTGGAACTGCTGATCGCGGATGATCGCACGGTGTTTCGCCGGTTGCGGCTGATGCGCCGCCAGCGCGAGAAGGCGCAGAAGGCGGAAGGTGTGCGTCCCAAGCGCGGCCATGCCGCCCCGGCAGAGCACATTCCGGTGCCTGCCCGTGCCGTCAAGACCGACCCCGCAACGCTGCGCTGGGGCACGGTATCGCTGGTCAAGGCCCCGCTGGCGCGGATCGCCGCTTTCGCCGCGCATCATCTGGACATGGGCGCGGACCGGATACATCTGCATCTGGACGAACCGCAGCCCGATGTGCTGGATTTTCTGGCGCGCCATCCGAGCATCGCGGTCACGACCTGCGACAGCGCCTGGTGGGCTGGTCAGAAGAAACCCCGCATGAAGACGCATCAGTTGCGGCAGGCCTGGATCGCCACGCAGACCTATCAGCAGAGCGATATGGATTTTCTGGCCCATATCGACGTGGATGAATTCATCCTGTCGCCAGAGGGCTTCAAGGACAGGCTGGCCGCCCTGCCCGCCGATATCGCCGCCCTGCACCTGCCACCGGCTGAGCTGCTGGCCGGCACCACCGACCTGTTCAAGCTGACCCCGGCCGATGCGGGACAGGAGAAGGCGGTGCTGGAGGATGTCTATCCCAATTTCGGCGGCCATCTGCGCGGCGGGTTCATCAGCCACCGCGAGGGCAAGCTGATCGCACGCTGCGGCCTGCAAGGGGTCCGTTTTGGCCTGCATGCGCTGCTGCTGAACGGGCATCCGGCCAGCAACCGCATGGCCTTGCCCGGGGTGAGGCTTGGCCATGCCCATGCGCCCGACTGGCAGACGTTCCAGCGGCATCTGGAATTCCGTCTGACGCAAGGGTCCTATCGCAAGACCGATGACGAGGTTCTGGGCCTGCACGATATCCTCGCCCTCTTGCAGGAGGAGGATGGCGAGCATGGCCTGCGCGCCTTCTTCGCCGAGGTCTGCGAGGGCAACGCACGGCTGACCGCAGCGCTGGAGGCGCGCGGGATGCTGCTGCGGGCGCCGCTGGATCATGACGCCAAGGTCAAGCGTATTTTCGGCGCGATCCCAAAGGGTTGAATGGCATGTCTCACGCGGAAACCTTGCCGAAATGGGGTATCGTGTCCACCATCAAGGCACCTGTCCCGGCGATCCTAGCCTTTGCCGCCCATCACCTTGATCTGGGCGCGCATCGGATCTTTGTCTATCTGGATGACGACAACCGGGCGGGATTCGACATTCTCAAGTCCCACCCGAAGATACGGCCCATGCTGACGGATGACGCCTATTGGCGCGCGCTCGGCATGAAGCGCCGCGCCAAGCACCAGTCGCGCCAGTTCGAGAACGCCCGCCACGCCTATGGCCGGGCCGGTGATCTGGACTGGCTGGCGCATATCGACGTGGATGAATTCCTGATCCCGGCGCAGCCCGTTGCCGCCCAATTGGCCGCCCTGCCCGAGGCCTGTTTCTGCGCCCGTGTCCGCCCGATTGAGGCGCTGGCCCCGACCGCTGCGGATCAGCCGCTCCATGCCAAGGCCTGCGCGCTGGACCGGACCACGCGCAACCGGCAGACCGAACGGCTCTATCCCGATTACGGCGCGCATCTGAACGGCGGGTTTCTCAGCCATGTGGCGGGCAAGCTGTTCTATCGCACCGGCGTCGCGGATCTGAAGGTGAACATCCACAACATTCTGGTCGGTGAGGCGCAGAATCCCGGCCAACAGGAACTGACCGGCACGGACCTGCTGCATCTGCATGCCAAGACATGGGAGGCTTTCATTGCGGCTTTCCACTACCGGCTGGACAAAGGCAGCTACAGGGCCGAGCTGAAGCCGAACCGGCCCGTGGACCGGGGTGGCCTGACCCTGCACGAGATGTTCAAGGCGATCCACGACGCGGATGGCGAGAGTGGTCTGCGCCGCTTTTACGATGCGGTCTGCACCGCCGCCCCCGCCCATCTGGCCGCACTCGAGGCAGAGGGACTGCTGCGCCGCCCGCTCCTTGACCTTGAGGCGGCCGTGAAACGGCACTTTCCGCAGGCGTGAGACCGGGTCCAGAAGGCGTCAATCCCTGCTCTCATTGACCGCAGCCGCGCTTTAGGCTATGGCCTGCGCGGGGATCACATATGTGGATAACCACGGGGCCAGAGGGGCCCGACCCCCATCAGACGCAACGGGCCGTGACGTGTCCGTACTCAACGGATACACATGATAAAATTCTCTGATCTCAAACTCGACCCCAAGGTCCTCAAGGCGATTGAGGATGCCGGGTACGAAACCCCCACCCCGATCCAGGCAGGGGCCATTCCGCCCGCACTTGAAGGGCGCGACGTTCTGGGGATCGCCCAGACCGGAACCGGCAAGACCGCCAGCTTCACGCTGCCGATGATCACGCTGCTGGCGAAGGGTCGCGCGCGCGCGCGGATGCCGCGCAGCCTTGTGCTGTGCCCGACCCGCGAACTGGCGGCGCAGGTGGCCGAGAACTTCGACACCTATACGAAATACCACAAGCTGACCAAGGCGCTGCTGATCGGCGGCGTGTCCTTCAAGGAACAGGATCAGCTGATCGACCGTGGCGTCGACGTTCTGATCGCCACGCCCGGCCGCCTTCTGGATCATTTCGAGCGCGGCAAGCTGCTGCTGACCGGTGTGCAGATCATGGTCGTCGACGAGGCGGACCGGATGCTGGACATGGGTTTCATCCCCGATATCGAGCGGATTTTCAGCCTGACGCCCTTCACGCGCCAGACCCTGTTCTTCAGCGCCACCATGGCGCCCGAGATCGAGCGGATCACCAACACCTTCCTGTCCGCGCCGGAGCGGGTGGAAGTGGCGCGGCAGGCCAGCGCCTCGGCCACGATCACGCAGGGCGTGGTCATGTTCAAGGGCAGCCGCAAGGATCAGGAAGCCAGCGAGAAGCGTCAGCTTCTGCGCGCCCTGATCGACAGCGAAGGCGAGAAATGCCGCAACGCGATCATCTTCTGCAACCGCAAGACGGATGTGGATATCGTGGCGAAATCGCTGATGAAATACGGCTATGACGCAGCGCCGATTCATGGCGATCTGGAGCAGTCGCAGCGCACGCGCACGCTGGACGGGTTCCGCGATGGCACGCTGCGATTCCTTGTCGCCTCGGATGTGGCGGCGCGCGGTCTGGACATTCCGAACGTGAGCCATGTGTTCAACTTCGACGTGCCCAGCCATGCCGAAGATTATGTCCACCGCATCGGGCGTACCGGGCGCGCGGGTAAACTTGGCACCACGATCATGATCTGCACCCCGCGCGACGACAAGAATTTCGCCGATGTGGAACGCCTGTTGCAGACCGAGATCCCGCGCCTTGCCAATCCGCTGGAGGGTGTGATCACCCCGGCCAAGGATGACGAGGGTGACAGCGCCGAGCGCGGCACCTCCTCGCGCAGCCGGTCGTCCAGCAGCCGCTCGCGGTCCTCGCGCAGCCGGTCGGGCGACAAACCCGCAGGTGACAAGCCCGCCCCCGCCGAGAGCGCCCCCAAGGCGGAGGTGGTGGCCGAGGCGGCTCCGGCCCGCGAAGCCAAGCCGCGTGATGACAAGCCCCGTGACGAGAAGCCCCGCGAAGACCGCGTCAGCGAGACCCGCGCCCGTGAGGATCGTCCACGTGAAGACCGTCCGCGTGAGGACCGTCCGCGTGAGGATCGCCGCACCGAAGGCCGGTCGGACAATCGCTCCGACAACCGCTCGGACGACCGTCGCGACCGCGACCGCTCGCGCAACAACAACGGGCGCGACAACGGGCCCAAGGTGGTGGGCATGGGGGATCACCTTCCCAGCTTCATCGCGCTGAGCTTTGACGAGCGTCGCACCAGCTGATCCGCTGAGCGTATCACGCATGGAAAACCCGCACCGGTCGCCCGGCGCGGGTTTTTTCTTGTCTGGCGATGGTCGGGATCAGATCGGAAAGACCGGTACGCTCATGATCGCCATGACAAAGGCGCCGATTGTCATCAGCACGAAGCCCGCTGACAGGCCCCAGACCGCGCGCAGCGCCGCCTTGGGCGATAGCAGGCGCGCCGCCAGCATACCCCCCAGCGGGATCACATGCATCGCATGGGTCGCCAGAAAGTGCGGCAGGCGCAGGTCACCGACCTCCCGCGACCAGCCCATCAGGGGCACCCTCGCGCCGCTTGCGGGCACGCCCACCAGATGGCCGGGCTGCGAGGACATGTAGCCAGCCACGATCACCGTCAGCACAAAGGTCAGCACCAGCCCCAGCGCCACCGACAGACGCAGCGCCCTGTCCGGCAACCCGGCCGGATTGCGCCAGATCGCGATGCCGTAAACCAGACTGGCCGAGGTCAGGGTCACCGCGAACACCCCCATAAGGCCGTAGATCCCCTCCATCACCGGGGAGGACAGGTTGAAATGCGAGGCGGTGCCGAACATGGCCGCGCCGCCGATCCAGGCCATTTCGCCCAGCACGCAGATGATCACGACAGCGGAAAAGATCCGCAAGGCGCGGCGGTCCAGCATGCCGTTGGGCAGGAAGCGCGCGAAGAAGGCAAGGCTGAGCAGGTAGACGGCCAGCGCGAATTCGAACTTGAGGGGTTTGAGCCAGATGCTTTCGCCCTGAAAGAGGCGCGGATCAAGCTGCATCGCAAGACCTGTCGGGATCATGCTGAACAGCAGGACGCCGCCAAGCATGGCAAGGCGCGGATCGGGTCCGAACAAGGCGGGGATCATGCCGCGCAGGGTCAGGGCAGGCATGGGCGGGGAAAAGGTTGCATCAGTCATATCAAGCCTCGATTTCGCGAAAGGTGAAGGCGCGGCGGGCCGCACCGATGGAGAGGAACAGGACCAGACCCACCGGGCCGAACAGGAAGGTCAGCAGCAGGCAGGGCAGCACGAGCAGATGCGGAACACCGTCGCGCCGCGCCTGCCGCGCGATCCAGCCCCCGATGAACAGATCGAAGGCCAGAAAATGCACCCAGCCCGCCAGCGCCATCCACGGGTCGGACAGAAGCAGCATCACATTGGCGAGGCTGTCGAAACCGCCCTGCCCCTGCCACCAGTAGCCGAGGATCACGGCGGCATATCCGACCGACAGGATCGCGGGGATCGTGTACCCGCCGATCCGGTCGGCCCATTTCGGCGCCAGCGGCGCCAGTGCAAGAGAGGCCCAACCGACCATCGCGATCGGACCGGCAATCTGGAATAGGCTGTCAGGGGTCATGGCTTACCTCATCTGGACAATGACAAGATAAAGGTGCCATTCACATCTGGACACTGTCAAGACTATAATTTGACACTGTCCAGATCATGGGTTAAAGGGATGAAATGACGGAAGAAAAGACAACCTACCATCACGGCGATCTGCGCGCGGCCCTTCTGGCGGCCGCCGAATCCGTTCTGGCCGAAACGGGAATCGAAGGGTTCTCCCTGCGCCGCGTCGCGCGCGAAGTGGGTGTCAGCCATTCGGCCCCCGCCCATCACTTCGGTGACACGCAGGGCCTGCTGGCGGCATTGGCGACCGAAGGGTTCCGACGCTTTCTGGATGCGATGCAGGCACGGCAGGCAAGCTGCCGGAGCGATGACCCAAAGGCATTGCTGATCGCCTCGGGGCTGGGTTATCTGGATTTCACCCTCGCCTCGCCCGCGCTGTTCAAGCTGATGTTCGGGTCGGACAGGGTCGATACATGCGACCCGGATCTGGAGAAGGTCGCAGCAGCCTCATTCGATCATCTGGCCAGCGACATATCCCGCCTGCGCGGTGTCTCGCCCTATGAGGATGCGGATGCCATGGCCGATGTCATGGCCAGTTGGAGCATGGTGCACGGGTTCGCATCGCTGCTGCTGTCAGGCCGGATGTATCCGGTGCAGGCGATGACGCAGGCCGAGCGCGAGGCGTTTTTCGGCAAGATCTTCGCCCGCGTCACAGGGTGAACGCGGGCGAAAGGTGTGTCAGGCGCTCAGGCGGCTGATGACCACCGTCACTTCGGGTTTCTTGCCGATCTCGTCCAGTGCTGTCTGGCGGACGATCTTCTTCAGCTGCTGTTCCAGCTTGTCATCATCGGCCAGCGTCACTTCCGAGGCGCGGTTGATGAACTGTTCCAGATCGGCCTCCAGCACATCGACCAGCGGTGCACGGGACCGCCCGGTCTGGGCCAGCCCCATGATCTCGCACCAGGGTTCTCCCAAAGGCTCGTTCTCGTCGTCGAGGATCAGGGTGACCGTCACATGCCCGTTCAGCGCCATGCGGATACGGTCGCGCACGATGCCGTCCATCGCGCCGACCTGTGCGGTGCCGTCCAGATAGGTGCGCCCGGTTTCCACATAGCCCGCCACGGCAGGCTCGTTGCCGCCGAGGTTCACGATCATGCCGTTGGAGGCCAGGATCGACTGGAAACGGTTGCCCTTGGCGATCTTGACCATCTCGCGCAGGTGGCGATGCTCGCCATGCATCGGGATCACGATCTGCGGCTTGACCAGCTTTTGCATGTATTCGATGTCGGGCCGGTTGGCGTGGCCGGACACGTGATACTTGCCGTTGCTGTCATCGACCACATCCACGCCCATTTCGCTGAACTGGTTGATGATGCGGATGACGCCCTTTTCATTGCCGGGAATCGTCTTGGACGAGAACAGGAACATGTCCCCTTCCTTGAGCACGACGCCCTGATACTTGCCATTGGCAAGCTGCGCGCTGGCGGCGCGGCGTTCGCCCTGACTGCCGGTGACGATCAGCATGACATTGTCGCGCGGCATCATCATCGCGTCTTCGGGGCTGACCACCTTGGGAAAGGATGTCAGCACGCCTGTCTCGATCGAGGCCTCGATCGAG
>Ga0209345_10005133_pt1 | contig 12307 bp, 8 predicted proteins | sample Cruoilmetagenom7_FD_187294 | JGI IMG/M metagenome (GOLD analysis project Ga0209345, IMG submission 187294) | Oil polluted marine microbial communities from Coal Oil Point, Santa Barbara, California, USA - Sample 7 (SPAdes) (version 2) | ecosystem: Environmental > Aquatic > Marine > Oil seeps ...
GAAGATCAGGCCGTGCGCGAAGCGCGGGTGGTCGAGTTTGGGCGCGAGGTTTATGAGGGGCGGGGCCAGATCAAGCCGCTCAATTCAGAGTGGGACCATATGATCCTTAATCTGCTGGAAACACGCAATTGGGATGCGTTTGATAAACTTAAGGCTAATCAAGTGGTGGAAACCGCTGGGGCAGCTGCGAATGAGATACTGTGTTGGCTGGCAGCCGCCGCGGCGATGGATGTCTGCGCACCTTATCGAGTGGTGCAGAAGGATTATCAGCCTGCGCCTGGATGGATCGCAGGGGTAGGTCATCTTGCGGCTGTTCCAGACAGCTAGGGGTAATTCGAACAACTAAAAGAAGAAATTCGCGTACTAAAAACCAAAATAAAAATAATAATATTTAATAGTAACTTGCCGTTGCGGTGACGGCAAAAAAGTGAGGGGAATTAGAATGAGTCCGGATCGTATTAAAAGAAATGCTATTCTTGGGATACTAGCTGGCTGCAGCTGGAGCGCGATCACCCATGCTGAAGTAGCTGAAGAGGGCCAATCTCTGGCTGAGGAGCAACAGCCTCAGGCAATGAGGGCGGCTCCTGCAAATAATGAAATTGTCGTAACTGCACGTAAACGCGAAGAAAACCTACGCGATGTGCCTATCTCGATCACTGCAGTGGGCGGCGAAGCGATCAGCGAACGTCAAATCATCAATCAGGCTGAACTTTCCTTCAGTGTAGCGAGTTATCAGCAGACCAACGGCGTGAACGTTGCCAGCTTTATGCGTGGTATCGGATCCGGCTCGAACCCGTCATTCGAGCAAGCGGTCGGTACATTTGTGGATGGGATCTACGCGGGCCGCGGTGCTCAGCAGACCTATCCTTATTTCGATCTTGAGCGCGCCGAAGTGCTGCGTGGTCCGCAGGTTACCCTTTATGGTAACAGCGCAATCGCAGGTGCGGTTAATGCTATCAGCCGTAAGCCTGGCAATGAACTATCCGGTGATTTCAAGGCCAGCTATGAATTCAACCATCAACAGGTTTATTTGGAAGGCGGCCTAACGGTTCCAGTAACTGACAAGCTGTCAATTCGAGCTGCTGGTTTCTTTGATAGTCTCGGTGAAGGTTGGCTAACGACTTATCGCCCTCTCCAGTTTCCGGGCTGGAGCAGGCAGGATCCAACTTGGGAAAATTGGGGCGGTCGACTTACCGGGCGATACGAATTCAGCCCCGACGTTGAGCTTGATTTCAAATATGAAATTACCGACCTGAATAGGAAGGGTAATACGCTCCAGCCAGTTGCCAACTTTGGCACACCATCGGTCACGGAGTTTAACTTCGATCGGGAACGCAGTTTCGGCAATGGTCCACCATTGCCTGATTATGAATATGATGCAATGCTCATGAAGAGTCAGACACTACAAGGTACGCTTTCGATTGAAACCGGTTTGGGCACTGTTTCGGCAACGTCAGCCTATGTTTGGTACGATTGGTTTTTGAACACTGAAGCAGATATGACACCAACTCCACAGTTCAACTTCTCGCATTCCGAAGATTTCAACTTGTTCAGCCAGGAGCTGCGGCTTACCTCTGACGGGTATGGTGACTTCGATTACGTCGCGGGTGTGTTCTTCCAAAGAGACAATTTGTTCTTGGAGGGTGATTTTGAGGGTAATCTTGCTGAGGCCGGTGCACCTTTGCCTCCCTTTGCGCGGATCATCAGGCTTGATCAGAGGACCGATTCATATTCGGGCTTCTTTGACGGCACTTACAAGATTACCGATCGTTTGACGCTGAATCTTGGCGCCCGTTATCTTCATACTAAGAAGACCGCGTCACAATATTCGCGCGCCCATGACATCGTAGGCAATGCACCTCGTCCCGATCTGGAAGTTCCGTTGGCTGCTCTTGGCGGTAATTCACTTTTCAGTTTAGTCTTTGGCCAGCCGCATATTTTCGATGATCTCGAATTGTCGGAAAATCACTTCATGCCACTGGCTGGTTTGAAGTATCAGATAGCTGATGATCACATGGCCTATGTGAAGGTGACCAAAGGCGCGAAGGCCGGCGGATTTGATTGGGCGGTTAACCACCTCAATCGCGATAATGTCGATTTCAAGCCAGAAAAGGCGACTTCTTATGAAATCGGTTTTCGCGGAAACTTCGCCGATCTTGGCGTGACCTATGGTGTTACCGCCTATCAAATGGACGTGGATGACTTGCAGGTCAGCGCGTTTGACGGAAACCTAGGCTATATCGTCGGTAACGCGGCTGCTGCGCGGTCCAAGGGTGTCGAGGCCGAAGTGTCTTGGGCCCCAACCAATACGCTTCAGCTGAATGGTTCGATGGGTTATACCGACGCAAAATATGTGTCGTTCCCAGGTGCCGCTTGTTACGTCGAACTGCGTGAGGCCACGCCTGCAGGTACTCCGTGCGTTCGCGATATGTCTGGTGAGCGCCTGCCATTTACTTCTAAATGGTCTTATTCGCTGAGCGCGCAACACACTCTTGAACTGGGTGACTTCAACATCAAAACCAATGTTGATTACAACTATCGCAGTTCAACGAACGTTGCTGCAATCACCGATCCAGGCCAGTGGGAACGCCCTGTAGGCCTTCTCAACGGGCGTATCGCCATTTCGCCTGACGTTGGCGGCTGGCAAATTGCGCTCTTTGGGAAGAACCTGACCGATGAACTGTTCAGCACTTATGGCACAGAAGCCCCGTCTAACAATCTGGTGCGTCTGCGTGATACCGAACGTCCACGTCAATTTGGTGTCGAACTGGGTTGGAATTTCTAACCATCTGAACTAACGATAATTAACGGATAGAGAAATAAAGATGACACTCTCGTATGACGATCAGGCAACCGTTGATAAGCTGATTGTGGATCCTACTGTCTATGCGACGCAGGAAAGATATCACGATCTCTTTCGCTACCTACGGGCTGAGGATCCCGTCCGATGGACAGAACCGGAGGGTTTTCCTCCGTTCTGGACCGTCGCCAAAAATGCCGACATTTGCGAGGTGCAGCGGCAGCCCGCATTATTCATCAATGCGCCGCGCAACACATTGTTGCCGACCGCTGTTGAAGGACGCCTGCAAAAAGAATTGGGCAGCAAGCTCATCATGAACACCATGCTCTCGATGGACGGGCCAGAGCATCAGGCAATGCGCCGGTTGGGCGCTGATCGCTTTACACCGGCCGGCGTCTCTGGCCTCAAGGACGATATCAAAGAAATTGCTCATGATTTCATTGATCGTATGGCAGAGCAGGGCTCGGGTTGCGATTTCACCAGTACGGTTTCGGCGATGTATCCGCTGCGGGTCATCCTTCGTGTCTTCGGTCTCGAGGATTCTGAGGAACATGAAATGCATCTGCGTTCGCGGGCATTTGTGGATGCGCAAAATCCCGCCCGCGAGAGAAGAGGCACTCAGGGCGAAGAGATGTTGGAAGGCTGGAACAGCTTCTGCAGGTATTTTGCGCCGCTGGTAGAAGATCGCCGCAAAAATCCACGTGATGACCTAGCCAGCGTTATCGCGAATGCTACGTTTGACGGTGAACTTATCAGTGATCGCCGTCTGTTTTCATACTATATTCTGGTGGTTGTCGCTGGTCATGATACGACGAGTACATCCCTGGGCGCAGGCATGTTACAATTGCTCCGCAACCGAGATCAGTATGACCGACTAAAGGCTGATCCCAGCCTGGTTTCAACCGCAGTGGATGAAATGATCCGCTGGACCCACCCGGTGCGCCATTTCCTGCGCACTGCGACGGAGGATTACGAATTAAGAGGTAAGAAAATCCGCAAGGGTGACACCCTGATGATGGCGCTTGGATCGGCATGTCGGGACGAAGACGTCTTCGATGCTCCCTTCCAATTTGATGTAGGCCGCAAGCCGAACCGACATATCGGTTTCGGGTTTGGAGCCCATGTTTGCTTAGGCCAGTTTCTGGCGCGGTTGGAACTTAAGACATTCATGGAGGTGTTTCTCGAGAGGGTTGAGAACATGGAACTGGCCGGTGAACCGCAACTTTCGTCGACCCTGTTTCTTGGCAATGTAGACAGCCTACCTGTGCGTTATACGCTCAGGCCCCGATAAACGGGAATACCAGCAAAGAAATGAGGGCGAGATGAAGATTTCAGCAGCAGTTTTGCGCGGTCCGGAAGACCTTTACAGTATCGAGGATTTGGACCTGCCTGAACCGGACGCAGGTCAAATTCTCGTCCGTATCGTTGCCAGCGGCTTTTGCCATACCGATGCGGTGCCTCGCCGAGCACCGGCTGATGCAGCATTTAAACCCTTGGTGACGGGCCACGAAGGGGCTGGCATCGTCGAGCGGGTGGGCGCGGGTGTTTCCAGCATCGTCGCAGGCGATCATATTATTTTGTCATATGATTCTTGCGGCGAATGCGCCCGATGTCTGGCTGAACAGCCGTTCTTTTGTGATCATTTTGTGTCCCTCAACATTGTGGGAGCAGACCAGCAAAATAATTCTACAACCGACGCCGGCGGCAGGAGTGTGCGCACCCGTTGGTTCGGGCAATCTTCTTTTGCCACTTATGCCATTGCAAATGTTCGTAATGCTACGGTGGTAGACAAGGATTTGCCGCTTGAAACACTATGCCCCCTTGGTTGCGGCATCCAGACCGGTGCCGGCACCGTCGCGAACATCTTTGGTATTGTCCCGGGTCAATCATTAGTGGTGTTCGGAACCGGCGGGGTAGGCATGGCAGCGATCATGATGGCAAGAGCCTTGGGCGCGGACACGATTATTGCAGTGGATTTAAAACAGGGACGGCTGGACACCGCGCGTGAGTGCGGGGCCACTCATACTGTGCTTGCCGGAACTGAAGATGTGGAGGCCGTAGTGACCGAAGCGGTGCCAGGCGGCGCCGATTTCAGTTTTGATACAACTGGCCGGCCCGACATTCTGCGTCAGGCTGTCAATTGCATCCGTCAGGGCGGGGTCTGCGCACAGGTTGGCGGCATCGAAGATTTGGTCATTCCAGCGGCAGCTCTAAATGGAAAAATGCTGACCCGCGTAATTGAAGGCAATGCGGTGCCGCAAAAGTTCATTCCGCAGCTGATCGGATTGTGGAGGGATGGTCTTCTGCCGCTTGAGCGGATCATCAAGACATTCCCGCTGGCCGATATTAACGCCGCGGAACAGGCATCGGCGGATGGATCAGTGATCAAACCGGTGATCGTGCCGAGGCGGGCATGATGGCTAGCGGTGCCGAACTAAGGGGGCACAATGAAGCGGAGCAGACCATGACATTTCGATTGCTGATAGACGGGCAACTTGTGGATGGGGCCGCAGGGCTGGATGTGGTAAATCCGGCCACGGAACAAGTAATCGCCAGCGCCCCACGCTCCGATGCCGCGCAACTCAATGCCGCTGTAGCCGCTGCGAAGGCTGCTTTTCCTGGCTGGGCCGCGACCTCATGGGAAGATCGTGCGCGCACTTTGCTGGTGATTGCCGATGCGATTGAATCGCATCGCGATGAACTTGGGGCTCTTATTACCGCCGAACAGGGTAAGCCGATATCCGAAGGCATCCGGGAAGTTTCAGGGGCGATTGGTACCTTTCGCGCATTTGCGTCGATGACGATGCCCGCGCGGGTATTCAAAGGTGCCGCAGGAGAAGAAATTTACGAACGCAATAGTCCATTGGGCGTGGTTGCGGCGATTGGTCCGTGGAACTTTCCTCTTCTGCTTCTGGTGGCCAAGATCGCTCCTGCTCTGATCACCGGAAACACCCTGATCGTAAAGCCTGCGCCGACCACACCGTTGACCGTCATCCGATTTGGGGAGATCATGGCCGATCTTCTGCCGCCGGGCGTACTTAATGTGGTCGTCGATGATAATGATCTGGGCGATATGCTAACGTCGCATCGCGATGTGGTGAAAGTATCGTTCACTGGTTCTACCGAGACCGGGCGAAAAGTAATGGCAAGTGGTGCTTCAACCTTGAAGCGCCTTACGCTGGAACTGGGCGGAAACGACGCGGCCATCGTGCTCGACGATGTGGATCCCAAGGCTGTTGCTAAACAGATTTTCGAACGTGCAATGATCAATTCGGGACAGGTCTGCGTTGCGATCAAACGCGTTTATGTTCCAGAAGATATTTATGATGATGTCTGTGCCGAACTTACCGAGCTGGCCAATAACGCGATTGTTGGCGAAGGAATGGATCCGCAATCGCAATATGGTCCGGTCCAGAATCGTACGCAATTTGAACGCATTAAGGAATTGATCGCTGATACCGCTGAAGCGGGAACGATCCTTGCGGGCGGCATTCCTGCTGAGGGAACGGTTGGTTTCTTCGTGAAGCCGACGATTGTGGGCAGTCTGCCCGAGAATGCGCGTCTAGTTCAGGAAGAACAATTCGGTCCTGTAATTCCGGTTTTATCCTATATGGATCTGGACGAGGCCATCGCGCGCGCCAATGCGACCGAGTTCGGCTTGGGCGCATCAGTCTGGACCAATGACAGCATTCGGGGAGAGGAAGTCGCCGCCCGGCTTTTGGCCGGAACGGTGTGGATCAACAGGCATGGCGATCTTTCGCCGCTGATACCGTTCTGCGGTAGCAAGATGTCTGGCATCGGCACCGACTTTGGCGAGGATGGCCTTAAGAATTATTGCCAGTCCAAAATTGTGAATATTGGAAAAGCATCCATCGTTGATAATGAATGCGGAACGCCGCAGGTAAACGAAGAAGGGGCGGTATGGAAGAAGTAGCGATGTTAGCTACTGTACCCGAACGGGTGGTCATAGTGGGGGGCGGCATTGCCAGTGATGCCTGCGCTGCTGAATTGCGGCAATCCGGCTATAATGGCAGTATCCAAATGCTCTGCGGGGAGCCATGGCGACCTTACGAGCGTCCGCCACTTTCGAAGGAAGCATTGGACGATAAAGGTTCGATTGAAGGACGTTTCTTTCTTCATCCTGAAAGTTGGTATGACGATAACGCCATAGAATTGCGTTTGGGCGTTCACGCGGCAGGCCTGGATACCCGCCAGAATACCGTCGAACTAACGACGGGAGAGAAAATCGGTTTTGACCGGTTATTGCTGGCAACTGGAGGCACTGTTCGCAAGCTTCGGATCGAAGGGGGCGAGGCGCCTAATGTGCATTACCTGCGGACCAAAGATGATGCCCTGTCGTTGGCATCCGCGCTGACCCAAGGGTCAAGCATTGCGATTATTGGCATGGGAGTGATCGGTGCCGAAATCGCGGCCAGCGCCCGCAAACTTGGCTGCAACGTCACAGCGATCGAGCCTGAGACTGGCCCGATGACGCGTGCCTTGGGTTCTCAGCTCAGCAATTGGCTGGCTGGTGTTCATCACAAGCAAGGTGTTCAGGCCCTATACGGCGTCTCTGTTGCCCGCTTTGTGATGGAGGATGGCTTGGTCCGGGCGGTAGAATGCAATGATGGCACCCTTGTCAGCTGCGACGCGGTTTGCGTGGGAATCGGCATCATTCCCGAAACAGGGCTGGCCAGCGACGCGGGTCTGGCTGTTGCTAACGGGATTGTTGTTGATCACCAGAACAGGACCAGTGTTCCCTCAATATTTTCAGCCGGGGATGTCGCCGAACTGCCCGCGTTTGATGGAGCGGATAGGGTGAGGTATGAAACCTATCAAAATGCTGCCGAACAAGGTGCGACCGCAGCGCGGGCAATGTTGGGCCAAGCTGCCGATAACACTGGCCCGTGCACATTCTGGACCAACCAATATGATTTGAACATTCAGAGCGCCGGAAAGGTTTCTGATGAGTTCTCGATTGTCTGGCGCGGATCAATGGGCGATGATGGGTTCGTGGCGTTTTTTCTAGATGGAGAACGCCTCGTTGGCGCAGTTGCGGTAAATCGTGCGAGAGATATGGCTGTTGCCCGCAAGCTGGTCGCAGCTAAGATAGACGTGAAGCCCGAAGACTTGGCGTCCGAGGCCTTGCCGCTGCGAAGTTTACTCAAGGCCTTGAGCAAAAATTGACAGCAGGGCGGCCAGCCGCTGCCACATTTTCTTATCACCTAACAATAGTAAAAATGGGCGCAAAATGTCTAATAAATGGATAAAAACCTGCAATAAAAGCGACGTTTCCGAAGAGGGACCCTATTGTTTCGCAGTTTCTACAGAGAAAAATATTGCAATTTACAAAATAGATGAACAATTCTTCTGTACTGATGATTTATGCACGCATGGGAATGCATCGTTAAGCGAAGGGTTTCAGGATGATGGTATTATAGAATGTCCGTTTCACGGGGGTGCATTTAACATCCGAACAGGTGAGCCCACGAGCTATCCCTGCATAAACGCCATACGCACTTATCCTGTGAAGATTGAGGATGACACCATCATGGTCGCTTATGATGGAGAATGAACCAAAGGCCCGCCTTAACCATTTGTTCTGAAGTGGATTGCCAGGGACTGGACCACAGAAAAGGGCCGCTATGAGAAAGGCAACGAATAAGTCTAGCAATAGAAGTTCACCAACGACCGTGTATTCGGTGACTGGCGAGACGCTCTCTATCTTCGATTATAGCCTTTACCGAAACGTTTTATATAGCGTTCCCTTAAATGCTTCGTGCGGTCTGTGTACGCGCGTCCATTCATCAAGTTTGGCCTCCAGATTGACGTCCCTCTACCCCGACGCCGAGTGCCTCTATGTCAAGCTCAATACTCACCTCAGAATGACTTGGGCAAGCCCAGCACATGCGTTGCGACATGACTAAGGATCAGGTTCGTGCTGATCGGAGCAACTTGATACAGGCGGGTTTCACGGAACTTGCGCTCAATATCGTACTCTTCTGCAAAACCAAAGCCGCCGTGGGTCTGCACACACATGTCCGCTGCATACCAGCTCGCTTCGGACGCCAGCATCTTCGCCATATTGGCTTCTGAACCACAAGGCAGGCCAGCTTCGAACATTGCAGCGGCCTTATTCACCATCTCGGCAGCGGCGGACAACTGGACATAAGCGCGGGCGATAGGAAACTGGACCCCTTGATTTTGGCCTATCGGCCGTCCGAACACCAATCTTTCAGAGGCATATGCAGCTGCGCGATCAATGAAGAAGCGACCGTCGCCAATGCATTCCGATGCGATCAAAATTCGTTCGGCATTCATCCCGTCCAGAATATATTTAAAACCCTTCCCCTCTTCACCTATCAGGCAGTCGACCGGAACCTCCAGGTTATCGAAGAATAATTCAGTCGTGGCATGATTCAACATGGTGCGAATGGGGCGGATCGTCAGCCCATTTCCGATCGCGTCGCGCATATCGATCAACAGGACGGATATTCCATCGGATGGCTTTCTCAATTCTTCACGAGACGTGGTTCTCACAAGCAGGACCATCAGATCGCTATGCTCGGCGCGGCTGATCCAGATCTTCTGTCCATTGATGATGTACTTGTCCCCTTCCTTGCGGGCGAAAGTGCGAATGCGGGTCGTATCAGTTCCGCTTGATGGCTCCGTGACGCCGAACGCCTGAAGGCGCAGCGCACCCGAAGCGATCTGCGGCAAGTAGCGCTCTTTCTGTTCCGGCGTGCCGTGCTTGAGCACTGTGCCCATCGTGTACATCTGCGCATGACATGCCCCGCCGTTACAGCCTGACCGATGAATTTCTTCTAGGATCGCCGCCGCCGCAACCAGCCCCAGCCCCGAACCGCCGAATTCTTCCGGGATCAACACTGAAAGGAAGCCGTCGCGCGTAAGTGCATCCACGAAGCTCGTCGGATAGGCGCGTTCGCGGTCAAGCTTTTGCCAATAGTCACTGGGGAACTGCGAGCAAAGGCGCCTTACAGACTGCCGGATCTCGACAAGGCTATCATTGTCGATTGAATTCAATTCCACTCTCCTATTTATGGATTACCGTATTTACGCACCGTTCCGATGGCCAAATAGCCATTCGCATTCCCGAAAACGGTCCCTAGTGATCGCTATCGACTAGAAACGCGTCTAGGATCACTGCGTAGGAACCGGCAACTCCGGCAGCCTTTATGGTGTCGTCTTATCGCGATGAAACTGTCCTACAAAGCACTAATGTTCTTACGAGTTGTTCTTAAAATATACACATGAGATGAAAGAATATCTTGGCACAAAAGCTTCTATCAAGTCGTCTATTGCATTACCCATCTTCACCGGCTTCGGAGTCTTAGAGTGGATGCGCGCGTTGTCGTGGTCAATTTCTGAATGGCGCAGATATGGGTGGCTGACTTCTACCAAATGGTAAGCAGCTTATCAGGTGGCTAATCATCTCATGCGCGATGGCTTCCTGAGACAAACCCTTTGGTGCGCAGACGTTTCAAATTCAGACTAGGGCAATGCGGTATATCCCCATGGCAATGTGTCAGGCGATGTCGCTGTTAGATTCTTTCTCATAATTACTGAGTTTGATATCGTGATCTTGCTACAGGTCTGATTGCCCGTCGTCAGAACATTTGGCACTGAAGACTGCGTAATTAACGAAGCATTAGTTCCATCTGATTGGTTGATACACACACGGAGATGTCGCGCAGGTATGAAGCTTTCCGCTTGCCAGGTTGATTCAATCATGTAATATTTCCATATTATGCAGGTCTGTCACTAGTCATCTGGAACTGAAGCAAATATGATTATATAGACCTTTGTGAACAGACAGGAGGATGTATGATGAGAGGCCGATAGGCGGCGATGGTTGTTTGCGTGATGAGGATCGGACTGTTCTCGGTGTGCGACTACGGCCAAACTCGAAACCCACAACGAGAACCTCAAACCCTACAAATATTTAAAGTCTGCTGATGAAATCCTCGCTTCTGCCTCAAAACAATAAAGCGAACTGTGGATTCAGATGACTAGCATGACGAGGCAAAGGTATTTTGCGTCTTCAGTCTATGATGCAGGCGGACCAAGGAGTCCAAAATTAACTTGCTAACACTCAGATTAATTGTTTTGGCGGCGGAACATAAGAGTCTATCGAAAACTGCGCAAATTGCGAATCTGGCACTCGCTGCAGTGAGCCGCCGGATAATCAACTTTGAAGCCGAGATAGGTATCCCTATTTTCAAGCGTACACGCTCGGGAGTGGAACTGACCCCAGGTGGCGAAGTTTGCCTGCAGCGCGCATTAAAAATATTGACCGAAACTAACCTGCTGAAGTTGGATATGGCCGATTTCCAGAGCGGAATGCGCGGTCGTGTTTCGATCCGTGCGAGTACGTCAGCAATCGCGCAGTTCCTTCCCGAAGACTTGGCGGCATTCGAATTGAACAATGGCGGCATCCGCCTAGAAATTCGCGAGGCCTACAGCGCTGAAATCGTGGAGGATTTGCGCCAAAGCCAATTGGATGTCGGGATCATTCTCGAAGGGGGTGAAACCTTTGGGTTAAAAACCTGGCCTTATCGCAAGGACCGACTTGTAGTCGTTGCTCCTTCAACGTTTAGGCCAGACATCCAGCGCATCCAGTTTGAGGATGTGCTGAACGAGGATATGATCCAAATGGGCTTTGACACCGCGATGACTAAGCTGCTCTCTGCGCGGGCCAACGATGTCGGACAGACTCTAAGGCTGAAGGTGATGGTGGACAGCTTCGATGGTGTCTGCCGGATGGTTGGGGCTGGCTTCGGAATTGGAATCCTGCCAGAAATAGCTGCAAAATCGCGTGCTCAGCAGTTGGAACTGCGGCTGATAGAATTGGATGAGCCTTGGGCTGAGCGCGGAATGTTGATTTGTATAAAGGACGATACGCCACCGTCTAATCATTCCCGCGAATTAATTGATTTTCTAGTCGCCTGCGCGGCTCGTGGATAATGTCCCACGCCTAAGCAAAAAGCTGACGACTGCTTCTGTGTTCCGTGAACTATCTATCCACTGTATTTCCTAAACAGCCTAGCAAGTCCAGAGCATGCGTGATTTACATAGATCGTTGGCGGTGAGGATGAACTTGTGCTGTTTCCCGACGTTCGCAGCTGCTCCTCGAACGGCTTCCGGACGGGGTTGTGATGTGCGGCGACGAAAGCCGCCGGGTAAACTGCGCATGGACTTTTCAATTATCCACAAATGGTCATTGGTATGTTTCGTTCTCTGGCACCTGAAATAGTTGGCGCGGTGCGCATTGAAAGATTCCGGTTTCGATGCAGTCAGATGAACTGATAGGGGAAGCTGATGTTGGCGCATTTCGCGACGAGCGACTGGGCGAGTGGCTGCGTAGGTGCTTAAGCAAATGGCGAGAGCGATTGGCGCGCTGATGCCGAGTACCGTGACAGGGAAGACCCCAATCGGCTACCGGTAGCCGATTCCCGTGCCACGGGCGCCTCGCCCATTGCTTTCCTG
>Ga0209345_10005134_pt1 | contig 12306 bp, 10 predicted proteins | sample Cruoilmetagenom7_FD_187294 | JGI IMG/M metagenome (GOLD analysis project Ga0209345, IMG submission 187294) | Oil polluted marine microbial communities from Coal Oil Point, Santa Barbara, California, USA - Sample 7 (SPAdes) (version 2) | ecosystem: Environmental > Aquatic > Marine > Oil seeps ...
TCCGATCGATTGATCATACCTTCAATAACTTTTGCGCCTCCACTTTCTAACAGTTCTTCATCACATTCCTTAAATATTTGGATTTCATTTTCAGGGAAAAAATCTTCAAGTCGATGGCCTAAGAGTTCTTCTCGTTGATGTTCATAATATTCAACCATCGCACTGTTACATCCAATGTAACACCCGTCTGCCCCCTTGTAATAAATAGGGGCAGGAACGGCATCAATAATGGTTTGTAAGAATTCGGCCTGATATTCAATAGATCGCACAGCTTTATAATGTTCCAGCGCAATACCTGCTAGCGAGGCATTGTTTTTTAAATAGCCATGGCAGACCAGTTCATCTTGTTTACCAAGTTTCTTTGGATAAAATGCACAAAAAGCGCCGATCATAACTTGATTTGAAGATAAAATTGGTTCCATGTGCGCACCAACAATTCCATTATCTTTCATCCAAGAACGCGCATAACACGTTTCACATACTGCATTTGTGTCATCATCTAATAGTGAAATATGGGCACATCGCCCTTCCATTAGGTGGCATCGTTCCTGCATCCCCTCAGCCTGTACTTTATCAACAAAGGCTTTAGGTAGCTTCGGTGCGCTTTCTAACTTATATTCCCCAGTAATATCGACAGAGAAAATCGCATAATGAGCACCGCTTTTCTGTTCTTCCATGGTGTTTGTAAGTTCATTCAGAACATCTTGAAGCGGTTCGCGCCGCGCTAGTTTTTCAAGTGTACGGTTTTGACCAGCAACAAAACGTTCCGTGCGACGTCTTTGGGAAATGTCATGAACTATCGAATAAAGATGTTGGCGACCATCAACATCAATAGGCCCCGAATGAACCTCAACATCTCTGATTGAGCCATCTTTCATGCGATGAACAAAGTAGAAATGACTTCTTTTTTCCATCGAAGCTTGTGCCATTTCTTTTTCGATTTCATCTGGCCCTAAGGTGTTAATCTCAGGGATTTTCATCTTTAAGATTTCAGATAAATGATAACCATAGAAATGACAGGCCGCTTTATTTGCATCAATAATACGACCATCAGCAGGATCAATAATCAACAAAACCGCCTTGCAACCAAAAAATAACTGACGATACTTTTTTTCACTCTCGCGCAAAGCTAGATTCGTCTGCTGCATTTTCTTTTCAAGCGCATTGACATGTAACGCTCGCTTAATTGCTTGGCCTAAATTTGCAAAAAAGTCTTCTCCTGAACTCTTGCGAATATAATCCAAAGCTCCTGACTTCATTACATCAACAATAAGCTTCTCATCTTCGGTTCCCGTCAACATGACGACGGCAATCGGGTTTTCTTGAGAATGAAGTTGCTGTAACATTTCAAGTCCCGACATCCCAGGCAACATTAAATGATCCAGTATAATCAGATCAATAGCATTGTTTTTAAGGTGCTCTAGCGCAATTTCAGCATTTAAAACTGCTGTAACTTGATATCCATTCTCTTTAAAAAAGGCTTCCAGCACTTTTAGAAAAATAGGATCATCATCAACAACCAAAATAGATGTCTCATGCGTTGACATCGGTTGTGAAAGGTAATTGGATAGATCGGACTTGTTCAAAATAAGGCCTTAAAAAGAAAAAAACTACGAGTGAGATTCAGAATTATCATATTAGAATCTTGTCACCTACGCTTAATCCCCTACAATACTACAGAAGAGTAATTGATTGATCTTGTCTGAGATAAAAAAATGCTTGTAACAAGACCAATCCATATCGCACAATCAGAGAAAGCCTATTTAACAAACAGGAGTTTCCCTTAAATGCCTTTCCAGCTTATCTTGCCTTGGATCGTGATGTTACCCATGATTTATGGCAGCACCTTGATCGGTGTGCCCATGTTCCTTGCCATTTTCATTTCAGCAATCGGCCTATCTGCCATGCACTTCTGTGACATGGCCTGCACGAAATCTGAATAATGAATGAAGTCGTTTAGGGCCAGTCCTTAAACCAGACTTTCTGCGCGCTTGCACAGTTTCTTTAGGATTCTGTCAAGCTGCGCGTATTCTTCCGAATTCAAAGAAGCGCCAACATCATCTTCAAAATCCAACGCCATCTTGCCCAGTTGATCAAAAACGCTTCGCCCTTGGACAGTCAAAGTCAAAAGGCTCCGTCTGCGATCTAGCGTGTCGCCTTCTCTTTGAATCCAGTCTTTTTTCTCTAAACGTGCCACAGCACGCGAGACTTGTACTTTATCAAGATGTGAATGGCTGCCAATTTCATGCGCGCTTTGGGGTTCAACATGACCTAGATTTACCATGACACGCCATTCACCAATGTTCATATCAAATTCTTTGGAATAGCGTTTAGAGAAACCCTCGCTCATTAAATGCGCGATAACAGCCATGCGGTACGGTAGATATTGATCCAAGATCAAATCTCTTTTGGCATCATCTTCTTCATCACGCAAAAGCATCTGGCATCCCTTTCTTTATCTTTATTTTCGTATCATCTTATACTGCCATATATATTTTTTTTGCAAGGTTTTGAAAGATTTCACTTGAAATAGTTTCAAATGAAATTATCATCAAATGAAACTAAATCTAACTTATTTTCGCTTGGGAGCGACCCTACAATGAAATTAGCTACTTTAAAAAATGGTTCACGCGATGGGTCATTGGTTGTTGTATCAAAAGATTTGACCCAATTCATTGGGGTTCCCGATATTGCAGCCACACTTCAAGCAGCCCTTGATGGTTGGGATGAGATTGCACCCAAATTGCATTCAATCTCTGATCAATTGAATGCAGGTCAAGTTGATAAAGCCCAAAGCTTTAACGAAACAGATTGCATGTCACCGCTGCCACGTGCCTATCAATGGGCTGATGGTTCAGCCTATATCAACCATGTCGAATTAGTGCGTAAAGCCCGAGGCGCTGAATTGCCTGAAAGTTTTTGGACGGACCCCTTAATGTATCAAGGCGGGTCTGATGATTTCATCGGACCGCGTGACGACATTCCTTTAGCATCTGATGACTGGGGTGTGGATTTTGAAGCTGAAATCGCGATCATTACAGACGATGTAGCTATGTCCACATCTCCAAGCGATGCTGCAAGCCACATTAAGCTTCTGATGCTTGTTAACGATTGTTCATTGCGCGGACTTATCCCTGGTGAATTGGCTAAAGGCTTTGGTTTCTTCCAATCAAAACCAGCTTCTGCGTTCTCCCCCGTCTGCGTCACACCTGATGAAATGGGCGAAGCTTGGGATGGCGGCAAAGTCTCTTTACCTTTATTATCGACATTGAACGACAAGCCATTCGGAAAACCCGAAGCAGGCGTTGATATGACCTTTGAATTCCCACAATTGGTCGCCCATGTTTGTAAATCTCGTAACATGGGCGCAGGTGCCATCATTGGATCAGGTACTGTTTCCAATAAAATGGACGGTGGCCCAGGCAAACCTGTTTCAGAAGGTGGCCTTGGTTATTCCTGCATTGCTGAAATTCGCATGATTGAAACCATTCAAGACGGAAAACCGACAACACCCTTCATGAAATTTGGTGACCGCATCCGTATTGAAATGTTCGACGCTAACGCCAATTCTATTTTCGGCGCCATAGATCAAACTGTGGTTAAAAACTAGGACCAGTCTTTATGAAACTCTATGACTATTGGCGATCATCTGCAGCTTATCGAGTGCGTATCGCGCTAAACCTTAAAGGCTTGGCTTATGAGCATATCAGCGTTCATTTGGTTAAAAATGGTGGACAACAGCATAGCGAGGGTTACAAGGACATTAACCCTCAAAGTTTCGTGCCTAGTTTAGAAACGGGTGAAGGTGATATCATCCCCCAATCCTTGGCCATTCTTGAATACCTTGAAGAGACAACCCCCACACCAGCTTTGTTACCTACCGGGGCGTTGGCGCGTGCACGTGTGCGAAGCCTTGCTGATATGATCGCGTGTGATGTGCACCCGGTCAATAACCTACGCATTCTGCAATATTTAGTCACTGAGCTGAAAGTTGAAGATGAGGCTAAAATGCAATGGTATCGTCATTGGATTTATAAAGGTTTCGATGCTTTGGAAACTCGCCTAAGCAATGACAAGGCCACAGGTACCTTTTGCCATGGGGACACCCCTTCATTGGCCGATATCTGTCTCATTCCCCAAGTCTATAACGCGCATCGTTTCAATTGTACCATGTCGGCATATCCCAACATCACCCGCATCAATAATACTTGTTTGGAACTGAATGCCTTCAAAAAAGCCATTCCAGAAAATCAACCCGATGCGGTTTAAAGAATAATTCTTCCCTATAAGAATGCTTCATGCCTATAGTTTCAATATCATTTTATTGCATGGAGAGACATCATGTGTCGTTGGCTGGCCTATAGTGGGAAACCTATCTTTCTCGATAGCTTATTATTCGAGCCGGAAAACTCCCTCATCGAACAAAGTCTTCACGCCAGTAAAACAACCACGACCATTAATGGCGATGGTTTTGGCCTGGGCTGGTATGGGGAACGTGATAGACCCGGCCTGTATCGTGATATCTTGCCAGCATGGAATGACAGCAATCTGAAATCTATAGCCCATCAAATTCAATCTGGTTTGTTCTTCGCCCATGTACGCGCCTCAACCGGTACACCTATATCGCGTGAAAACTGCCACCCCTTTTCATATAAAAATTGGATGTTTATGCATAATGGACAAATCGGGAATTACGACACAGTGCGTCATGACCTTGAAATGAGTTTAGAAGATAAGCTCTATGCCCATCGACTAGGGTCAAGCGATAGCGAGCTTATCTTTTTGTTAATGATCAATAACGGTCTTGAAACAAACCCAATTGATGCGTTAAAAAAAACTGTCTGCCAAATCCTTGCTGCCATGAATGATAAAAGCGCAGATGAGCCCTTACGCTTCACCGCATGTTTAAGTAACGAGACAGAAACCATCGCCGTTCGTTTTGCAAATGATGAAATGGCCCCTAGTCTTTATATGCGAAATACAGACGATCAAATCATCATTGCATCAGAACCCCTAAATCCCAACATGGAAGGCGGGCATTGTACCCGCCTGGCCCAAAGTCAATATATACATATTAGAAATGGTGAGACTCACCACGGTGATTTCCACCCCTAGGTTTCTTCCATACTCAGGCGTGGTTACCTTCACCTATGTAGCTTTGTTTGCTTTATCAAATTCAATGAATTTCACATCAGTCTTGAAGAAATGATTCTTCGCCCAGTTTGTTAGGTACTCAAACATGGCAACCCCAGCCCCTTCTTTACCTGATAAGAATTCATCCTCAAGCTTTCTAAATTTGCCCATGAAGTTCTCATGGCTCAGACGATGCTCTTCCAAACCGGGAAAGCCAATTTCTTCCATGTGTTTTTCTTCATGTTGAAAATGCGTGATTATCATCTCATTGAAACGATCAACAGTATTTTTCAGTGCATCTGCACCTTTACCCGACATCATCTGTCTATAAAGATGGTTCGTCATCTCGAATATTTCTTTATGTTCAACATCAATATGATCCAAACCGATTTCGTAAGTTTCATCCCATTTCAACAAAACCATATCATCATTATCAGAACGAACTTGTGCGAGGAATTTAAGTACTTCTTCTTTCAAGTACTCAGATTGCTTAGACAAATCTGTTGCAGAACTCGAAATTTGAGATGCAGCCGCCCCGGTTTCACTTGCCGCTTGTTCAACCGTTTGAATATTTAAAGAAACATCAGCCGTACCTTGAGAAGCTTGTTCAACATTCCGCGCAATTTCTGCCGTTGCAGCAGTTTGTTCTTCAACCGCGACAGCAATTGAATTGGCAATTTCATCGATTTCAGTAATTGTTGAGCTGATACTTTCAATTGCCGTTGCAGATTTATGTGTGACATCTTGAATTTGCCCGATTTGGGACGAAATATCCTCTGTCGCTTTGGCTGTTTGGTTAGCTAAATTCTTCACTTCCGATGCGACAACTGCAAAGCCTTTACCGGCATCTCCTGCCCGCGCAGCTTCAATAGTTGCATTTAAAGCAAGAAGATTGGTTTGCTCCGCAATATCGGAGATGAGCTTCACCACAGCGCCAATTTTACCAACTTCCTCAACCATATTTTCGACAGTTTGTTTGGTTCCCAGCGCTTGTTCAGCTGCATGGTCCGCGACTTCAGAAGAACGATGAACATGGCGACTGATCTCAGCTTCGGAACTCGAAAGTTCTTCAGCAGCAGAGGCAACCGTTTGCACATTCGCTGAAGCCTCTTCTGATGCAGCCGCGACTGTTGTTGCACGTGAACTCGTATCAGCAGCTGTTGCAGACATTTGATTTGCCGAGGCTTGAAGCTCCGTTGCAGCAGAGGTGACAGTTTGAATAACATGACCAACACTTTCTTCAAATGTATCAGCCATTTGGTTCATAGCTGCCTTTTGTTGGCGCGCGGCTCGTTCTTCGGCCTCAATCTGTTCAGCTGCCATTTTCTTAACTTTGATGGCATTTTCTTTAAAAACGTTAACGGCTTGCGACATTTCACCGATTTCATTTTTATAATCTTGTGCTGGTATTTCTTCGTCTAAATTCCCACCTGCCAAGCTGCCCATAGCTTTGGTCATACGACCAACAGGTCCACTAATCCCACGACCAACAAAGAAGCCAAAAATGACAACTATTAATGACACCACAAGCATGATTATAATAATTTCACTTATTGTCGCATCTATATTTTCATGAAGCTCATGAGTCGCAAATTCTGCATCCGCGTTACCTTTTTTATCAAAAAAATCCAATTTGGGCTGAACTTCAGAAAAAAGTTTTGATAATTCCTTTTTGCCTTCTATTTCGCTTAATATCATTGCCGCTGTTTTTTTAAAGGCTGCCAGATATTGATCAAGATCCAACTCAATTACTTTGCGTTCTGTTATAGCAAGATCCGATTTAGCCAATTGAGTGTCAAATTCTGCCATCCGGGCATCTTGACTGGCGATATATTTAGGATCTAAGCGTAGGAAAAAATCTTTTTCATGACGACGCATCATCAGCATCGTATTCATTAAACGAGGCTTATCATATTTCTTTAATTCTGTTTCTACCTTATGAACCGCTTCGCGCAACTTTCCCCTCAAGCCTTCTTTTGGCGTAAGGCCTATGACTTGACGGTGTCCAACCAGTTCTTCAAATTTTGCAACATAAGCCGCAAAATCTTTTTGCATATTATTAACCAGTTCTAGCTCATCTGGTTCTTGGTGTATCGTCCTTAACTTCGCAAAATAAGGCATAATTTTTGCTGCTGTTGCCTTATGATGTTCAGCGTACTTTATCAAATACCGTGCAAAGAAATCTTTTTCATTTCTACGTTCTTGCAGAAAACCTACTTGGACAGCATGTACATAAGAAACACCTGTCATTTCACTTATTTGCGTTTCTTGGAAACCCTCTTGAACTTGCGTGTTGGTATAATAGATCACACCAATCACCCCAAAACCAAGCAAAGCAATAAGTGTAATCAAACTGATTTGAAGACTTACGTTCAAATTTTTAAAAATAGACATTATACACTATCCCCAAGTATGTTCTTTTATTTACATAAAAGACTACATGGAATTACGCTAAAGTCATATGTAGAATTACTTATAGGGGTATAAATTAAATCCACCCCTTCGAAAATAGTACTTAAGTGCTATTTTGTTTCATACAAAGGTTTCACGTCACCACTTTTGACTCGCGCACGGTTCTCTTCAACTTCACGCAAAGCAATAGCGGGTTTCATCGTTTTTAAAGAGCGGATCGCCAAATCTTGATATTCTTTGGTGCCCGCACGTTTCCATGCGAATTCTTCATCACTGACTTGACGCATCAGTTTGGCGGGTACACCCCCGATCAATGATCGCTTTTCAAATTTCAAACCTGCACGCACAAAGGCAGAAGCCGCCACAATACATTCAGGACCGATGACTGCACCATCCATGACCACCGCATTCATGCCCACCAGCGCGTCTTCACCAATGATACAACCATGCAAAACGGCACCGTGACCAATGTGACCATTTTTTTCCACGACCGTGTCTGTACCCGGAAAACCGTGCATGACGCATGTATCTTGGATGTTGGAACCTTCTTTTAAAATCAAACGCCCAAAGTCTCCGCGCAAACAACATGCCGGGCCAACATAAACACGAGGGCCGATGATCACATCCCCAATTAAAATCGCATCAGGATGAACGAAAGCAGTCTCATCAATGACCGGAACGACACCGTCAATTTCATAAACTTTAGGGGACATAGACATATTTTTATCCTTTAAACAAAACGAGCCCCTACTTTATTAGAGGAGCTCGCATCGCATTTGAAGTAAACAATTGTTAACGACGACTTTGAATCACATTAAAACGACCAGATACAAAATGCCCATCCGTCAGCGCCGCATTGCCTGCAGGGTTTGCACCCGTTGCATGGAAATCAGAAAACGCAGCAGATTGATTAACAAACACACCACCTGTTAGATTGATGGACAAATTGACACCGGCTTCAATGGCTGCATCTTCAACAGCTTCAATCACTGTTTCGTTGTTGGAATAAACGCCACATGTGATCGCACCATGTTCTGAAATAGTTGAGCGCATTTTATTGATGCTGTCTTGGGTACTATCTGTCGCAATCAAGAAAAAGATCGGTCCGAACAATTCTTCTGAATATTTCTCGACATCCTTACCATCAATTTTTAAAATTAAAGGCGTATGGCACTTGGTGCCTTTAAACATTGGGTGATCAATGGTCGTTGTATCCAAAACCACTTCACCCAATTTCTTGGCTTGTTCCATACGATCAAGAATTGCCGGGCTTTGGATCGCGCCCAAAACTTCAACAGCACGTTCTGGTACGGACAAGAATTTTTCAACTCCACCAGCGATTGCTTTCGCGATATCATCAAAGCTCATAGTCTCGCCATTCACATCAATCCCCTCTTTAGGGATAAAGATATTTTGCGGCGTCGTACACATTTGCCCTGAATAAAGACTAAACGTGAAAGAGAGGTTACGAGAAATCCCTTTTACATCATCAAAATCATCAATAATGATCGCGTTTACACCTGCTTTTTCCGTATAAACGACAGCTTGCTTGGCATTGTCTTCCAACCAGTTTCCAAAAGCACTAGACCCTGTGAAATCAATGATCTTGGTATCTGCGTGTAGGGCGAATTCTTTAGTAATTGGTGCTTCTAGCGTATCAACTGCCAAACACACTAGGTTTGGATCAATACCAGCTTCGCTTAGGACTTCACGCACAACACGCACTGTCAAAGCCAAAGGCAAAACGCCCATTGGATGAGGTTTCACGATAACCGCATTACCTGTTACTAAAGACGCAAACAAACCCGGATAGCCATTCCATGTGGGGAAAGTTGCACAACCGACCATCAAAGATACACCACGTCCAACGGCTGTGAATTTCTTAGCCATCACAAGCGGATCATTTTTGCCTTGAGGTTTTTCCCAAGCAGCAGCTTCAGGCGTGCGCATCATTTCATCATAACCATAAGCAACGGCCTCAAGCCCACGGTCTTGGGCGTGCGCCCCACCGGCTTGAAAAGCCATCATGAAGGCTTGTCCAGTTGTATGCATGACAGAAAAAGCGAGCTCGAAGCTTTTCTTATTCAAGCGTTCCAAAATTTCCATACAAACGCCTGCGCGCGCTTTTGGTCCAATTTTGCGCCATGCTGGCATCGCTGCTTTGGCAGCCGTCATCATTGCATCAACATCAGGGGCTGGATACTGAACATTCAATTCCACGCCAAAGGGGCCGACTTCACTGCCAACAGTCCCACCAGATGTAGGTTGATCAATTTCAAATGTTTTACCAAGGTGAGATTGAAAAGCTTTGATCCCGTCATCTTGTGCCGTTTCACCATAAACGCGAGGGCTCGGCATTTCTTTATAGCCGGACCAATATCCACGTGTACGTGCTGCTGCACAGGCTTGTTCTAATTTTTCTTGATGGCGTTCGAACAGTTCCAAGCTCATAAACTCATTTCCTTATATTATTCTATATTTTCTAAAGTAGGCTCAGCCATTCTTTGGCCCAGTCAATGGCTTCTTCATCGGGCAACGGCTGCGTACAGGCATCAACTTCAAGGCGGTCGCCTATGCGTTTTGCTCCACATGCTGCAAATGTGGCATCTACATCCTTACCTGCTTTGCAAAATGTATCTGAATAGGTTTGATCGCCAAGCGCGATGACACCATACTTCATATGTGACAAATCAGGTGTTTCTGCTTTCATCGCATCAATTAAGGGGATGATATTATCTGGTAATTCGCCAAGGCCATGTGTCGAACATGCAATGATAAGCGTGTCATGGCCTTCCAGCGCATCAAGTGCGTCATCGAACTCTTCGACAATCTCAACCTCATGATCAAGACGCCCGAGTTCATCATTCAGGGCTTCTGCCACCATTTGGGCATTGCCTGATTCTGTGCCTACAAAAATGACGATGTTTGTCATTGCTCTACACTCATTCTTTATTGGTTTAAACCGATAGGGTACACTCTCAAATAATCACTCTCGTAATCTGAAAAAAGGACCTTACATATTTCTTTTAACATTATTGTTTGAATGTTTCTAATTTTTTTGATACTAAATTTATAGAAAGTTGTCTAGTTTTGTATCGCAATTAAAAAACAGACACCGAAAATGACTGATATTCGCGAATATCCGCGACGGAGGAAACAATGGCTAAAAATGAAGATGCATTGCTTGCACGCATTGCTAACAACGAAAAGCTAACAGCTGATGATGATCTCAGCTCAGGTTATCGTGGGGAATTACGTCGATTGATGGTTTCCTTTGTCGATTCGGAATTGGCTGGAGCCGCCGGGTTTGTTGACATTATTAACAAAGCACCAGGCATGCGTGAACGCTGTACCGCAGCACGTTTAGTGTCTGAAAAATTTGACCATGCCCAGCAAGTCTTGGTACTGCTAGAAACCTTCGGTGTGAACACAGATCTCTATGTTCAATCACATGCTTGGGATGCCCGATTGTCACGCACAATTGATTTAGGCAACCGTCGAATTGGCGGGGATAAACGTCTCAACCTTTTCCATTATCCTTACGAAGGATGGCTCGATTCGGTCGTGATGAACATGCTCATGGGCTTGGCCTCAAGCATTCAGCTTGAAGAAATATCTCATTGTTCATACGCACCATTGGCCTCAGTCATGGGACAAATAGGAGCGCGCGAAGCAGAACATGCTGAGTTAGGGCGTAAAGGTTTAATGAAAAGCTTGGAAAACGGTTACAGCTTAGAAGCAGCTCAAGCCAGTGTGGATTATTGGTATTCACGCGTTCTTGCGACTTTTGGCAGCACCGATTCTCAACGTTTTGCACAAGATAAGGCCTATGGACTGCGCAAAACTGCCAATGCCGACCTTATTGCAAAATGGGAAACACGCATCGCAGAACAACTGGCCCGAATCGGACTTGAAGCCCGCGACACTTAAAACTTATCAATTTCAAACGATACTATTGAAATTTTGTATCATATTCTTTTTTGAAGGAGGGAAATGTGGCTTCTAGCCCTTCCCCATATAATGATGACAATGAAGACATACTGACTTCTTTAAACGAAGATCATGTCCTCACCATCCAGTTAAACCGACCCAAGGCCTATAATGCCTTGCGCACACAGTTGCTTAAAGAAGTTGCTGAGGTCTTGATTAAAGCAACCTCTGACGATCTGGTGCGTTGCGTAGTGTTAACTGGCGGGCCAAAAGTTTTTGCTGCGGGTGCTGACATCACTGAAATGGTGGATAAAACCCCTGTTGATGTTTTAAATGATCCTCGTGCGGCCTATTGGATGTCCATCAGAAACTTCCCCAAGCCCATGATTGGCGCCATCAATGGCTTTTGTCTGGGCGGAGGTAACGAACTTGCAATGCATTGTGATATCCTTATTGCAGGGCGTAATGCACAGTTTGGTCAGCCTGAAATCAATCTCGGAATTATACCAGGGGCTGGCGGCACGCAACGCTTAACCCAAATGATTGGCAAATCAAAAGCCATGAAATTGGTTTTAAGCGGACAGTTTTTGTCAGCCATTGAAGCAGAACAAGCGGGGCTTGTTGGCGAAGTATGCGAACCGGAATTAACAATTCAAAAAGCCCAAAACCTTGCCAAAATCATTGCATTAAAACCACCTATTGCAACACGCCTCGCCAAAGAAGCTGTTCTGAAAGCATCAGACGGCCTGTTGGCAGAAGGCATCCAGTTTGAACGCAAAGCATTTGCGCTGTTATTTGCCACACAAGATAAAGCAGAAGGCGTAAGTGCCT
>Ga0209345_10005136_pt1 | contig 12305 bp, 14 predicted proteins | sample Cruoilmetagenom7_FD_187294 | JGI IMG/M metagenome (GOLD analysis project Ga0209345, IMG submission 187294) | Oil polluted marine microbial communities from Coal Oil Point, Santa Barbara, California, USA - Sample 7 (SPAdes) (version 2) | ecosystem: Environmental > Aquatic > Marine > Oil seeps ...
AACGTGGGTTTCCAGATAGAACTATCCTATGTCCAGGGGCTAGGTTGTTTTTCATAGAGTTTAAACGGAATGGTAAGAAGCAGTCCCCCCTTCAAAAGAAAACCCAAATTACCCTGGAGTCATTCGGCTTTGAATATTATGTGTGCGATATGCAGGGTCAGGCGGAACAACATTTGGATGAATTCTTAGATGACTTCTGAGTTATGGGTACCAAAGGGGTACCAGCGGACGGGGGTGTCTTTTATGCTAAGCGACCCAGAATCAGGTTTATTTTTAGACCCCGGACTTGGTAAAACCTCAATCAGCCTTGCCAGTATTAAAATATTAAAATACGCATCTAGGATTAAATCTGTTCTGATGGTTGCCCCTCTTACCGTCTGTTATAACACTTGGCCTGATGAAATTAACAAGTGGTCTAATTTCAATTGTCTGTCTAGTACCATATTACACGACCAAACCAAAGACTCATTATGGGGGCCAAGAAAAGACATCTACCTAATTAACCCCGAGGGATTGGAATGGCTCCATAAGGAATTGCTATCCGGTTTGTCCCAAGGTAAGAAAAGCCCATTTGACGTACTTTGGATTGATGAAAGCACCAAGTTTAAGAATCATGAATCAGCGCGGTTTGATTTACTGGTAGATATGATGCCGCTGTTTAAACGGCGACACATAATGACCGGCACCCCAGCACCAAAAACCCTGATAGATTTATGGTCTCAAGTTTATCTATTGGACGAGGGTAAAACCTTCGGTAAGAATTTTTATAAATTTAGAAGTAAGTATTTCCAAGCGAATGATTGGAATAAGTATGATTGGCAATTGAAAGATTTCGCAGAGGGTGAAATACACGATGCTATTTCACCAAAGGTATTAGATATATCCGCGGATGATCATCTTAATATGCCAGATAAGATTTCCAATTATATTGATGTCCATTTACCGAAGAAGGCGATAGAACAATATAAGGCAATGGAGAAAGAATTCTTTGTGGCCCTTGACGAAGGTGAATTATCAGCCGATGCAGCGGCACAGGCTATGGGAAAATGCCACCAGATATCAAATGGGAGGGTATACGAAAACATCCCGGAAGACCTAACTGAAGATGAAGAACGCGAGTTTAGAAAAACACGTAAGGTAATACCAATACACACAGCCAAAGTAGAAGCCCTTCAGAGGTTGGTAGACGAGTTAAATGGTAAGCCTTTGCTAGTTAGCTACCACTTCCGCCATGACCTACTAGCAATCAGAGAAGCATTCGGGGAGGTACCTTATATCGGAAGCGGGGTTAGTACATCCGAAACAAGGCGGTTAATCGGGGAATGGAATAAAGGTAACTTGCCGATATTACTTGGCCATCCCGCTGCTATGGCTCATGGGTTGAACATGCAAAGCGGTGGAAATGATATTTGTATCTTTAGTCTACTATGGGATTTGGAATTATATCTTCAGTTCATAGCTAGGGTTTATAGACAGGGGGTCACTGGCACCGTTAGAATTCACCATCTGGTTTCAAAAAATACCATTGATGAAGTTATGGTTAGACGTCTTGGTGAACGGGACGGTAATCAGAAAACCCTGAGAATGGCAATCAGGGCTTATCGTGATGAGCACAACTTATCTTAATCTTTCTTTCGACCAGAAACCATTCCTGGTAATACACCGCCGCCCATGTAAAGACCAAGTACACAAAGTACAGGCCAAAAAACATAATCGGACATTGCGAAAGCAAGCATTTCTTCACGAACTTCGATTTTAGGTATTAAAGCCTCAACCCATATAGCAACAATCACATTGAGGCCAACCAATAGCCACAAAAATGACACAGTAAACGCGATAATCCGCTGTACTATCTTGAATGGGCCAAGGGCTTCCAGCTGTTTGATACCCCATTGGCGAACTTCGAGTGCGTCACGTGCTTTCTCAGCGTCGGAATGGTGTAGATCATTAGCCCAACCACCGGCACGGACTAAAAGCCCCTCGTCTTTATCTAACAGGTTGTCAACTGCCTTTTCTGTTCCGAATAACCTACCTAGAAATCCCATCATATCCTTTCGATTTCCACGGTGAATTCGTCGGGTAGTAGGTTCATTAATTTGGCGAGCGTGGCTTTGCTGTTTGTCACATCGAGTATGGAATCCCCGTACAAATATTTAAGACTATCCCCAACCAACACACATCCTTTAATTTGACGTGTGTGGTTACCCGTATGGATTTCAATCATACTTCGGCCGGGTACATCCTTTAGTAAAATGACTTCACCGTGCTTTGGTGAATTATACTTTACAGCACGGTAAGTACCTTCCGGTATACAGGAAATATCCTTCCTGTTATCCAGCCACGGTAATTCCAAAGACAGGCAACGGAAATTACCACATTCCAATCGCCCTATTGTGCAATCTTTATTTTTCCATGTTGATATTTTAATTTTCATACTTCATACTCCATATCTACTTAGCCAAAAAATCACCCTATCTGGTAGAAAGCATTACCTGCATCTATATACTGATAGTTCAGGGCACGGTTGTTTCCTAGTGTTGTTCCAGCCCCCGATTGGTTTATGATGTTACCAGCACCATGCGAAATCACATGGGATGCCGTAGCCCCCCTGAATGCTATCTTACGCCCTTCCCAGCGGGGGTTGATGTTATTTATCGTGCTAGATGTGCCGATTACGTTACACGAATCTGCTATGGCAGGTATTACCATTGCCGAAGCCCCTGTGATATCGTTGAATGAGGCACGGTCTGTGTAGTTACCACTTACGCTACCTTTTAACTCTGCTGTCGTTAGTAAATCAAGTTCATTTACCGAGATACCCTCAAACGTGTTGCCGGTTATCGCGAACTCGGTGGATCCGTTTAGTATTCGAACCCCGTAATCAATCGTTGAATCTTTACCTATGTCACAGCCTGATACAGTAATTTTATCAATGGCCGCAACGTTATCGGATTGGATGGCGAAGGTACCGGGCGCGTTAAGCCGGTCAATATCAGTAAATTTACACCCTATGAACTGCCAGTTCGTACCCGATGTTATCTTTACCCCAGAAGCGTCACAATTCTCAAAGCTACAGCCGTTAAACTGTGCCCCACCGAAGACCGCTGTTGCCGTCGCTTGTACACAGTATGTCGTTGCCCCGGAGAACGTACACCCGTTGAAGGTGAAGTCCTTAGCTGCGCCCGTGGGTGCGTTGCTGAAGACTAAATTTACATCGGTGAACCCATCGAACCACACATTATCAAATCGACAGCCCGTTAACTGTGAGGTTGACCCGAAGTTAAACAGGCATTCGGAGGTGGCTGCACCTAGTATGTGGCCATTGCTGAACCACGCCCCGTCGATTTCCTCAATCTCCAACCCAACATCGATAGTCGCATTGATGGTAAATGTCCAATTGAATCCGTTGAATCCGATTTCAGTATTCTCTTGGGCAGCGTTTGGCGAAGCTGCTATATTCACAAAACGGCTGCCAGTCTTTAGTATTGGGAAATACTTACCTGCCTCAATCTTGAAGTCTGAAAATTGTAGGTTGCGACCCCCTTCAATTAGGCAACCAATGTATCCGTCTTCGAGAAACACATCGCGGAATGTTGACTGTGTGACTTCTTGTAGATGCAGATGAGAACCTGAGTTCATCTCCACATTTGCCCGGATCTTTAGCCCCTCAAACACTATACCTAGTAGGAAGTTAGTAGCAGGCGTCGCGTGGGCAATATCAAAAGTATCACCATAGTTACCGTCAGTCCTCATCACTGATGTGGCCCCGCTACCCATACCCCTATATGTCCGGTAGGAACCACGGATCTCTATCGTAGAGCCGACAAGTATTTTGCCGCTTGGGAGTAACACTGTGCCATATTCACCTAATGCGTCCTCCACTGCTTGAATGGCGGTAGCATCATCAGTCACCCCGTCAACCTTAGCCCCGTATCGCAGTATACTTCTTCCGTGGGGGCTGAATATCCCTTTTGCTTGGTGGGTAGCAAGGTCTATATATGAACCGCCATCAGCAGTACCAGTACCAGAGGCTACAATCTCAAACTGCCCACCGCCCCCATCACCCTCGGTGTGATACCCGAGCACTTGTACATTCATCCCCACTGTTAAGGATGTATCAGCCACCATATCGGAAATGGTGTTATACGGGGCGGCTTCTAAAAGTACAGACCAATTTATACCTCCGTCGGAAACAGGGTCGTTTCCGTTTTGTTCTATATTACAACGGTATAAAATACCATTGGTACCACCTTTGGCCAATCCGCCCACCGGGTATACGGTATTCGCGTCCCATATACCTATTCCCTGCTCATTAAAATGGGCAAGTCCTTGTGTGAACCATTTTTGTAAAAAATTAAAATGCTCAAACGGGGGAACCTCAGCTTGCCATCCCGCTGCTACTTTCCCAGGTGTGGTTACATCTGGGTCTACCACATTGGAACTTGGGGCAGTTGCGGCCCAAACGCGAGTTAGATCGGGTTTATTTGTAGCCATTGTTTATTCTCCTCTAAAAAATCAAATTACCGAACGCTCCACCGAGGTTCGAGTTAGCCAGTGTCCCAAAACCATCACTATTTGGAACGCCTTGGAATCCGAAAAAGTTATCACTATCAAATTCGGTTATATAGTTAGCATTTACCCCGGCTGTTCTCGGGAGGATATCTGTGTCTACTAATATGGATTTTTCATTTAAAGATAAATATCTTCCGATACTAATATCGTATCTGGTATCCCCGTCAGAAAACAAAACCAAAGGCGATCCAAATATAAATCGTATCTGTGTAATTATATCTTCCGGTGTAGATTTTGTAAAATTACGAGTAATCCTGGCCCTAATGAAAGTGCGATATTCATCATCATTTAATTTGCGAACGCCGCTCGTGGGTTCATTTATTAAGATGAACCTACCCCCTATGGACGGGTCTGATACTGATCCAAACGATTGGGAAATTGCGTTTATTGCGAACCCAAAATAATTGAATATTTCAGCGTCTATGAATTCCCTCGGTTGGCCTACGATGGAACCTAGTATATCTAGCTGGATCCCTTCTGCGGTATCTATCCATCTTTTTTCCAATAAATCGGCAAACACAGATTCCAATGTATCGGCTTCTACTAACAGAGCCTTAATGTAATTTATAAGATTTGTCGATTCCCTAAACTGGGTGGCCAGCCTAGATTCAGCAAGATCCTTATGATTTATGGTATCCATTATGAATTAACAACAATGTTTGAAACTATAAAATTGGATATTTCAGTTATGGCAATAGCTATATTTGATGTGCCTGTTGGGGAAGCAGATAACCCGATACGCAAATCATCAATCTCGTGACCTTGTACAGTATTTATTGGAGTGTACATGCGAGTATAAATAACATCGTCTGATAGGAAAAATCCAGTACCAGAAATTAAATCCCCATTGGCATAATCTACTATGGCTTCTTTGACAAGATTATCCCCATTAGCAGGGTATTCGCTATCGGTAGTCAATGTTACTTCTACGAATATATTTATGGAGGTCGGTCGTGAAAAAGATATATTGTGCGGAATACCTTGGCTGTCTGAAACAGATACCACTGTTGTCCCAACACTGGTAATTCCCGCTGGTTTCTTTAGCCATATCTCATCGGCAATACTCTGGTCTATACCACCAACTGCAATCACATGGAATGAATGGGCCTGTTGCCCATTGGCGTCAACCACATCAGTCGCATTTTCAAGAACTGTCGTCTGGGTCACACCGGGTATACTAGCGACCGCCGAGTATATAGCATCTACGATGGCTTGTGATTTACTCGCTACTGAGTTTTCCCGACGTACTCTTAGCTCTACATCAGTCTCCTCATTTGTACCCACTTGCGCGTCGGCGCTATTGGTAGACGTATCCCAGCCCGTAATAGGTGTGTCTATTTGCGATACTGTTCCAGATAGAGCCATTGTTGGCCCACTAATAATGGCATTCGCAAAGACAGTACCTGTGCCCCCCACGTCCAAAACTATATCGGCTTCCGTTTCAAATTGCGAACCTGTGTCCGAGGTAGATATAACGCTACCTGATGGAATTACCGTACCTGCTGTTCCGGATAAGGTTAATTGTACTCTGGAAAAGGTAGCTGGTAATCTAGTTAAATAATTTAATTGAACTAGATTGGACAAAGTCACCCCGGTCGCAGCGGAGGGATCAAAGGCGTTATAAGCCTCTTCCGCAATTTCCCATAAATTGGCATTGGATTCAGATAATGTGCCGTTTATTTGTCCGTCTGGTGATTCTGGGGATACGTTGAAATTATCACCGAATATGGATTTGACTTCGGAATTTAATTCTGCCAATAATAAATCCAATCGCTTACGATTAAATCCGGTCGGTAGCACACCAAATTCAGACATTTATAGTTACCCCTTCGTTATCGATAACACCGAAATTTGTTTCTGCGGAGAAGAAAACAACTAATTCTCTAGATGACCCGCCTTCGTAAACCATGGAAAATTCCAATAGTTTTTCTACCCCTGGAGTGCTGAGTATTCTAGTCTTTAGGATGGATTCTATATTAGCTAGGTTGGCAGGCTTTGTAAATATCTGTTCGAAATATGGGGTTCCAGATTGGATGTTTAAAAACCATTCCTCGAAATAAAATAACAATCTTGTCCTGACATGCTGTGCGATTTCAGCCCCGTCGCTAACTGTTTTGAGTGTGCCTGACAATACGACTAAATCGTTGTTCTTATCTAATGCCCTTCCAATCATAATGGTGCCCCTGTATTTTGTTGGCTATTACCAGCCGAATCCGCCGCTTGAGGGTGAGCATGGGTATCACTTATATCTTTTCCACCTGAAGTAACTGCGGATGACAATACGCTAGAACCGATTACTTCTAGGTTACCTATAACCTTCACATTACCTGTAAATTCTGAATCTGGTGCGTCAACCGTAACCTTGGTGTTTGCCGTAACATTAATAGTACCATCACCGAGCAGGGTGATGGATACCGTACCGTCATCTTTCTTTAACTGTAAATTGATGGGATCATAATCTGGTATCTTATTTGGTAAGGATGATAAGCCCACAAAGGCCGTCGCGTCACTAAGCGAATGGAACCTTCTAGCAGATGGTTCTCTAACTTCCCCAAACTCATGCCAACTATCTATCGAGCGTTCTGTGAATACCAATAGGCACTCATCGCCTTTTTCAACAGGGAAGGTTAATGAAAACCCACCGCCCCGTGGAAATATAACCGGCACGTTTATTAATATAGGGAGTTCGACGGGGGTGAGTATTTCCTTATTTTCTTCGCGCGTTATAAAAACCCGCTTGATAGCAGGTTGGACCGTGGCCAGTTGGGTGGTCGGGTTAAAGGACTCAACTATACCGGGCATAGAGGTATGAATACCTTTGATATAAGAATCGATTGCGTGTTTTATGGTACTGCCTAATGTTGCAAGGCTTGGATTGGAGTTAACCATTTATAATTCTACCCTTGACCATAGAAGACCAATCCCCTTCGTGGGAATCCCCTTTAAAATTCACTTCCTGTATCTTATAAATCCCTTCCCCGTTTGTGCGTTTTATATTGCGGAAAAATAAATTACCCATCTGAATGTCTGCGTTTAAAGATTCCAGTTTGAATGCTTTATTCGGCAATAATCTCGGGTTAAGCAATGTGCTCACATCAACCCCAATCTCAGTTATTACCGGGGAACCTAACATACCTGTCGCAGCATTTATTAGAATAGCCTCATCGCCTTCCAATGGGCTTTCGGTCGGTGTAATTATAACTTCCCCATCTTGTATATTCCAATCAAAGCCATACTCGTCCGCAAAACCATTTAATATATCTTTTGATGATCCGGATAAGGTTTGTCCGCGCAATTTATCGGCGATGTTTGGTAAACCATTTATCACCCCTATAGTAACGTCTTTGAACGAAGCCAAAACTTCTTCAATGGCTTTGCTAATGGTAATATTCTCTGTAAATGTTTTATTGAACGTGGCATTTTGCCAATCGCGTTCCCCGTCCCCGGCGTATACGGTAATCAGCCGATCTGTACCTGCTTTGGTCTGAAAAACATTACGAACCTCACCTGTAAATAGCAATCTAACATTACCCACATAACCGGCATTCAAAACTATTTTTGTGAATTTAGTTTGCAAATGGGAAAGCGTATCGGCATTGGGATTGTAGATAACCAACTTGCACAAATTTGGAAAACTTAATACACTTTTCGTTATCTCAAAATTAACACGAAGGTCTTTTATTATCCTACTATTACCGTCCGATTTAATTACAGTTAAATCATAACTTCTATCATATTGCCTAGCCATTTGTAACCTCTTCATCTGTCAAAATAAAGAGTTTTGAAACCGTGCCTAAATCACTATTGGACGGATCTAAGGAAGGATTATCCAAATTAACGATATACATATTTTTGATGGGTATGTTAAATCGTTTTATTAGATCAACCCCCGATAGCAAACTAATACCAGTTACTATCGGAACACCTTCCTTGGAAAAGGAAATCGACCAAATCTTAGTTCTGGAATTGATCATTACACGGCAATTATAAGTTTCACCCCCTATGATGACAGAAAATAACTGTTCCGGCTCAGAAGTTAATGGTATTTCAATCATTAGTTTAGCCACCCGATTATAGATTTTAATGCTGATCTACTGACTGTCTCTTCTGGAATTGTGGGTTCCACTCGCCCCCGTTGCTCTGCAGACGAACCCTGTTCACGGGTCGCCCCTTCTTGTAATGTGCTCGATTCTAGTTTTATTATTTTAGACTCGGTTATAATTACCTCTTCTAAGTTTAAAACCATCATAACAGCACGGGCTGAGTTCTTATCCTGCCGAGTAGATAAACTCGTGATCATCATATTGGTATAAAGAATTAAATTAGTCTGAACATCAATTGGTTCTCGTAATTCCATCAGCTGTACCATTGCCTGATATGCTGCATTACTACGGGTTAAATCGCCGCTTGTGGAGCTACCAAATAACCCGGTCACTGAATCTACTATAGTACCAAATGCGGCGGCACCCAATGGCGTATCGCTAACCTGAGCCACGATGTTTATCTTCTTCGGTTCTATAATCGCATGGTCTGTTATATCGGCACCCAATTCAATCGGGTTTTTAGTTATGCGGATATTATTATTATGGGTTTCCGATAACACCGCATCAAGTTCTATACCACCGATTGATTTTTTGGTTCGTATAAATAATTGTTCAAAAGCCATTATTGATCCACCGTACTATTCAAGTCTTGGGTAGTTTGTTGGAATATATTATGTACTGCCCCCGCTATATTTTCAGCGGTATCGGCACCCCCTTGAATTACAATTTCAATCTTATCGACGACGGTTGATGCACTATTGGAAATACTTTGGCCGACCTCAGGTATTAGCCCACCCCCACCAACGGTAGAAAGACCGCTGACGTCACCGAGGAAACCCGGTATATTACCGAGGAAGTCTTTAAATCCATCCAGGGATAAGTTGCTAAACATATCTATAATCTCAGACCAGCCATCAAAGATCATTGCAGTTAGATCAGCCACGGTTGCAAAAATAGCAGCGACCACCCGTATTTCATCAGCCCATTGTGGGAACTTCTCAATCATATCACCGATGAAACTTTCACCGCCTTCAAAGAACACCTTGGCATCCTCGGCCAATAATGCGATGGCAGCAATACCAGCGGCGATCAATGCGGGTAGCAATAGGGCGGCAGCATTGGCAGCAAGGGCGGAAATAGACAGCCCCTTGAACATGGTAATTAGGGCCGCAACATGACTCACCAAACGCATGGACAACCATAATCCGGTCGCAAGGGCAAGGAGTTTTAATGCTAGTGTTGCCCGGTCTATCCACACGGGTATATTCTGCTCAATTAATGCCCGATTGGCCTTCCACCATTCCGTAAACCCAGAGGCTATTTCTTGCATGACCGGGGCAAACTCTTTAGTCAATGTTCTTGAAATTTGTTTTACTATCCTCCATAGATCAGTAAGGGAATCTTGGAATTGGGCTGCCATTTTGGCATCTTCTTCAGTGGTAACACCCAGTGCCATCGCTTCGTTGGTCAATTCACGAATTGCACTTGGCCCCTGTTGCAATAGGCGGATGGAATCACGGATACCAAGCTTGTCAGCGAGTTCTATCTGTTCGGCCCGGCTTATGCCTTGGAACCGTTGAGATACCTCTAGCATTAGGTCGCTAGTTTTCTTAAGATTACCATTGCTGTCGGTGGTAGAAATACCCAATAGGCCAAAGGCCTCAACACCGCTACCCACCCCACGAGCGGCCTCAGCGGCACGTATGGCCAATGTCCTTAGAGATGTAACCATACCGTCGGCGGAACCGCCTGAACGCTGCAGAGCAAACTGAAGGGCGTCGATATTCTCAACGGTATCCCCAATTTCATCGGCTAATTTACCTTGTTCATCCGACGCTTTGGTGGATGCTACGGCAAGACCTGTTATGGCGGCAGCCCCTGAGACCGCCGCCTTAATCATGCCTTTTAGAACACTGGTAGTTTTGGATACATCTGATTTAAATTGATCCAATTCATCCGAATCGTATTCAAATCCCAACCCTACCAATAGTTCATCAAGTAATCCCATTTGTATCCACCTTTACGACTTTGGCTTATTGCTAATTTTGAAATCTAACAACTCATTCATAAGCAATAAATCTTCTATAGAATAAGTCCCATCCTGTAATTCTTTTAGGCTACACATCGGAGGTTCAGTTAAAAGGGGGCGATGTAAAAAAGAATCAATATTGGGGAATTTATTCGAGTCTATAACACCCCCTGTGTTTTGGCCAGAAGGCGACTTGCCAACTGGCCTTTGAACAAATTTGCATAGTTCACCCTTAGCACAAAGATAAACACTTTATAGACCTCAACCATATCATCCCCTGAAAACAACTCATTAAAAGAGGTTTCGGTAATACGGGTTCCGTCACAACCTGTGCCAATAACACAGCTTTTAATCAAACCGACCAAATCTTCAGGTGAGCTGTTTTGGAACAAGGTGGATAACCCTTGGGAAATGGCAAGGGCATCATCTTGATCACTTGAATTTTTATCATCTGATGAATTACCAATGATAGAAGCTAATGGCGCTCCAAATGTTTTGGCCAATCGGAACTTCATCAACATCGCTTTTTCTACGGGCCATTGGGTAACACTAAATTCGTGATCCCCTATTTGTTTTGATTCTGTTTTGCAAGACATTATAAACTCCGGTCCAGTTTATTCCGGCCTGATTGAATTCACGGGAGGTCACCTTTAAATAGGCCGGGATCATTAAAGGTATAATGACCCCCCGTGAAACTGGTTAACCCCCGTGGAGCAAGTCTAATCGTTCTACGATTATAACCCATTCTTGGGAATTGGCATTGGTACCACGGGTCATACCCGATGGTCGTGTGATGTAACCTTGGGTTCCTGACCCGAGATCTAACCCTTTGGTGTCTTTAAATTGCAAGAAGATGGGAACAAATGCCCCGTTTTCTTGAGCAGCAACCAACCCGGACAAATACTTATTTGAATCCGAAGTTTGCATCAATCTGAACGTAGCAGAGCCAGATCGGTCAGCACTAATAGAAACAGTCATTTCACCGTCTGTTCCGATTTTATGAGCCGCCGAATCATTGAGACGTTGTAAATCAATTATATCATCACCTTCGTCGTAACCCCCTATTTCAACACCATTGACTAACAATAATGTATTTAGAAAACCATACTCTTTCATTTAATTTCCCCTTATCGCTCAAACACAATATTGATTTGAACACTATGAATGGCCCCGGCACCAAGGATAACCGCACTTAATCCAGGATAGTACCGAGCCTCTTTATCAGACTGGTTAATTTCCGCAACGGGAATTAATGCGGTCTTATAACCGTTTGGCAAGAACTCGCCGTCAATTGTTTCACCGGGGGCAATCAAACCATTTCTAACCGCTTCATCCAGGGCTTTTATGGTTTGCTGTTCCAATGCCGCTGTACCCTTGTCAGTGTAAGGGACTTTGGTTGTGCGGGTTAACAAGTAGCCAAATACATTAGTCTCAATCGCGTTTGTCAGCCAGTCAATACCATGTACCTCATCAAAGAATGTACCGTTCGCCATAAATGATTCGGCGTACATATTGCTCGCACCAACTAAGATAAGCGCGTTGGCAAGTTTGCTATCCAATACCGCCTTCTGAGATTGAGTCAGTTGCTCTACCGTAACGGTTGGCATCTGCTTGAACTTCAACGTTAACGTGCTATTGGGTTGGCTGAAGTTAACAGTAAA
>Ga0209345_10005137_pt1 | contig 12303 bp, 15 predicted proteins | sample Cruoilmetagenom7_FD_187294 | JGI IMG/M metagenome (GOLD analysis project Ga0209345, IMG submission 187294) | Oil polluted marine microbial communities from Coal Oil Point, Santa Barbara, California, USA - Sample 7 (SPAdes) (version 2) | ecosystem: Environmental > Aquatic > Marine > Oil seeps ...
AGGAACTGATCGAAAAATACGCCGATGCATTGCGCAAGATCGGTATGGATGTGGACACCGACCTGCTGACCGCAGTGACCATCGCGTGCGGCCCGTCGATCTACAATTCCGACAGCAGCAGCGTTTCCTCCTCCTCCACCAGCGAGTTGCAGACCGTTCAGAACAATTTCTGCATGAAAAAACTGGGCATGACGGATGCGGACTCCGCGATGGGGGCCGTACAAAAGGCGATCGAGACCTATGGCCGCTCCAACACCAACAAATACCGCGCGGTGCTGTATTACATCATCACCAAGCAGCAGGGCAAAGAGAGCGTTTTCGCCTAGATCACGATCGGCTCCAACGGGTCATGAAGGATCGGCCCGTCCGGACCGAACGCCATTTCGGCCATGCAATCGGGTTTTACACGCAAGCCGCCCAGTTCGGCCTGCGTGACCCACCGCCACCTGTCGACCACCCCTTGCGCGTCGAACCAGTCAGACGACGGCTGACCGTCAGCGATGGCGCAGCGATAGAACATATCGACCTGATGAAAATCACCGTTCGGGTCGTGGAATTCCGAGATTGCGAGCAGTGGGCCCACCTCGACCCGCATTCCTGTTTCTTCATGCAATTCCCGGATCAGGTTGTCCTGCAGACTTGCATGCCGTTCGACCCCGCCCCCGGGGCAGCACCACAGGTCGGATTTGTCGCCGGGATAGGCGTTGACCAGAAACAGGCGGTTTCGTTCTACTATGACGGCGCGTACGGCCAGACGGGGGGAGCGATCAGACATATCGTTTCCTCGCCCGGATACATTTGCGACGCAAGAGATTGTAAATTCGCGAAGACGCCTATCTTAGAGGAATGAAAAGAATTCTTGCTCTCCTGTTGATGCTTCCCAGCGCCGCTTTTGCCGATTGCGTCGTGCTGTTGCACGGGTTGGCGCGCACGGATGCCTCGCTGCTGGTGATGGAAACGGTGCTGCGGCGCGAGGGGTTCGATGTGGTGAACCATACCTATCCATCCACCGAGGCGACGATCCCCGAACTTGCCGAGATTGCCGTGCCTGAGGGGCTCTCGGGCTGTAAGGGCACCCGGCCGGTTCATTTCGTGACGCATTCCATGGGGGGGATCGTTCTGCGGCAATATCTGTCGGAGATGTGGATCGACGGTTTGGGGCGTGTCGTCATGCTGGCACCGCCCAACCAGGGGGCGGAGCTGGCGGAGCGGCTGGGCGATCTGCCCATATTCGAATGGATGAACGGGGCCGCCGGTTTGCAGTTGGGGACGGGGCGCGCCTCCGTCCCGCTTGGCCTGGGGCCTGTCACGTTTGATCTGGGGGTGATTGCGGGCAATCAGACCGTGAATATCGTGACCTCCGCCCTGATCGAGGGTGCGGACGATGGCAAGGTTTCGGTCACGGAAACGCAGGTTGAGGGCATGGACGACAGGATCGTGCTGCCGGTTACCCACACCTTTATGATGAACGATCCTGTCGTGATCGCAGAGGTTCTGGCCTTCCTGCGAACAGGCCAGTTTGAGCGTGATATGGGTTTGGGCGATGCGTTGGAGGAGATCGTCACCGTGACCGGGCAGTGATCCGGTTCACGTGGCCCATCTTGCGACCGGGTCGGCATTCGGACTTGCCGTAAAGGTGCAGTGCACTTCCCGGTTCGGCTGCGAATTGCGCCCAGTCGTCGGCATCCGTGCCGATCAGGTTCAACATCACGGCATCGGAATGTCGCTGTCCATCGCCGAGCGGCCAGCCCGCCACGGCGCGGATGTGCTGGGCGAACTGATCCGTCAGGCAGGCATCCTGCGTCCAATGCCCTGAATTGTGCACGCGCGGTGCGATCTCGTTCACGATCAGGCCCTGCGGCGTGACGAACAGTTCCACGCCCATCACCCCGACATAATCCAGCGCATTCAGAATGCGACCCGCAATCAGGACCGCATCGGTTTGCAGGTTGCGGGGCAGGGGGGCGGGCACTGTCGTGGTATGCAAAATTCCGTCCAGATGCACGTTCTGGCCCGGATCGAAGCATACGGTCGCGCCATCCAGCCCACGCGCCCCGATGACGGAGATTTCGGCGGTAAAATCCACGAACCCCTCCAGCACGCTGGGGGCGGTAACTTCGGGCAGGGTCGCGTCGGTGATCCGCGCCTGCCCCTTGCCGTCATAGCCGAAGCGGCGCGTCTTGAGGATCGAGGGTGTGCCCAGCGTGGCGACCGCCTGTTCCAACGATGCAGCATCGTCTACCGCGGCGAAGGGGGCGACGCTCAGGCCGATGCCTTGCAGGAACTCCTTTTCCGCGATGCGGTCCTGCGACACGGCCAGGGCACGGCGGTTCGGTCGGATGGGCACCAGGCTTTCGATCAGGTCGAGCGCGGCGGTCGGCACGTTCTCGAACTCGTAAGTCACGACATCACAGCTCAGGGCGAAGGCGCGCAATGCGTCCTCATCCTCATACGGGGCCGTGGTGCAGGCATCGGCGACCTGCGCGGCGGGGCAATCCGCGCCCGGCTCGAATATGTGAACGCGCAGGCCAAGCGGGGCCGCCGCCAGCGCCAGCATTCTGCCAAGCTGTCCACCGCCGAGGATACCGATGGTCGATCCGGGTTTCAGGGCCTCACTCATCGACAGGTTCATCCGGGATCGAGGCGGACAGATCGGCGCGCCACGCGTCCAGGCGTTCGGCCAGCGCGGTATCTTCGTTGGCGAGGATCGCAGCAGCCATCAGACCGCCATTCGCGGCACCGGCGGCACCGATAGCCATGGTGGCGACGGGAAAGCCCCTGGGCATCTGCACGATGGAATACAGGCTGTCCACGCCGGACAGGGCCCTGGTCTGCACCGGAACGCCGATAACCGGCACACGGGTCTTGGACGCCATCATGCCGGGCAGATGCGCGGCCCCGCCGGCACCGGCGATGATCGCCTTCAGCCCGCGCCCCGCCGCGCCCCGGCCATAATCCCAGAGCCTGTCCGGGGTGCGGTGAGCGCTGACGATCTTCGTCTCGTATGGGATGCCCAGCTGATCCAGAATATCGGCGGCGGCCTTCATCGTCGGCCAGTCCGACTGGCTTCCCATGATGATCCCGACTTTAGGCTCCATCTCGACCTCCCGCTTTCGATGAGGGCGCACCATAGGCACGCGGGGGGCAAACTCAAGCGATGATATCGGGGGTTATCTCATCCTCGATCCGGGCGATCCGGTCCTTGAGGGCAAGTTTCTGCTTCTTCAGCCTGCGCAGGGTCAACATGTCGGCGCGGCCGTATTCGTCCAGTGCCACGATCGCGGTGTCCAGATCGCGGTGCTCGCGCAACAATACGTCGAGCCGGACACGCAAAACCGACTCGCGATCCATTTTCGTCATGTCCTGCATCTGCCATCCCCCGCCTGACTGGCCTTGCGTGACCGTGCGTTGAATCTAACATTCCGGGGCAAGTGTGCAATCCCCGACGGTTGTCGTTCCAGCAAAGGCAGCCTAGATGCGTGGGATGAACATAATTCAAAAATTGCGCAAGCGGCTGAAGCGCAAGCCGGTCGTCGCCGTTGTCAGGCTACACGGTGCCATCGGAACCGGCGGCGGGCTGGGCGGGCGGACGCTGTCCGATGCAGGCACGGCCCCGTTGATCGAAAAGGCCTTCGCGTCCAGCCGGCTGGCGGCGGTGGCTCTGTCGATCAACTCTCCCGGCGGCTCCCCCGCGCAATCTGCGTTGATCGCGGCGCGCATTCGCAGACTGGCGGAGGAAAAGAACGTGCCGGTCTATGCGTTCTGCGAGGATGTCGCCGCATCGGGCGGCTACTGGCTGGCCACTGCGGGGGATCAGATCTTTGCGGATGACAATTCGATCATCGGGTCCATCGGCGTCATCTCCGCCAGCTTCGGTTTTCAGGAGTTGATCGCGCGTCACGGGATCGAGCGGCGCGTCTATACGGCGGGCGAGGACAAGTCGATGCTCGACCCGTTCCGCCCCGAACGTGCCGAGGATATCGAGCGGCTGAAATCCCTGCAAAGGGCCATCCACGACAATTTCATCGCACAGGTACGCGGCCGTCGGGGCGAGCGGCTGGCGGATCGCGATCTGTTTACGGGTGAGATCTGGGTCGGCAAACGTGCGCAGGAGGTCGGCCTGATCGACGGCATTGCGCATCTGGTGCCAAAGATGAAGGATGTGTTCGGCAAGAATATCGCATTCCGTGTCAGCTCCCCTCGGCGGCCTCTGCTGTCGCGGCTGGGTGCACCCGGGGTGAGCGATCTGCTCGCCGCGGTCGAGGAGCGCGCCCAATGGCAACGATGGGGCCTGTAATCATGACGGAGACCCCGCAATGATCGTCAAGATCGTCGTTCTTTTTCTGGCATTCATCGCCATATTGGGCATGTTCGGAAAGCTCAGCCTGCTGGGGATCGGACCTCGCAAGCGGGTGTGCCGCGAATGTGGCGGCCACGTCATCGGCAAGAGTTGCCCCTGTGGCAAAACCAGCTGAGACCGCATTGCAGTTGCGCGGTATCGCCTACATATCTGCGGGAAGATCGCTCAATCATAGCGATACGAGGGAGACGGCATGAATTTGATCATGACTGTGGGCGGTCTGGTCCTGCTGGTCATCGCGGGCGATCTGCTGGTGAGGGGCGCGGTCGCGCTGTCCCTTCGATTGGGGATCCCGGCTTTGGTCGTCTCACTGACCATCGTGGCGTTTGGTACGTCCGCGCCGGAATTGCTGATCGCGATCAAGGCTGCTCTCGATAACCTTCCGGGCATTGCCTATGGCAATGTCGTCGGCTCGAACATCGCGAATGTGCTGTTGGTGATCGGTCTGCCCGCATTGCTGGCCACGATCCACACGAAGGAGTGTGATACAAGGCGCAGCTATGTTCAGATGATCGGCGCGAGCGTGCTGTTCATCGGGCTGTGCGCGGTTGCCCCGCTGGGCGTCTGGCATGGCATCGCCCTGCTTGCCGCGTTGGCATATGTGCTGTTCGACGCCTACCGCTCCGCCCATGCGGCGCGTCACGCGGGCATGGATCCAAAGGAAGAGCTGGCCGAGCTGGAGGACGCGGAACCGGACATGCCGGTTTTGAAGATCGCCTTGTTTCTGATCGTCGGCCTGGTCGGGCTGCCGCTGGGCGCGAACCTGCTGATCGAAGGGGCGGAGGCGATCGCCATCCGGCTGGGCGTTTCAGAGGCGGTGATCGGGCTGACGCTGGTGGCCATCGGCACCTCGCTGCCGGAATTGGCGACCACGATCATGGCAACCCTGCGCCGCCAGGCGGATGTGGTTCTGGGCAATGTCATCGGCTCGAACGTGTTCAACCTGCTGGCCATCATGGGGGTCGCATCGTTTTTCGGCCCGCTGGCGCTGCCCGATGGCTTCCTCGTGTTCGACCTGTGGGTCATGCTGGGCAGTTCGCTGCTGCTGATCCCGTTCGTTCTGGGCTGGTTCAACGTGACACGTATCTGGGGTGTGGCGTTCGTGGGCATCTATGTGGGCTATATCCTGCTGTTGCTGAACACTCATTGAGGACGTGCCCATGAAACCGGGATACGCATTGATTACCGGCGGTGCGCAACGGCTGGGGCGGGCCATGTCACTGGCGCTGGTGCAGGATGGCTGGGCGGTTGCGATCCACTACAATACCAGTGGGGAGGACGCCGCCGCCCTGGTGGAACAGATCGTCGCATCGGGTGGCAGGGCCGTCGCGGTACAGGCGGATATGCTGGATGCCGCGGCCACGGCGGCCCTGATCGGTCGGGCGCGTGATGCGCTGGGGGGGGCGCTGACCCTGTTGGTCAACAATGCCTCGATCTTCGAATACGACAATTTCGAAACCGCGACGCTGGAAAGCTGGGACCGGCATATCGGGTCCAACCTGCGCGCACCGTTCCAGTTGACGCAGGCCTTTGCCGCCCAGGCCCCGGACACCGTGACCGATGTTGCAGGGGAGCCGGTGGCGCAGGCTGCCATCGTGAACATGTGCGACATGCGCGTGCGCAAGCTGACGCCGGAATTCACCACCTATACCATTGCGAAATCTGCGTTGTGGACGATGACGCAGACTGCGGCGCAGGGGTTGGCGCCCCGCGTGCGTGTCAATGCGATCGGGCCCGGCCCGACGATGCAGGGCACACGGCAATCGGATGCACATTGGGAAAACCAACGCGCAGCCACGCCGTTGCAGCGCGGATCGGACCCGCAGGAGATCGCCGCCGCATTGCGGTTCATCCTGTCGGTGGACGGCCTTACAGGGCAACTTCTGTGTCTGGACGGCGGGCAACATCTTGCGTGGAAAACCCCGGACGTGCAGGAGGTGGAGTGAGCTTTCCGATTCGTGGCGAGCTGATTTGTCCACGTGTCATATATCTGTCACCGGACTGTCTGGATTCCTTTAAGTTTTTCAAAGATATACCGAGGGCGTAATTATTTATTAAACGAAATCAATAACTTGAAATGATGCCCAAAAACTGGGCAAACCAAGGCGACGCCTTATTTACAAGGGTGATCCAACGTTCACACAAAGGTGTCCTCAGACTTATCCACAGGAATCGTGGACAGGTTTTCCCTTGTCAGATCACGGATCGCATTGCAGCGGCGGCGAGAATCACGAGACTGCTCAAATGGCACACAACAATCAGCACAGCTTTGACGAGGAAGGTCGCGCGCGCACCGCACAGGATGGCGTGCGACCCGGTGTGCAGGTCATTTCCGACCATGTGAAAACCCTGCCAGATGCGCCCGGCGTGTACCGGATGCTCGATGCGAAGGGTGAGGTTCTGTATGTCGGCAAGGCCCGATCCCTGCGTAAGCGGGTTGCGAACTATACCAAACTGGTCGGCCAGACTGCGCGTATAGGTCGGATGATCGCCAACACCGCCTCCATGATGTTCCTGCGCACCGAGACGGAGACTGAGGCGCTGCTGCTGGAGCAGAACCTGATCAAGCAGCTCAAGCCGCGCTACAACGTTCTGCTGCGCGACGACAAGAGCTTTCCCAATATCCTCGTCACCGACGATCACGCCTACCCGCAGATCACCAAGCATCGAGGATCGAAATCCCGTCAGGGTCGCTATTTCGGGCCGTTTGCCTCCGCCGGATCGGTGAATGCCACGCTCAATACGTTGCAAAAGGCGTTCTTGCTGCGCAACTGCTCCGACTCGATGTTCGAGAGCCGGACCCGCCCGTGCCTGTTGCACCAGATCAAGCGATGCTCCGCCCCCTGCGTCGGGAAAATCAGTGAGGCCGATTACGGCGCCTTGGTCGAGGATGCGGTGAAGTATCTGCAAGGACGCTCCACCCGTCTGCAATCGGATCTGGCGAAGGACATGGCCGAGGCTTCTGCGAATATGGAGTTCGAGCGTGCCGCCGCCCTGCGCGACCGCATCCGTGCGATGACCAATGTGCAGTCGTCGCAAGGTATCAATCCCGACACCGTGGCGGAGGCGGACGTGATCGGTCTGTTCGAGACGAACGGCCAGGCCTGTGTTCAGGTGTTCTTTTTCCGGGCGCATCAAAACTGGGGCAACCGGGCCTATTATCCCCGCACCGGCGGCTCTGAATCCGCGGCGGAGATTCTCGAAAGCTTCATGGGGCAGTTCTATTCGACCAAGGATCCCGCCCGGATGATCCTGATGAGCCATGAGATCGAGAACGCCGACCTGATGCGTGCCGCACTGAGCGCGAAGCTGGGCCGAAAGGTCGTGATCGGTGTGCCGCAGCGGGGCGAGAAGAAGATGCTGGTCGATCAGGCCGTCAGCAATGCGCGCGAAAGCCTGGGCCGCCGGATGAGCGAGACCGCCACCCAAGCCAAGCTGCTGGAAGGTCTGGCCGAGGCGTTCGATCTGGACACCGCGCCCCAGCGGATCGAGGTCTATGACAACTCCCATATTCAGGGCGCCCACGCCGTCGGCGCGATGATCTGCGCGGGCCCCGAGGGGTTCCTGAAATCCAGCTATCGCAAGTTCAACATCAAGGGGGACGGCATCACCCCCGGCGACGATTTCGGAATGATGAACGAGGTTCTGGATCGCCGCTTCGCCCGCCTGATGAAGGAGGACCCGGACCGCAAATCGGACCAGTGGCCCGACCTGGTGCTGATCGACGGCGGCCCCGGTCAGGTCAGCGCGGCGGAGGCGGCTTTGGCGGAACTGGGCGTCGAGGATGTGACGATCATCGGCGTGGCCAAGGGGACGGAACGTGATGCTGGCAAGGAGGTTTTCTATCGCAAGGGCAAGCCGCCGATGGCGCTGCCATTTCGTGACCCGGTGCTCTACTTCACGCAACGCCTGCGCGATGAGGCGCATAGATTCGCCATCGGCACCCACCGCGCGAAACGGGCGAAGGCCACCACCGCGACGCCGCTGGATGAGGTGCCCGGCGTGGGCGCCGCACGCAAACGTGCCTTGCTGGCCCATTTCGGTTCGGCCAAGGCGGTCACACGGGCTGGGCTGGCCGATTTGAAGGCGGTGGAGGGGATTTCCGACAGCCTCGCCGAACAGATCTATGGCTTCTTCAATGCCGGGGCATGAAGGCGGCACGCGAAATTCGCAGATATTTTGGCACCTTGCCCTATCCGGGCCACGTTTCAGGCGCTAGATCACGGATATGCGTTGGACCATACCAAATATCCTGACCGTCGCCCGGGTGCTTGCCGCCCCGATGATTGCCGTTCTGTTTCTGATACTGCCCCGTCCGCTGGCGGATTGGGCGGCGTTGATCCTGTTCGTCACAGCCTCCCTGACCGATTACGTCGATGGCTGGATTGCGAGGCGCTATAATTTGGGGACGTCGTTCGGCAAGATGCTGGACCCGATCGCGGACAAGGCGATGGTGATCATCGCATTGGCGGTCCTGTTCGCCCTGTTGGGGTTCAACTGGTTCTACGTGCTGCCAACGGCATTCATCCTGCTGCGTGAGGTTCTGGTTTCGGGGCTGCGGGAATTCCTCGGGAACGTGAAGCTGGACGTTACCAAGGTCGCGAAGTGGAAAACGACGACGCAGATGTTCGCCATCGCGACCCTGCTGGGCGCCGGTGCCATCGGTGCGGAATATCAGCGCCTGGTCTTTGCCACCGAACCGCAGGTGCGCGATGCGATCCTGCGGGGTGAAATCGCGGATGACCGGGGCCTTGTTCTGCTGCATCTGGCCAATGATTTCGTTTTGCTGATCGGTCTGGCGCTGCTGTGGATTGCCGCTGTTCTGACCGTCATGTCCGGCTGGGACTACTTCCGCAAGGCGATGCCTTATCTGGAGGACAAGGCATGAAGGTTTTGTATTTCGCATGGCTGCGCGAACGTATCGGAACCGGCTCCGAGGAGGTTGAGACGAATGCCTCCACCGTGGCCGAACTGGTGGCCGAGCTTACCTCGCGTGAGGATCGCTACGCCGCGGCCTTTGCAGATATGTCCGCCGTGCGTGTCGCTGTCGATCAGACCATGACGGATATCGACGCCTCGCTGACCGGCGCGGCCGAGGTCGCGTTCTTTCCCCCGATGACAGGTGGCTGATGAGTGTTTCGGTTCAGATCGAGGATTTCGACATCAGTCAGGAAATCGGTACGCTGACGGCCGTTCGCACCGATATCGGCGCTGTCGTGACCTTTACCGGCCTGGTCCGCGATATGGGTGGCGGCCAACCGGTCAGCGCGATGGAGCTGGAACACTGGCCCGGCATGACCGAACAGGCCCTTGAAGAGATCGAGACGCAGGCCCGGCAGCGGTGGTCCCTGAAGGCCACGCGCATCGTGCACCGCTACGGCGCGCTGACACCCGGCGACCAGATCGTGCTGGTCATCGCGGCCTCCCCCCACCGGGGGGCGGCGTTCGAGGCGGCGGAGTTCATGATGGACTTTCTCAAGACCCGCGCCCCCTTCTGGAAGAAGGAAACCACGCCGCAAGGTGCGCGCTGGGTCGATGCACGCGATGCGGACGACACCGCGCAGGCCCGCTGGGATCAGCCCTGAGGGCTGTCCTGATTGTCGCCCTGATCGCTGCTCTTGGCATCCGCGCGGGCCTTCTCGGCCTCGTAAGCGGCCTGCCAATCCGATATTTGCTGCCGCGCGGTTCGCAAACCGTCCATCGCCGCGTCGAGTTCGGCCTGCTTTTCACGCAGTTGCCCCCGCAGGGACTGATCCGTGGCGGCCAGTTGCGCCGCAATTGTGGCCTGACCCTCCTCCGCCTGAGCAAGGCGGGCGGTCATGTCGTCCACGGTTTCCACCTTCGCGGTTCCGGCGCGCGCCATGCCGCCGTAGATCCAGCGCAATATCCACCCCAGGACAACCGCGCCCAGCAGGGCGAGGGTCATGGCGATCACGAGCTCGGAACGGGTCATTCGTCCTCTTCCTCCTGGGCGGGTGCGTTGGCGGGGGCATCAACGTCCGGTTCGGACGTGCTCAGCCTGAATTCGATCCGACGGTTGGCCTCGCGCCCCTCTGCCGTGTCGTTGTCGGCAATGGGCGACGCCTCGCCATAGCCTGTAGCGCTCATGCGGTCCAGAAATACACCGCGCGACAACAAGGCGTCCAGAACCGCATCGGCGCGCAGCTGAGAGATGCGGCGGTTCATGTCCTCACCGCCGCTGCTGTCGGTGTAACCTTCGATGGAGACCTGAACGTTGGGGCAGGTGGCCAGGATGCGCGCAATCTCATCCAGCGGTCCGGCGGAGGATGCATCGAGTGAGGCGGAGGACGGTGCGAACAGGATGCGATCCTCCTGCTGCGCGGCGGTGATTTCGGCGCTGCATTCGGCGGGGGATTTCAGAACCTCGGGCAGGGCCTCCACCTCGGTGACCTCCACCGGTTCGTATTCCTCGATGTCGATGTCCAGGTCTCTCGTGCCGGTCAGGCGCGAGGTCAGCGCCCCCTCGATCCGGGTGGCCAGCCCCGGCCCCTCACCCGTACCCGTGATGTGGATCGTCGCCTCTCCGATCCGAATGGTGCCCGTGTCGAGCGTGTTCATGACGTCGAGCAGCGCAAGTGCATCCGCCAGCGACGGGGCGGCACCCGGAACGCTGGCGATCAGGTCGAGCGTCAGGCTGCGACCGGGAAAGGCGGTTTCGGCGTAGCTTTGCATCGTTTCCACCCCGGCCTCACCCGTGACGCCGCCCACGGCACTGATGCGCCCCGGTGCAATGGTCATGGTCAATCCGCGTGGGGCGGCAGCCACCAGCGGAGACGGCTCTTCCTCCGCCTGAACGCGGTTCATCAGCAGTGAATAGCCCTCAGGCAAGCGCGCGCCCGCCCGCGCCACAAGGCCATCGACCCGGTCGTCGATGGCGCTCGATTCCAGTGAAAGCTGCACCACCCGGTCGCGGATGGAGAGTGCGGCATCGGGCAAGTCTGTCAGAAGTTCCGTGGCGATCTGAACCGTTTGCGGCCAGTTATCGTCCGGCGCGCCCAGTGCAACCTCGCATTCCAGATCGTTCAGACCGGTCGCGGCGGCGATCTGGCGGGCAATGGTCCTGGCGGCGGATTGTGTGGAGGCCGCGCATGTGCTGAGCTGAAAGGTGCCATCCGAAACGGACAGATCGAAGGGATACGGGCTCAACGTCATGCGCGGCGCGCTGAGAGACAGATCAATCTGTTGACCCTGGGGCGCGCCCGCCTCGATTTCAGCGACCAGGCTCTGCCGTAGCTCGGCATCGGCCAGGGCGGCCTCGATCGCTATGCCTCCGTCGGTGACCATCACCCGACCGGTCGCGATTTGCGGCGCGATGCTGCCCAGCAATGTCAGGGTCTGTTCCCAATCCGCCTGCGGCTCCGTCTCGACGGGGCGGGTCAGATCCACGACGCGGCGTGAGAACATGCCCAGAAATTCCGCAATCTGATCGTCGAGCGCCTGTGGCGTGTTTCCCAGCAATGTGACGAGATCGGCAGCCAGCAGGATGTCGAGGTTCAGCACCTCGGGCACAGCGACCTCGGCATCGGCCAACGTGATGGTCGTCGCGATACGACCCTGCGGAACGACGGCCTCCGCCACATCCAGCGCGCGAAACTTCGCCGCCTCGCTGGGGGAGGTGCCGCTGAGGGTCACGGTCATGCCGTCAGCCTCGACCGTGACCCAATCCTGACCGGCGGCGGACAGGGCATTGCGCACCGCCCCTCCGGTCTGCGCCTCTATCTCATCCGCACCGATCTGGGCGAGATAAAATGCGCCCGCACCCGACGCCCCCAGGGACACCGCCGCGAAGAGGATTGCGAACAGCTTCATGCGAACTCCACTCGTTGCCTGACATGCGACGAGGTAGCCCTGACACCTTTCGCCCGCAAGGGGAAGGTGATCATAGCACCCGTGCCAGCGCCCCGGCCAGCGCCAGTGCCACG
>Ga0209345_10005139_pt1 | contig 12300 bp, 9 predicted proteins | sample Cruoilmetagenom7_FD_187294 | JGI IMG/M metagenome (GOLD analysis project Ga0209345, IMG submission 187294) | Oil polluted marine microbial communities from Coal Oil Point, Santa Barbara, California, USA - Sample 7 (SPAdes) (version 2) | ecosystem: Environmental > Aquatic > Marine > Oil seeps ...
AACGCGCCTCGCCAAGCAGTCACCCACCTTTATCATACGCTCTTCACTGGGCTAATCCTCACCGTCGTCACTCGCAAAGGGGCGCAGGAGGCGGCCCGCTGGCTCAAAACCGTCTTCCGTCATCAACACCATGAAAAATTCCTCGCGAGCTTCGAAAAACTAGGTCTATCGGACAAGCCTGACGCGGTAGCCGCTGCCGCCTACCACTATTTATCAAACCGGATCGGTGGGGTTGACGTCGAATTCATGCGCGAAAGCGACACCAAAGCCTGGGTGCGCTTTCCTCCGCCGCGCTGGGTCTATCCCGGTGCCGCGATCTGCGGCATCCCAAGCGAAGTCTCGCGCGCAATGCTTACGGGCTGGTACGCGCAAAATGGCGTCTCGCTGAAAAACCCCCGCCTCGGCTTTGTCTGCACCGGCCAGACAGTCGATTGCCAGGACGGCCTCGCGGGTTATTTCTTGGAGTATGATCATGACCTTGACGAGATCGATCGGCTGGTTTTCAGGCCAGGAGAAACACCGCCAATCTTTGATCCTGACAAAGCCCCAATATTGCCCGAGGCAGAGTGGCCACCAGAGCGGCTGGCCAAAGCCCGCCGCAATTATGCAATCGAGTACCTGCGAAGTAGTTTGCCGCGCTTGTTTGAGGTTTTCGGGCTCAGCGAAGGCCTCCACTTAGGCCGAACCGCATGCTGGTTGATAGGCGCACAGTTGGCACGCGAGACGGCAGGCTCACTAGGGATTACGGCACGAGATGCCTCGTCATTCGCTGATTTGATGATTGCTCTGGCCCAAGGCGAAGGAGATCGGGCCACTGCCGAAACAGTAGAAATCTGCAACTCCGGTGGCAGCAGCGTCATAGTATCGCGCCAAAGCGTGCGTCCACTGAGCGGGCTTGGCCTCCAGCCGCCACAGCTTTTCGAAGCCTGGAATGCAATACTGGAAGGTGTCGCTGCCGGTCACAATCGCGCCTTGCGGCTTGAAGTCATCGAGCGTCCGGATTTGGGCCGCTCTTACGGCCAGGCCCCGAAAACCTATCGGTGGCGGATCACCGAGCGAAATTGAACCGCAGCAGCATTGAGCTAGAATAATCTAATGCAATGTTTTTATGATGGAGGCCACGCCCGGAATCGAACCGGGGTGCGCGGATTTGCAATCCGCTGCGTAACCACTCCGCCACGTGGCCTCATAAGTCAGCGCTGTAGCCAGCCGGACCTTGGATGATAAGACTTAACAACACTGTTGCAAATCACGGAACAGCGCATGTATCACACGTGCTATCGTTCTTGCAATCGGTTCCCACTCTAGTCGGATTGGAACCGACTATATAAAAACCTATAAGAAATCCTGTTCCCCGGGCAGGCCTCGATCAAAACTGGCCGCTCAGAACCGAGACGAATACTGGAGAAGCCGTCAAATGGTGGATTTTACGATACAACGGCTCAACATGGTCGAGAGTCAGGTGCGGCCAAGTGATGTGACCGACCGCCGCGTTACAATGGCAATGTCCCATGTCGAGCGACAGCGTTTCGTCACCGAAGGCCTGCGCCCGGTCGCTTATGCTGACCGACATCTGGAAGTAACCCTTCCTAGCTCTACCAGCCTCCCCTCCGCGGGCGATGAAACTACGACGAGTAATGTGCATCCCACCTCCAGTCGGTGGCTCATTGAACCGCGCGTTTTTGCCAAACTCGTTCAGCATCTCGAACTCGGCGACCACGATGTCGTCCTCGATATTGCCTGCGCAACTGGCTATTCAACCGCAGTTCTGGCCCACATTGCCCAAACGGTCGTAGGCATCGAGGCTGAGGAAACCTTCGTGACGTTTGCAACCGAAGCCTTAAGCTCAGCCGGTATCGACAATGCCGTAGTGGTCCATAAACCTTTGATGGAAGGCTACCCTGAAGAGGGTCCCTACGATGCAATTCTGATCAACGGTCTGGTGGCGCAGGTGCCTGAAGGAATCCTCGATCAACTCAAGGACGGTGGCCGCCTTGTTACCATCGAGGAGAACGGCCGCTACGGTGCCGCAGTCCAATGGCGCCGTGTTGATGGTAGCTTTGACAAGCGTTGGTTGTTTGATTGCACGGCACCACGCCTGATGGCCTTCGACCTGAAACCCGAGTTTGTGTTCTGATCTCAAACTTGGTGCGCCCAACGTGATAGCTGGTATGCGCCCAGCGCAAGCCGTCTCATTCATAAGTAGGCCCGAGTTCATAAGTAGGCCTGAGCGCAGGCTTTCTGATGCAATCCGACGTTGTGTGATAGCCATTATTGCATGTACGACCCACAAAAGCATTCAGTCAGCAGCGTAATTCACTGTGTAGGCAACCCAAATCCGTGTGTGCTTTGCTACGATGAATTCAACGGCGCGCTGTGCAGACGTGCACCACTCGGACCAAAATACAACAATTGTCGCTATCACAACTCCTATAATCTGATACGAATCTGTTAACAGCGCTTCATACAGGTTCAATCAGGGTAAGTGACCTGTGGATATTTCGCACCAGGAGCGCCGACGTGAATATGGGAAACAAAATGCACGGCCGACTTGCGCGACAGTCTAGGCTTAAGATGCATGCCGCTCTGCTGGTGGCGCTTGGCGTATTTGTCACGACGGATCAAACTTGGGCGGACTCCCTCCGTGATGCGCTTCGTTCAGCCTATAAGACCAACCCACAGATCGAAGCCGAGCGTGCCAGTTTGCGCGCGACGGACGAGAATGTTCCACGAGCACTCTCCAATTACCGGCCAACTATCACCGCTGACGCAAACGTCGGCCATCTACGACTTAACACCCGGCCCGATAGTACGGCCGAAGGTCCCACCAATCCATATGGCTATGGCATTTCACTAAACCAGCAAATCTTTCGGGGCTTTCGAACTCGCAACGCCGTTAACGAGGCGGAAGCCAATATTCGAGCAGGCCGTGAAACCTTGCGCACTACCGAACAAACGGTACTGTTAGCCGCTGTTGCATCCTATATGAACGTGGTGCGCGATCAGGCAACCGTTCGTCTGCGTGAAAATAACGTTCGTGTTTTGACCCGGGATCTAAGGGCTACAAAAGATAGATTTGCAGTTGGTGAAGTAACTCGGACCGATGTTGCGCAGTCGACTGCCCGTCGGGCTGGCTCTGTTTCTGCGTTGGATTTAGCTCGCGCCAACCTCAAAACAAGCCGGGCAAACTATCATCGTGTGGTTGGCCGTCGAGCAAGCCGGCTTCGGGAGCCGGGGACACCTGCAAGTCTGCTTCCAAAGCGTCTAAAAACAGCTCGCCTTCGAGCCGAAACAGAGAGCCCAGGTGTGGTCGCTGCCCTCTATTTTGAGCAGGCGGCCCGTTTCAATGTCGATCAAGTGCTTGGCGAGTTGTTGCCAACTGTCAATCTGGAAGCGCGATACTCAACCCTTTACAACGGCTCGCGGATAGATAAACAAACCGAAACCGGCAGAATCGTTGGTACCGTCACAGTGCCTCTTTACCAAGGTGGTGAAGTCTCAGCTCGCGTCCGTCAAGCCAAGCACCTTCATGTGCGCCGTATTCAACTTATTCAGCTCGCCCGCACTGAGGCCCGCGAAGAGGCCATCACTGCTTGGTCGCTACTTCGCGCCTCTCGTGCGCAAGTACGTTCAGATTTGGCGCAGGTCAACGCTAACCAAATTGCACTTAACGGTGTGCGCGAAGAAGAAAAAGTCGGCCAACGCACACTGCTTGATGTCCTCAATGCGGAGCAAGAATTGCTGGACGCTCAGGTCAGCCTTTTTGCGACGAAGCGCGATTTGATCGTCAATGCCTACCGCGTCATTGCGTCAACCGGCCGCTTGACTGCGCACGAGTTGAAATTGAATTCAAAAATTTATGATGTTGAAGCGCATTATCATGAAATCCGTCGGCGCTGGTGGGGCATCAGCATAACGCATCGCGACGGTCGTAGAGAAAAAGTTAATCTATGGGACACGCATGGACGTGCCCGCCCTTACAAGTAATATCCATCCATCAAGACAAGTTATGTGCTTGGAACAGTTACTGCTTGATCGCCACCAGGCTGATCATTAGCTGGTTTCTTTGCTCACGCGACCGTATCCGTATCCCGTATCTTTACACCAAATTCTCAGCGCTCTGCACGCCCATTAAGCGGCAGGTGGGATACGCTGCTAACCCAGCCCTCCCAAGCTTGCTGAAGGCCTGTTTGTAGGCCCGTAACTCCATGGGTAACCCCATGTGCAACCCATGTGCGAAAGAGCATTCTAACAATGCCCCAGCTGGCCTATCCCAACGTGGCGCCTGTGCTCTGATTTCTTCACTAATGGTAATGTACGAAAGTAATGCCGCGCGCGCTGTTTCGTTTGCACAACTTCATAGGCAGCGCCGCCTCAAGGCTTTAAGACAACCAAAAGCCGGGCTTGGATGCGCTCCAACCCTCTCAAGTCCTCTCAAGCCCTCTGCGGCTTGACTACTTGATTTTGGCTTCTTTGAACTCGACGTGCTTACGCGCGACGGGATCATACTTGCGCATAACCATCTTTTCCGTCTGATTTCGCGGGTTCTTCTTCGTCACATAGTAGAAGCCCGTTCCTGCTGTCGATAGCAGTTTAATTTTTTGAGTAACGGACTTGGCCATAATTCATCGTCCTTCTAGGTCGGTCATAAAGTTGAGATCACGGAAACTACTCACGCCACGCCAACTGTCAAGTCATCGATTGCTCAGCGAGCGGATTCAATGATGTCTCTGCGGAATTTTCCGTGCTTGTGATGATAGTAGGGCACAGGCCACGGCAACGGCTTTCCTGGCGTCTGCGCCTGATCAAGTGTGGCCTCAGCCATAACATCAGGCCTCCCGGCGGTTGGATCTTGGAGTGGTCTTTCCGTCCCCAATGGCCCAATTTTCAGTCGATCAGCAAGATCCTGAATGATCACACGCGTAATTGGCGGCAGATCAAGCTCCGTTGTATCCTCGACGGAATACCAATCGATATCGCTCAATTCATCATCGACTGCACCAGTATCTTCACTAATCGCCTCTGCCGAGACGCAGAAAAACCGAGTGTCAAAGCGCCGCGGCCGCCCCGGTGGGGTAATGGCGCGTGCAAAGAACGTAAGCTGAGCGATTGTTGGCAGATACTTGCGCTCGATAAACGCCTGCCACCCAGCATGTTGTGTTTCAACCGGCTCGGACGACTGCTCACCGACAATGAGCCCGGTTTCCTCGAACGTCTCACGAACAGCAGCCAACGCGAGTGCGCGCGCCCGCGCAGCACTTGGGCGGCCCTTCATATCCGATAATAATTTATGGACTTCCCCATCATTGAGCTCATCAGCGCTCACGATGCCCTTATCCGCATCATCGACCCGCCCGCCCGGGAATACAAATTTGCCCGGCATAAATACCATGTCCATCCGCCGTCGCCCCATCAGCAGTCTCGGTGCACCTGAGGAAGTATCCACAATAATCAATGTTGCGGCGTCACGCGGCTTCAGCGCTGGCGTTGGCTGTTTGGCGGTCGGACTAGCAGAATCGGACATACAATTTACTCGTTTGATTTTATGATTGCGAGGCGTCTGGCTCTATCTCGTCCGGCTGGGCAGGGTCTGGCCCGCTCCCAAACCCATGCATCCGAAGCGCCCATTGTAGTCCTATAAACGCGCCTTTGACCTTTGGCAGCAACGTGAGGCTGAGGACAAGTGTTAACGGAACCCAGATAAGAGCGTGCACCCAGGCTTCGGGTGCATAAGCCTTTTCAAGTGTCATTACACCAAACAAGATCATATGCCCGACCACAAAGATTGTGACATAAGGCGGCGCGTCATCAGCCCTATGATGATGCAATTCGGTGCCGCAGTGCGCACATTCATCCGCCACCTTCAGATAGCTGGAATAAATCCGTCCATCGCCGCACGCGGGGCATTTGTGGTGCGCGCCGCGCAGTATGGCGGGGCAGACGGAGCGGTCCGCCTTGTCCTGCACATTTTCGGTTTGGCTACCACTAGCAGAGGCTATCAATATGGTCATGCCTGCATTGGCCATTGAGTTGCCCCGGTCGTCAAGACAAGAATGGTCGCGCCCCCAGGTACCAGTGCCCGCAGGGCACAATCAGTCCAATGCCCACTGGGACACAATCAAAATCAATGATGCCGCCGCCGGGCACCGCTGCCCCGTCGAGGCTTTTTCGGGCGCCAGCCCTTGCCAAGCGAAACGTGACCGCGCTTTCCCTTACTCAACATCTCAAACCGCACAGCTCCCGCATCCGGCACCACCTCCAGCAAGCGGACCTCAACTTCGTCGCCCAATTGGAAGATTAGCCCCGTCCTATCTCCCACCAGCGCCCTCTGTTCCTCCACATAGTGAAAGTAATCGTCGCCAAGCGATGAAGCAGGGATGTAGCCGTCGGCTCCCGTCTCATGCAGGCGCACAAACAACCCCGACCCTATAACGCCCGAGATGCGCGCTGAAAACTCAGCTCCCGTTTGATCCACCAGGAACGAGGCCACCAGTCGATCGGTGGTTTCCCGCTCTGCCGCCATCGCCCGCCGCTCAGTCTCAGATATGTGCTCTGATATGCTGCTAAGCTCGCCAATCTCTGCGTCACTCAATCCGTCCGGTCCCAGCCGCAAGGCGCGGATCAAAGCCCGGTGCACAATCAAATCCGCATAGCGGCGGATCGGCGAGGTGAAATGCGCATACCGGCGCAGGTTGAGCCCAAAATGACCGTAATTCTCCGGCGTATATTCCGCCTGCGCCTGCGACCGCAAAACAACCTCATTGACCAGTCCTTGGACCGGCTTCTCCCGCACCTGCGCTAAAATGCGATTGAACGCTGCTGGCCGCATTGTGCCGTCACCTGGCAATTTCAGCGATAGGGTATCGAGGAATTCCCGGAGTGATTTAAGCTTCTCGCGTGATGGCTGGTCGTGCGCCCGATAGATCAGGGGGGATTTTTTTTGTTCAAGCGTTTCAGCCGCCGCCACATTGGCCTGGATCATAAACTCTTCAATCAGCTTGTGCGCATCAAGCCGCTCCGGCGTCACAATCCGCGCCACGTCTCCATTTTCATCGATGATGATTTTACGCTCTGGCAATTCAAGCTCAAGCGGCCCGCGCAGCTCTCGCGCCTTGGTAACTGCTTTATAGGCCTTCCAAAGCGGCTCAAGGGCGCTTTCCCACACGCTGGCTGCCGCAGGTCCGGGGTTGCCATCAAACGCCGCCTGCGCCTCCTCATAGGAAAGCTTCGCAGCGGAACGCATGAGCGCGCGATGAAATGTATGCCGGATCTTGGCACCTGATCGGTTAAACACCATCCGCACTGCGAGGCATGGCCGCTCCTCCTGCTCGCGCAGTGAGCAGAGGTTGTTCGAAATAACTTCCGGTAGCATCGGCACAACACGATCAGGAAAATACACCGAGTTGCCGCGCTTGGCGGCCTCGGCGTCAAGCCGTGTGCCGGGCCGAATGTAGTGTGCAACATCCGCAATCGCCACGGTAACAATCCACCCGTCCGGATTGTCGGGTGCCGTGTCAGCAGCCGCATGAACCGCATCATCATGATCGCGCGCATCAGCCGGATCGATGGTCAATAATGGCAAGTCTCGCAAATCCGTGCGCGTGGCGGCAGAAATTGGTGCCACATCATCCAACTCGGCCAGCACACCTTCGGGGAAGTCTTCAGGAATACCGTGCGCGTGCAGTGCGATTAGGCTCACCTTGCGCTCATCTCTCGGGTTCCCGAGCGGTTCAATAACCCGCGCCTGCGGCAATCCACCCCGGCCTTTGCGGCCGATGTCAAAACGGACAAGATCGCCATCGACGGCCTCACCTTCATCGCCTTGCCGTACCCGCCACTCCTTCAGTGCCTTCCGGTCAACCGGCGTAATCGAACCACCACCTGCCGCATAGCTATGGAAAATGCCAAGCAGCCTTCGCCGCTCACGCGGCAGCACCTTTATTACGCTGGCTTCAAACCGCGCACCAGATGGATCATCCTCCTCAAGCAATGAAATGCGTGCCAAAATGCGGTCACCAACCCCCGGCAGCCGTTCAGCTTGGCGGGCTCCAGTCGAGCTTCGATGGTGGTGCACCCGATGGCGAGAACTCGCGTCCTCGTCCGCCAGGGCACTGGCTGCAACGGAACTGTCCCCCACTAAAACGTTAGGACGCGGGCCTTCGTCCGTGTTCCAGATGACGGGCTCGGCAATCAGTTCCCCATCGCTATCAATCCGCACCACTTCAAGCACCGTAACCGGCGGCAGCGTGCCTGGCTGGCGGATTTCCCGGCGATTGCCAATCAACATCCCCTCGGCCGCCATCTCCGACAGCAGAGCCTTGAGTGCGCGTCTGTCATCACCCTTGACATGGAACGCCCGCGCAATCTCCCGCTTGCCTACTTTCTCGGGTGCTGATTGGATGAACTCAAGCACCTCGTCCTTGGTCGGTAGCCGGCCGCTGGTGGCCGCCCTGCGTGGACGCTTTACGGGCGTTCGTTTTGCGTGGATGCGCTTGGCCACCAGCTGCTATTCCTTAATCTGCACTAGGTTCAACCGCGGACTTAGTTGCGGCCTTTTTCAAAGGCGACTTCTTGGTCGCTGTTTTCTTAGGCGCCGCCTTTTTTGCAGCAGCCTTCTTGGTAGGTGCCTTCTTCACGGCGGTTTTCTTAGCGGCGGTTTTCTTGGGTGCAGCCTTCTTGGGAGGCGCCTTCTTCTTGGCCCCTCGACCTTTTTTAGCAGGTGCCTTGGCCGCTCGCTCGGCAATCAGCACAACAGCCTCTTCCAACGTTAGATCTGTAGGTTCCTTGCCCTTTGGCACCGTTGCATTGATCGAGCCGTGCTTCACATAAGGACCATATCGTCCGGCCAAAACCTCGATCTTGCCACCCTCAGCCGGATGTTCGCCAAGCGCTTTGAGAACCTGTGCCGCAGGTCGATTATAGCGACCCTTCCCCCCGCCAGCGGCCTTTTCTGCCAGCAGCGCTACGGCACGGTTAATACCAACCGAGAACACCTCCTCGGCACTTTCCAAATTGGCATACATCCCATTGTGCAGCACAAACGGCCCATAACGCCCGAGGCCAGCTGTAATCATGTTGCCGGTTTCAGGGTGCGCCCCGATCTCGCGCGGCAGAGATAGAAGTTGCAGCGCTTGTTCCAGTTCCACCGTCGCCACATCCATCCCCTTGGGGATCGATGAGCGCTTCGGCTTTTCTTTTCCCTCCTGCTCGCCAAGTTGCACGTAGGGTCCAAACCGCCCATCACGCAATGTCACCGGCAGGCCGGTATCTGGATCGTGCCCCAGCAGTTTGCCATCCGGCGGCACAGCACCATTCGCGCTATCAGCCGACTGCGACAACTGCCGCGTGAAGCGACACTCAGGGTAATTCGCGCACCCCACAAAGGCACCAAACTTGCCCGAAACCTTCAAGCTCAATCGCCCATCTGCACACACCGGGCACTTGCGCGGGTCACTACCGTCTTCCTTGGCCGGGAAGATGCTTGCGCTGAGCATTTCGTTGAGTGTCTCAAGAACTTCCGAAACGCGAAGTTCTTTGGTTTCATCTATCGCACTGGTGAAATCGCGCCAGAATTCGGCCAGAACCGTCTGCCAGTCGAGCTTGCCATCGGAAACCAGGTCCAGCTTTTCTTCCAGATCCGCCGTGAAATCGAATTCGATATAGCGCTTGAAGAAGTTGGACAGGAACGCGGTCACAAGTCGACCCTTATCGACCGGCACCAGTTGCTTGCGCTCCATCGTCACGTAATCGCGATCCACCAGCACCGCCAGCGTCGAGGCATAGGTCGACGGCCGGCCAATGCCCAACTCCTCCATCTTCTTCACCATTGAGGCTTCCGTGAAGCGTGGAGGTGGTTCCGTGAAGTGCTGCTTGGCTTCTATCTCTTGTGCATTGAGTTTGTCGTTCTCGTTCAGCGGCGGCAATCGGCGTGAATTCTCAGCGTCGCGCCCACTCGAACCCGCAACATCATCGCGCCCTTCCTCATAGACTTTCAAGAAGCCATCGAACGCGATAACCGAGCCGGTTGCCCGGACGCCATATTTTTTACCATCCGTGCCCGAAACCAAAATCTCGGCCGTGGTCTGGTCAATTTCAGCCGACGCCATCTGGCTTGCTACTGAGCGCTTCCAAATCAGTTCATAAAGCCTCGCCTGGTCCTTATCGAGATAGCGGCTCATTTCACTTGGCTTGCGGTTGAAACCGGTCGGCCGCACCGCCTCGTGCGCCTCCTGCGCGTTCTTGGCCTTGGCTTTGTACTCGCGAATATATGGCGGCAGGTAGCGCTTGGAGTAGTCTCGCTCGACGAGCTGCCGGATTTCAGACACCGCCTCCGGGATGATCTGCACGCCATCCGTCCGCATGTAGGTGATCAAGCCCACCGTCTCGCCACCAAGGTCCACCCCCTCATAGAGGCGTTGGGCAACCTGCATGGTCTGCTTGGCGGAAAAGCCCAATTTGCGCGAGGCCTCTTGTTGCAACGTTGACGTCGTGAAGGGTGTTGCGGGGTTGCGGCGCGTACGCTTTTTCTCGACGCTAGAAATTACAAAATCACCCCCCGTGATGGCCGTCTTAATAGCATTTGCCATCTCACCGTCGGTGATGTCGTGGCGCTTGAGGATTTTACCGTCAATCGATACCAGCCGCGTCCGCACGTCATCCCCTGATGTGGACTTCAGCAGCGCCTCAACGGACCAATATTCCAGCTTCTTAAAGGCTTCGATTTCAAGCTCCCGATCACACACCAACCTGAGCGCCACCGATTGCACTCGTCCAGCACTTCGCGCCCCGGGCAACTTCCGCCACAGCACCGGTGACAGCGTGAATCCCACAAGATAATCAAGCGCACGACGCGCCAAATAGGCTTCCACCAGCGGTTGATCGATATCGCGTGGTGCCGCAAGGGCCGCCAGAACGGCTGGCTTGGTCACGGCGTTAAACGTCACGCGCTCGACCGGGAAACCTTCTTTCAAAATGCGTTTCTGACGCAGAATTTCAACAAGGTGCCAAGAGATTGCCTCACCTTCGCGATCAGGGTCCGTCGCGAGTATCAGCTTGTCGGCAGATTTTACTGCCGTCGCTATTTCCTTCACGATCTTTGCCGATCGCGCATCTATATCCCAGTGCATCTCAAATTGGTTATCGGGTTCAACCGAGCCATTCTTCGACGGCAGGTCTCGCACATGCCCGTATGAAGGGATCACCTTGTAGGAGGGGCCGAGATACTTATTGATTGCCTTCGCTTTCGCGGCGGATTCGACAATGAGAACGTTCATGGACTTCCAATGATCTAAACGCGGTTGCGATGCGGGCGGCTATGCCCAGGCCTCAAAACAGTCTGGCTGCTCCACTAGAAAAAACGATCCTTACAAACGTATCGGATCGAACGATCTCAGAGAACAGTTTAGAGCGAACTAACTAGGGTAACTATCTGGCGCAGGAAAATGTGGGAAGCGGGCGTTTCTGTCAAATATGATCATCACTTCATCCAACTACTCAATGACTGGCATGGTGTATCAATCATATTGTTGGGTATATAATAAAAAATATGCTAAATACAAAGATAAACACTGCCCAGATTGGAGCCAGATTGGAGAAAGACATGGATGAAGGTGGCGGGTCAATTGAAATGCGGCCTGAGAGATGTGACAGGGAAGTCATTGAATTTCCAGTCGTTTCGGATTGCAACAGTGTCGACCATGTCAGTGTTTGTGACGACCCCCGGTGGTCAAGAAGTCAGACGCTTGAATATGTGGCGGAAATAGCAGAGGAACTTGCAGGTATTTCCGGAAAGGTGGGATGCAAATCAGTTTCTACCCTTCTCAAATCCGCCGTGTTGGAAGCTCGGAGCCAATTGAGAAAAAAGTGAGTGCATTTGCTTGCAAACAATCTCCAGGAATTACACATTTAGTAGCGCAATGATACCAAGCCCGATCCATGGTGCTCTAGTCGTCCGGCGAGAGAAATTTCCAACAGTGCAATCTGGACATTCCGCACCGCCAATCCCGTGCTCCGGCAAATCTCATCCAACTCAACAGGTGCGGCACTCAGGGCTTTCTCCACCCGTTCGCGAACGGATGTGGTGATCGAAACCGGCAACGGCGGCGGCATCTCCTTGAAACTATCGGGTGTTGGCGGCTCAGCCCCGTCAGTCTCATTGCTGAGGGCATCAGAAGCGGCAGCAGAGACTGCGCAAGCCGAAAAGGCCGGTGCAATGTCTTCCAGAATGTCCTCGGCACTTGTGGCCATTGTCGCGCCCATCCGGATAAGACCGTTTGTGCCCTTGGCGCGCGGGTCAAGCGG
>Ga0209345_10005140_pt1 | contig 12299 bp, 10 predicted proteins | sample Cruoilmetagenom7_FD_187294 | JGI IMG/M metagenome (GOLD analysis project Ga0209345, IMG submission 187294) | Oil polluted marine microbial communities from Coal Oil Point, Santa Barbara, California, USA - Sample 7 (SPAdes) (version 2) | ecosystem: Environmental > Aquatic > Marine > Oil seeps ...
AAAACACCATAAATATAAGTGCCAAGAAAAATGAAAAACCAGCCATAGTTGGTGTTGCATTTTTATGGGCACTCCTTTTATCTGGGTGATCTATTAAGTTTCTACTATTTACAACCCATAATATGCGAGGTATTATAAAGTACACTAAAATAAATGAAACAAATAGCGTTACCATTGCATTTTCCAAAATGTTTGTGAAAAGCAAGTTTTTCATCATAATAATCTTAGTTTGATAAGCACTTAACAAATATATTATTTTATTTTTTTAATAAGTTCTAGTGTTATTAAATCTTGCCCTTTTGGATTCAAATGAATTGGGTCATGGAAGATAGAGTATTGGTGAGACCAAGGTTCCAAAAAGGATATATATTTAACATGTTTAAATTCTTTTTCTAGATTTTCAAAAATAGTTATAGACTCATTAAATTTAGAGATTTCAGCAGTATTGTATAAGTCAATTGTAGGTACGTATAATAATATTATTTGAATGTTTTTGAGACCTAACACTTTTATACTTTCTCTAAGTATCTCTATATTTTCAATTTTAGTGTTTATTTTTCTAAACTTGCCAACTTTGATTTCTTCTTTTAATCGAATAGTATCAACTTCTCCAAATTTTAAATTAGACCAATTACTTAGATAACCTCTTATAGAGCTACTTATTAGCCCTTCATTAAATCGAGTGGTTTTAATAAGTTTATGCAACCAGTATTCTGTGAAGCTTGATTTTTTTTTAACATAAGCATTAACATTAGCATCAGCTAAAAAAGGGTAGAATAAAGTGTATGAATTGGCACTTAAGCCTTCGCCAGTAAATGACCAAGCATCAACACCATAAATTATAGTTTTAATACTGTTGTTTTTTCTTAACAATTGATCAATCATTATTTGCCTATCACTTATATTTACGCCCTCTCTTGTGTATTTTGAAACTTTTACATTTAATGATTCTTCAACTTTAACTTTGTTAATTCCTAACATTAGGTGAGAATGCCCTACAAGAGCAATTTCAGCAGTTGTATTTAATCCATAATATTTCTCTAACCCTTTTTCTATTCCGATTCCTAGTATAAAATCACATATAAAAAAAGTGATTATTAATGTACTAACTATTTTAAAATTATTTTTAAAATTTAAATCTTTTTTTATATCGTTTATTAATTTCACTAAAATTGAAAATATATAAAAGCGTTAGAACTAATTCCTAAAGTTGATATTCCTAATAGAAGCATGACATACCATGCAAACTGAAAAGATGAATATACTTTTGATTTTGAAAAATAAATTGAGGCAATTTTAAAATATTGAAGTAGTTGAACTCCAAATAGAAGGCATATTAAAAATATAGATAATACAAAGGTAACGGTTGATGAACCTCTATATAAACTTCCCCAATCTGTAAAAATTTTCTCAGTGATTAAAAAAGCATCAGTAACAGAATTTGATCTAAAGAAAACCCATGCATAACAAACAATTATAAAAACTACTAGAATTTTAAATACTTTATAAAAAGTATTATTTTTTATATTATTTAGTGATATTAGTTTTAAAAATTTATCACCCCAACTTTCAAACAAATAATATAATGCGTGTAAACCTCCCCAAATAACAAAAGTCCATTGTGCTCCATGCCAAAAACCACTTACTAAAAAGACAATAAAAATATTTAATATCCACCTAATATATTTAACTCTATTTCCACCCAATGGAATGTATAAATAATCTGCAAACCAAGTTGAAAGAGATATGTGCCACCTTTTCCAAAAATCAGCTATAGATGAAGCTAAATATGGTAGGTTAAAATTTTGCATTAATCTAAAGCCAAGCATTCTAGCTATTCCTATTGCCATATCAGAATAGCCACTAAAATCACAATAAATTTGAATAGCAAAAAATAATGTAGCAACAGTTAATGTATTACCTGTGTGTAGTTCTGGAGTTCCATAAACGCTATCAACATATAGAGAAAGCCTATCTGCAATTACTACTTTTTTAAATAAACCCCAAATAAAAAGCTGAATTCCAGTTACTAACTTTTCAGAATCAAAATCATGATTTTCTTTAAACTGTGATAATAAGTTTGTTGAACGCTCAATAGGCCCGGCCACTAATTGAGGGAAGAAAGCTACAAATACTGCAAAATTCACAAAATTATTTTCTACTGTAGTTTTGTTGTTATAGACATCTAAAGAGTAACTCAACGATTGAAACGTAAAAAAAGAAATTCCAACAGGGAGGATTAATTGTAAAGGCGAAATATTATTGTTTAATTCAAAATAGCTAGTGAATACTGTAACGTTTTCAATAAAAAAATTAGCATATTTAAAGTAAATCAACGGTATTAATGAAAAGGATAATGCAAAAAAAAGCCAATATTGTTTGTGACTTTTTCTTATTGCCTTATTTATTTCTTTTCCTGCAAAATAATTTACGAAGGTAACTCCAATCATTATTAATGCATAATCCCACTTCCATGCCATATAAAAAGTGTAAGAAGCTATTAATAAAAATAGTGATCTTACTTTATATGGTATTGAAAAATATAGAATAAATACACCACTAAAAAATAAAATAAATTCCCAAGAATTAAAAAGCATATACTTTGATTTATCTTTTATTAGTAATTTTTATTTACTTCATTAATTTTCACCTTTAAAACATCCAATATAAACTCAGGTGTAGAAATAAAATTACGTTTCCATAAACGCTTTGGTTCACGTAGCAAACGCGGTAACCACTCTAATCCTATTTGTATCCAAAATTTACTAGAACGCACTACAGTACCCGCATAAAAGTCAAACACGGCACCTATTGAAACAATTGTATTTGCATTAATGGCTTCTTTGTTTATATATACCCACTTTTCTTGTTTTGGAGCAGTTAAGCCAACAAAAAGAATATTAGGTTTAAAGGTGTTAATAAACTTTAACATTTCTAAATTATCTTGTTTAGAAAACTCTTCTTTAAATGGAGGTGAGTAACTAGTAACTCGTATATTTTTATACTCTTTGTGGATTCTCTCTTTTATTAACTGCAATGTTTTTTCTGAAGCACCTAAATAACATACTTTTTGCTTTTTCTTATTGGCTTGTTTTAATAAATAATGATGTACATCTGCTCCTGCAATTTTTTCAATAGATTTGCCTGTTAAAATCTTAGTGGCTAAAACAATACCAATACCATCAGGTAATAAAACATCGCTAGTTTTAAGCGCATTTGAAAAAATAACATCTTTTTTCGCAACACAATACGAATGAGGATTGATGGTATTAATAACATATTTACCCGTGGTTGGTAATTCTGATAGTTGCTTTGTAAAAAGGTTATATTTAATAAGCTGTGTTAGTTTCATTTGTTTACAAAGAGATACGTCTCTTATTTAGAATTTAAAACACTTTTCAAAATAGTACACATATTTTTTTCAAATACATTTAATGTATAGGAGGCTATATATTTCTTATAAGCATTTGAGCCCATTTTTTTTCTTGCTATTGGATTTTTTATTAGAAACTCTAATTTCGAAGCTAAAGTATCAATATCTTTTTGCTTTACTAAACACCCATTTACACCATCTTCTATTATTTCTGGAATAGCGCCTTCATAGGTGCTAACTATTGCTAATTCAAATTGTGAAGCTTCTAATAAAACTAGAGGAAAACAATCACTGAATGTTGGATGTATAAAAATATCTACATTATTCAAAATTGCTATTTTATCTTCTTCATATTTACTTCCTAAATAAGAAACTTGTTTAACTAAATTTAATGAATTTACTTTTTTATTAAATGTTGAAGTACTAATATCTCCTTCACAGCCAACAAAACTACATTGAAAATCTACACTTCTATCTTTCAACTTCTTCAAAGCATTTAATAATACAAATACACCTTTTGACTCTAACAGGTTTGATAAAAACAATAATTGTGTTTTTCCTTTTTCAACAGTATCATTTTTATAAGTTGCATTTAATATAGGTATACCATTTGGACAATAATAGACAGATGTTTCATTAACATATTTCTTAATATCACAATATAGTAATTTAGAAAGTAAAATTGTTTTAGTATTTTTAAATACCAACTTATACAAGATATTGTCTATAAACTTATCCTGATTTAAACTAACACCTTTATTGTGAAAGTGAAAAACTAGCTTAACACCAAAAAGTTTTGCTATAAAAACAATTACTGCATCTTTATAAAAACCAATTCCTTTTGCCGTAATAGCTACATAAACAACATTGGGTTTATTTGTTATTAATTGTTTTAAAGTTTTAAAGATTATATTTAAATATCTTGCAATTTTTACATAGAAATTGTTGCCAATCTCATGAATTGAGTTTGATGTACCTAAATTTATATAGCTAGTTTCAAAACTCTTATTAATTAACAAACTGTTATAAATATGCTTTCCTACTATAGATGAACCATGTATTGGAGAAGGCAAATGAAGTATGAATAATATTTTTTTATTGATGGTAAAATATTAATTTATGTTAATATAAACATTTCTTTCGACTTCTTTGAATTTTTCATTCATTTTGGTTTTTATAAATGTTGGGGCCAATATATACACTATGAACAACATAACTTTAAAGTTCAAAGGATTATATCTTAAAGATTTAAATATTTCAATTAATGCTAAATAATAGTCTTTATTTTCAATATATATATGAGATCTCATTTTATACCAATGAGAAATATAATTACTCAACCCTTTAATCTCTTTATTTTCATTTTTCATTTTTTTTAGCACCTCTCCCACTTTGTCAGGAACTTCAGGATATCTCATTTGTTCAAACTTAATATTATCATGCCAAAATATAGATAAGGGGTGCTTAGAGTAAGCAATCTTTTCATGAATTACTAACCTTGCCCAGGTTAATAAATCCTCTCCTAACTTAACACCAACAGGAAACCCTTTAATTTCAATTAATTTATCTTTTTTCACTATAATTGCAGATGTCCACAATGGAGGAGATGAACTTGAAGCAATTTGGAAATAATTATCTATTATACCATGCGATTTTTTAAATTTTAAATTATTTAATACGATTTGTTGGTATTTACCGTTTGGCAAACCATACATATATGCTGAGGAAATTATTTTACAAGTTGGAAATTTCGTATTTAATAAAATGGATTGTTCAATATATTCATTTTTCCATTCATCATCAGCATCTAAAAATGCAATCCAATCTCCTATAGCTTCATAAATTCCTCTATTACGTGCTGCAGATACTCCTTTGTTTTTTTGATGAATAATTTTAACTAATGGATTCATAAATGATTCAACTAATACTTCAGAGCCATCTGTTGAACCATCATTGATAATGATAATTTCAATAGGTAATTTTGTTTGCTGTAATACGGAGTTAATTGCTCTGTAAACAGTATCTTTTTTATTAAATAATGGAATAACAACTGAAATATTCATTAGTAATTTATATAGCTAAACTTATTTTATTTTTAAGTAATAGTTTTTTATTTGGTAACCCACCTTTTTTATAAAGACTATAGATTATACCTAAGAGGGAAAAAAAATAGTTGGGAAAAAAAATGGTGTATTTTAAAATATTATCTGAAAACATAAACATTAAAAATGTAATCAATAAAATTAAAAACGAAGATGCAATTATTTGGCTAATCCTATCATCAAAATATGTTTTTATTCTAAAAACAGAAATAAATGTAGCTATAAAACCAAATAGTAAGAATGCTAACCCAACATATCCGTAGTTAAACCTAATTGAAAGATAGTCATTATGAGCTTCACCTGACTCTTCATTCGTTATTTTTTTTAAAAAAATAATATCTGATCTTGGACCATTTCCAAAATAAAGAGAAGATTTTAACCCTTTTTCTAAAACTATATAAAATGATTTCCTTCCTGTGCTATTAATATTATTATTATCATAATAATTTAACGAAATTTCTTTAATTGTTGAACTAGTATTATTAAATGTTTTATTTTTAAAACTTTGGGAGTTTAATACATAAACCAAAATGATAATTCCTAATAAACTTGATAAAATTTTTGAGATTTTTGTTTTGTTTGAAAAATGAAATACTAAAATGACCAAAAAAACAGAAATCCCCATTCTTGTCATACTTGTAAATGGCATTAAAAATAGAATTAAAAAGTATCCTAAGTATTTAAGTTTATTAAATTGATAAAACGCTCCAACTAACAAACTAGCCATAATAGATAAAAACATTGGTGTTGTAGCCATATGGGCAGGGAAACCATAAAGTATTTTATATATTATGAATAGTATAATAATAATGATAACCAAAATTAGTAACAATTTAAATAGCCAAATTAATTTTACAATTGAATATCTAAAACTTGAAGCAACTAACCCAATTAATATTGGAAGTGTATATTGCAGTGTCAATTGGAGCCCTAAAATTGAAAAGTCATAAATAAGGTATAAGAACATATATAGAATCCAAGGTGACCATATCCAAATGGGGAAAGTTATTCTTTTTGTATGCATTAATGAATTAATTGTCATCAAAAGCATTAGCATCCAAGAAACTCCAGTCCAATTAAACCCAAATACCTGCATAGGTAAAAAGGTAAAAATTGCAGGAGCATAAGCTAGAAATGTTGTATAAAAAAGTGATAAAAAAAATAATTTAAAATTTGTGTCTCTAATTTTAGGATTGTATTTGAAAATTTTCAGTACTATCATTCTCTTGTTATTGTAAATTAATTAACTAATTGAGAATATAAATAATTTATTTTCCGACAATATATTGGGTAATCATATTTATTTTTAATTGTATCTTTTGCTTTTTTGCGTATATCATGTATTAAACACTCATTTTCATAATAAAACAGTAGCTTTCTATAAAGATCTTCAACATTTTCTGGTTGGAATAACAACCCGTTTTCTTTATGATTGATTAATTCTTTTAAGCCAAATGAATCAGATGCTATAACGATTTTCCCCATTGACATTGCTTCCGCAGCTGTTAATCCAAATCCCTCAAAACGTGATGGAACTACCACTACATCCATAGTTCCCATATATTGTATAGCTATTTCCCAATTTAAATACCCCATGAATTTCACATTTTCATTCATCTTTGCATTCACTATCTTTTTTTTCAAATGTTTTTCTTCACTCCCACTACCAATGATTAGTAAAAAAATATTATTCTTTTGTTTTTTTAATTTAACAAATGCATCAATTAATATATCAATACCTTTTTCAAAACTTAATCGAGATACACAACCAATTACTATAGTATCATTAGAAATACATAACTTTTTTCTAACAGCTAATTTTTCAGATAAAATACATATATCTTCTATTTTAGATTGTTCAACTGCATTATGAATTGTAAAATGTTTTGGTTGTTGTGATAAGGCTTTAAATTCATTTAATAAATTTGATGAACTAAACCATGATTTTTCTGCGTTTTGTGATACTACAATAAATTTTGAACAAAGTTTAGTGGATAATTTAAGTAATAATTTTGCAACTTCACCATGGTTCTTCGTATATGGTTGGTGCACAGTTGCAATGACTTTTTTTAACCCTGATAGCTTTGATGCCAAAATAGGTAAAAAGCCAGGTGAAAAGTATTGGATATGCATAATGTGTGGAGATATACTCCTTATTTCTTTTCTTAATTTAATTAAAAAACTAATTGGATGTATTCTTCTATTCCATTTAAGTAATTTAACCTGACTTCCAGCTTCAATAAATTGATTTACGATACTTTCACTAAATTCAAAATAGCACAATATAATACATATATTGCCTTTGGAAACTAAAGCATGAACTAAACTTAAAGTTTGCATCTCTGTACCTCCGTTTAACAGACATGGTATTCCTATAAGGGTTTTTATGGCCATTATTGTTTAAATAATGAATTAAGTAAATTATCTAAATATTCACTTTGTTTTTTTCGTGTAAACACACCCTCTGTTGTATCTAATATAAATTCATTAAATTTTCCGTTTTTATAATTGCTAATTAATTCTAATAGTTTAATTTTTAACAAACGTGAATCTGAAAATGTATAACCTAATTCATATTTTAAAATTAATTCATCTAATTCTCCTTGATCTCCAGGGATACATAATATGGGTTTTTGAGAGCCGATATATTCAAAAAATTTTGTAGTTAAAATACCTTTTCGGCCTTTATTCGTTAAAACTAAAAGCAATTGGGAATTATTTAAAACTTTGGGGATACTTGAAAAATTCACACGTGAGTGAAATACAATAAAATTATTCTTTAAATCAGAGATTAGAGGTTTCAATAAACTCTTTTCTGAACCGTAAAATTCTATAGATATATCCTTATTTGATATTTTATTTTCTGTAATTAGTTCATCAATTGATCTAAATAACAGTGAAGGGTCTCTATACCATAAATTTAAAATCCTACCAACATAAGTTATTTTAAACGGTAATATAGTTTCTTCATTTTTAAGTTTCTTTTTTAAACAGTCTTTATCATAGCCATTATAAATTGTAAATGTGTGTTTTTTTAATTTATTTTGAATAATTTTTTTATGAGTACTAGAAACCGTTGTAAGCAATGATGCATTTCTTGTAGTCAAATAACGTCTTAACAAAAATCTTTTTGTTTGTATATATTCTCTGTAATTTCTTTTTAAACCAGCTTCTTGTTCTACAATATCTCTAAAATCAACTACAAATTTACATTTATTTTTTTTTGAAAGAAAAGCGCCTAAAGATAATACCCATTGATCTGGTATAGTTGATAAAATCAAATCAATCTTGTTATTTTTCAAGAAAAGCTCAGCTTCTTCTTTAACTTTAAAATATAAACCTGGAGGTGAAGAAAACTCAGGATAAAAAAAATCTCTTGCTTTCTGAATAATTGACCTTCTTTTTATATAGTTAAATTCATCTACACTTGAATATGGTACACGAATTATTTCAACCCCTTCATTTAAAGTTGTTTTTAAGTTCATTTTTTTATTGTACCTTGAATCTTGTTTGGTAAAATCCCTTGTTATAACAAATACATTCCATCCAAATTCCTTTAAATATTTAGCAAACATGGCTGGTCGCAAACCTCCTACTTCGGCTTGAGGAGGGAAAATTGGTGTAATAATTAAAATTGACTTAGACTTCATTTTCTTAATGTTATAGCTGGAATACCTCCGATAATATCATTTTTCTTAAAATTTTTATTTACTACTGATCCTGCTCCAACAATTACGTTATTACCTAACTTTACACCTGGTAAAATAACAACATTCACACCAATCCAACAATTTTCACCAATAATAATTGGTTTTTCTTTTACCCATTCTCTATTGTTGCTTTTATTATGATTTGCAGAAATTATTTTAACACCAGGAGCGAATATTGTATTGTCACCAATAATTATTCCATTTCCTCCTTGAATATAGCAGCCTCCACTTAATGCAAACGATTTCCAAACATTTTCACCAATAGTTATTTTCCCAGTTACTCTTGATGTAAAATGAACCATCCAGGGTACATCATTATTAATATCTAATATGTTTTGACAAAGTTTATTTACAAACCACAAACCAAAGGGTATAGGTCTTTTCCAAAACTTGTTTATTAATCGAATTGGCCAAAGCCAAAATCTAAATTTAGCATTTTTGCGTATTGGTGATGTTTTCATTTAAATCTGAAATAATTTAAGCTATATATAAAATTTAGTATTGTATTCGGGATTTCAATGTAATTGTATTTAAAAAGTGTGTATAAAACAAGTGGGAAATATAATATTGCTGCTAAAATTAATTTTAATGGTGCGCTAATAGATAAAAATAAATGTAATAAAGAGAATGGAGCAAAAATAATACAAATAAAAAAAATATTACCAATTTTTTTAAATGGTAATGTATCTAAACTATTAACTTCAAAACCTTGAGCTATTTTATAAAGATTATATGGTACAGTCCATAAATATAAAGTCAAAATTGTTGCTATAGCAGCGCCTAAATAACCAAGTAATTTAATAAGAATAATACTTAGTAAAGTATTTATAAGTAAGTCAAAAGCACTTCTGTAAAGAATAACTTTTGGTTTATTTAAAGCCATTAAGGCTGAACCATATAGTACAATACGTATTGGTAATACAAATAAGAATACATAAAAAGGTTTTACACTTTCTAAATATTTCTCTGAAAAAAGTGTTACAATAAATTCTCGCCCAACCGTTAGCAAAAATATCATTACAGGAAAAAGTATAGCTGATGATTTAAGAGCAGCCTTTTTAAATAATTTTAAGGCCTCTGGTTTATTATTTAAATGTATGTACTTAGTCATATCCACAAGAATAACGGTGGAGATTGATCCAGTAACTACTCCAATAAGCGGAATTTCTATTGCGCCATTAACATAATTGGCAAACTGTTCAGGAGTACACATAAAAGACACAACTATTTTATTTGTTTCTAACATAATCATTCCTAGCATACTAGCCAAACCAAGAGGTATTGAGTATTTTAACATTTCAATCATACTTTTCCTATTGGGTAAAGCAAAATCACCAGGCACGTTCTTATAGCATAACCACAATATTATTGGTAATAACAAAAGAGGAAAATATATTTGAATTAATAATGGGCCAGTATATGATTTTGTAATTAGAATTGCTATTGTTGCCAGTAAAGTTATAGCTAATGAAGAAAGTATATTGTATAAAGTAAGAGTTAATGTTTTATTTTGGGTTAATAATACTGCTCCAAGTATAGATGCTGGCATCACAAAAATAGGGTATGGAATCATCCATTTAAGAGTTGAATTTAAATCGGGGTTATTAAATCGCATAGAAAGTAATTCATGCCCTCCGACTAATAAAAAAATACTAAATATTATAGATAGTATAAATAACAATAATAAATTGTCAATTAAAACCCCTTTTTTTCTTATTTTTTCTTTAGGTAAGAAAAAATATAATGCATTGGGTAATCCCAACATTAATATAGGAGCCACAAAGTTATATGCTAACATTGTCTGCTTCAAAGTAGCAAAATCATGCTTTGTTAACAAGCGTGCAGCAATCATACCAAAAAAAATACTAACAAATGCCTTAAGAGTTTGTCCTAAAGAAAGTGCTAATACTTTTATAGTCCGTGATTCAATCATTAATTATTTTGCACCAAATAATTTGAAGACTTACTATCATATAGTTAAATTTAACTGATAAGAACTATCATAAACTTGCATCGATCAATCTAAGACGACTATTTGATACCATCAAAAAGGCTCTATCTTAGAAAAGATTATTGCTTTTCATCTAATATAGCTTCGCCACTGTGAGCTACATAAAGTACTCACATAATTGATGATAGATCGTAAACAATTTTAAGATGCTTGAGCGTTATTATTAAATATAAATAACAACAAAAGTTCTTAAATACTTTTATTTATATTTGAGCTAACATCTTTTTAATATATCAATTTATTAATCTTAAACGTATATTGAAATATTGCTCTATCGCAAATATAACTTCTTTTATTAAAAAGCATTAAAATAGAAAAGGTAATTTAAAAAAGAATAGCACATTTTTTTTATTGATTGGCAAATTTAAGAATATAAAATGCAGTTTTAAAACAAATTAGTAAGTGTGTATATTTTAGTAATTATCGTTTTAATTCCCTCCTCTTTTAATACTTTATAGTTGCTTTATAAATCTTGTCATTTGCAAACATAGGATGACGGTGTGTTTTAGAAGGTTGCAGTAGTCATTGTCACTTCGAGTGATTTTTATGAAGTGAAACGGAATAAAATTGTATCGAGAAGTTGTTAGTAACATAGTTCTCGATACACCTTCACTACGTTTCGACACTCGAACTGACTGGGAAACACCACTTTGTTGCTAAATATACACGAACCGTTATTACGATAGAGGAACGACTGAAGTAATCTGTTACATTGTAGTTCCAACTCATGAGGTTGCTTCGTTGCTCTCGCAATGACGGTGTGTTTTAAAAGTTTGCAGTAGGCAGTAGTCACTTCGAGTGATTTTATGAAGTGGAACAGAATAAAATTGTATCGAGAAGTTGTTAATTTAATAATTGTTACAGCTTAACTGTATAAAAAAATAGCAGACAAAAAAATCAACTTTTCAACAAATAAATGTTACTAACTAATTTTATTAAAGGACTTATTAAGTTTAAATTAGATTTATTTTTACATTGTTGATGTATTTCAACTACAAACAAAAAAGTAAACAGCATTAAACTAATTTAAGTCTATTGATATGCATAATAAAGTGTTAATAACTAAGCGAAAGTGAAGATATTTTAAATTTAATTAATGCTTA
>Ga0209345_10005142_pt1 | contig 12297 bp, 12 predicted proteins | sample Cruoilmetagenom7_FD_187294 | JGI IMG/M metagenome (GOLD analysis project Ga0209345, IMG submission 187294) | Oil polluted marine microbial communities from Coal Oil Point, Santa Barbara, California, USA - Sample 7 (SPAdes) (version 2) | ecosystem: Environmental > Aquatic > Marine > Oil seeps ...
ACAGCTCGGCTGGCCAACATGGCCAAAGAAGTCGCCACCGGATGGGAACCCCGTATCCGTATAGCCGTGGAATCTTTACTGCCCTACGATATTTTTTTCAATGTACTTGCCACTTTTTTGGATGAGCATGGCAGTATGGAAATTGATATTTCTGAGTGCATTCTAAATGGTGGCTGGGAAGCACTAGAGAAAAATCGTGTAGATCTAATAGTCGGAGTGCCTGGCCCAGTGCCCTTACAAAAAGGCTTTAGAACAATTCCTTTTGGCCAGAACGATCTAGTACCCGTTATTTCTTCTCAACACCCTCTGGCTCACTTGGCGAAAAATCATAAAGCATTAACAAATGCTCTACCAAAGATTCGGCGCATCATTACTCACGACACGTCCTTAGCCGACATTGACCGCAGTGAAGGTTTGAGTAGTGGTGGTCAAAAACTTTACGTACAAAATCAAGATCAGAAAGTTGAAGCAATAATGGCTGGTATTGGTATTGGTCATTTACCAAAAAATCGGATACAACAACAACTAAATACTGGAAAACTATTGAAATTAAATTTAGGTGATAATATCCAACATGAAAGGTTTATGGCCTGGCAAATTGGTAACAAAGGCAAGGGTTTGCAAACTCTGACTCGACTACTCATGAAAACAGAGTGGTAAATTTACATTTTAGTTCAACAAGAAAACTGACTTTATTTTCGTTTCCATTGTACCGAACAATATGGTTGAATTGTGTTGTCTATGCCCTTCTCTTTTCCACATACTGGGTTAAATTTTTTGGTAAGCAACTTTTGATAAGCAACTGGGGCATACCAGTCCCGGTACTTTTCGATTTTCTAAAGCTGAAGCGATATCCGCATAACCTCTTCCCCTTCAGCAGCTGCTGGCTCTGCACAGCAAAGCAAAACTTCATCACTGGCCAAATCTACAGACACGGTTTGCGTATACGACACCTCGCCAGATAGCAAAGTAGTTTTGCAAGCACCACATTGGCCACTTCGGCAACCATATTCAGGTTTCAAGCCATGCTTTTCAGCGAATTCTAATAACGTTCCCGCACCTTTCGACCAGGCTTGCTCGACTTTTGATTCGGTGAACTCTACGACCGCCTGATCGGCAACGGGTGCTTGCTCTTCAGTTAAAGTTGCAAGATCGCCGCTGCGCTGTAGCGATGCCGGACCGAAACTTTCAGCATAGATGCGTTGATCATTAATCCCTAAAGACCGCAGTAACTCATAGACAAATTGCATAAAGCCTTTTGGTCCGCACACATAAGCATCGTAATCATCAATTGGTAACACGGTCTGCAAAAGATCTTTGGATACCCGACCTCGTTGCTGAAAATCGATACCGGCAAGCAAATTTGGTTCCGGATTGCTAAGCACCCAAAAAACACGAATCGCACCAGCCGATTTTTCAGCAATATCGTTCAATTCATCAAAGAATGCCCTCTGAGCATGATTGTGTGCGGCGCAGATTAAAGTCAGTGGTCGAATGTAGCGAGTTCGAAACCCTTCTATCAACGCATGACGCGCCATTGATACCAGCGGTGTGATGCCGATACCCCCACTAATGAATACAGCCGGGCGTGTACTGGCTGCATCATAAAAAAAACAACCTGTGGGCGCTTTAATTTCAAGAGTATCACCAGGTATAATTTTCTGATGTAAAAAACTTGAGAATTCACCATCGGGTATTGTGCCGTCGGAGCGTTGTTCGTGCTTAACACTGATACGGTAAAATTCATCCGCCGGTGCGCTAGAAACGGTGTAAGTGCGCGTAACCAAACCTGAGCCTATGTCTGCTCGTAGAGTAAGAAACTGTCCGGCATCAAAATTCGGCAGCTGTCCATTTAACGACTTTAAATAAAATGACTTTGTGGCCGAACTTTCTTCAATAATTTCGACTACTTCATACGGCATCCAACGATCACGAAGCTGTGCACTTTGTTTAATTTGCTCAGCCTCCACCCAGGTGCCGGTCAGCGTACTGTTGGGAGAGTATTCGCCAAACGCCAATTTGATCGGCAATACATTTTTCAACCAGCGACCGTGGTCGAGTCGAAATCTCCAAAGGCGTTCAGCGCCTTTAAAGTGAGTGGTATCTGGGGAATCCCAAAGTATCTCTACTGTGCCAGTAAGGGTCAGAATATGGCCATTTTCAAAATCAATAAACATTAACCCTGCTTTTGGGTTTTCAAGAAAGTTTCCCAATGTATTGAAGTGAAAATTGCCTAAATAATCAGGAATGGTTAGCGTATTCACGTCATCAATTCGTACAAAACCCGGGCGACCACCTCGGTGTGATACGTCCACGCCACTACTTGCTTGCAGCCGATTTGTAGCAACGTAGCTAGAAACAAAAAAAGTGTCCGCACCCTGAATCAACGCAAGAGCTTCTGCGTCGAACTCGTTAATGTTTTTTTGTGTCGAACTGATAGGCTGTAACGTATCATCAGTTTGAATATGTCGTGTCTGAATATATTGCGGGCAATTGCCGAATGACTGATTAATTTTCAACTCTATCGAGCCGTTCGATGTCGCGGTAACATGGGCCGACAAGCGGTTTCTACGTCTTGTTTCCAGTTCTATGCCTAACAAACCTATTGCCGACTGGTCTGCTGCGGCGTGAACCAAAAACTCCTCCAGCTTATCACCAGTGAGCGATTGCGCCTTAATACTTAATCGAGTTGGCGAATCCGAAACCATAAAACCAGGCTCACCCACAAGAATTGAAGCCCAGGGCCATCCAGCATTATCAGCGTAGCCAATAAAAACATACGGCAGCTGATTAAAGAAATCTCGATGTTGATCTGGCATATGATCGCGAATCACTTTTCGCCCGAAGCGTTCCATATTGTCACGAACGCCTAATCGCGTTTGAATCGCTTGTTCACCTCGGTGAAATGGAGAGAATGGAGAGGACGGTGAATTATTTTCTTCGCTTTCGCCAGGTTTGCTCATTACTGACCTCCATGAGATGTGCAAGATACGAAAGCCCTGGTTCGCGTAAGGTGTGCAACAGCAAATAGACGAACACTAAGAGTAATACTCGAACTGGTCGGTCCAAATGCTGCTACAGTGAAAAACGGAGTAAAGATGGCAATCAACTTGAACATTTTTCTAACAACAAAATTCTGCATCGTATTTCTGCTCAACCAAGCATAACTAAACAAGTAACACACCCTATGCGATAAACTCAAAGTCAATTGCTTTCGGATTTCTCGTAAGCGTATTCGCATTAACAAAGCCGCTGCTCCCAGAAATATCTGTTCGATAAACATAATCTTGTTTCCTGGTTGTTGCGCCGGAATCAAGTAAGATTAATTTCGGCGCAGAAAGTATGTTTTCTAGAGGAGCCTTAGAACAGTTCCATTAAGCCGCCAACCCTACAGCCGTTGCTTGCATCGGCACAAAGCCAGGCAATTGTTCAATCCGCTTCAACCAGGCTCGCACCCTGGAATAATCCTGCAGCGACACATTACCTTCCGGTGCATGAGCGATATAAGCGTAGTTGGCTAAATCAGCAATGGTTGGGTTGGTAGTCGCCAACCATTTTCGTTCCGCCAAATGCCCTTCCAAAACACCCAGCACAGAATGCGCCGTGTCTATTGCTTTTTGATGATCAAGTCCAGCACCGAAGACGGTAACCAAACGTGCCTTAGCAGGCCCGTACGCAATGGGTCCGGCAGCCGTAGACAAAAATCGCTGAACCTGTGCAGCCTGTATCGAATCATTGGGCAACCAGGTTCGACCTTGATCGTACTTTGAGGCCAAATAAACCAATATTGCATTGGAATCTGCAAGAATTAATTCACCATCTTCCAAAACTGGCAGCTGACCGAAGGCATTTTTTTGTAAAAAATTCGGTTTTTTATGTGCACCATCAGCTAAATCGATATCAATTATGTCCGCATCAATACCAAGCATAGACAAAAACAATTCAACACGGTGTGAATGACCGGATAGTGGATGGCGATAGAGTTTGATCTTAGACATGGTTTGTCTCCTTTAGAAAAAATTAAAGATTTATTGCTGTTTGTTGCAAATTTGGCATGATTCCGTTTGGAAGCAAGCCCTGTCGCCGTAGTTGCAACAGTTCCTCAAATCCACCAATGGACAAACCATCGATAAAAATTTGCGGATACGTTTTGTTGATTGTACGACGACGCATTTCCAACACATATTCAGGGTTTGAGTAAATGTCATATTCAATAAATGTCAGTTCATTGTCATTCAACAGTTGTCTGGCACCAATGCAATAAACACAACCTGGGCGCGTGTAAATTTCTATCGAATACATATTCGTTCCTCCATATGATTAATTAATGTGTCCGGTTTTAACCAGAATGGTGCAACCGTTAGTACTAAACGGGCTGTGCTGACTGTAGGGTGGATTACGCAGCCAGCTGCCCTTAGGGTAGCTACCCTGCTCATCTTCAAAAACACCCTCAAGTACAAATATTTCTTCACCACCTGGATGGGTGTGGGACTGAAATTTCGTACCCGGTTCCCATCGCACCAACGAGGTGTGTTCGGTTTTGAAACTGTGTAAGGGTTTAACCGACAGTCCGTCAACAACACCAGGAAGCCAGCTAAGTGTTTCTGTATTGATATTAACCGCTTCTGCATCTTTCACTTGAAACATATTTAACTTGACCAATAATAAACAACCCTCTGACGAGCGAGGTGCATGCGACGAACCCGGCGGGTTACGAAAATAACTACCCGCTGGATATCGCCCCAACTCATCCTCGAAAACCCCCTCAAAAACGAAAATTTCTTCTCCGTTAGGATGCAAATGCTTATTGAAAATTGAGTTTGGTTCGTAACGCACAATACTGGTCACTTGTCCTGATTCTGCCGCCTCACGCTCCAGTGGTTTTCGCCACACACCTTTTGAAGGTGATTGAATCCATGCCGCTCGGGTAGTATTGACCACAATACGCCTGGATCGATCCATGTTGATGAGTGCATCATTCTTTCTGATAATTTTCATTAAGTAGTATCCAGTTTCAGGTTTTTTAAAAACAGATTTAAAAGTGATATGCAACATCCATAACTGATTGACCAGCGGCATTGTGGTGGTGTTTTTTCATTGCTCTTACAGCTTCTTTCGTTGTCCACACAGTGTTAGCGATAAAACGAAAATTAGTCATTGCAGCGGCATAACCATCGCCTTCTTCCAGCTGCGCTGCAGCGGTCGCGTCAGATACAACGACTACTTCAAAACCTTGTTCGATCAACTCTCTCATGTGCGACTCGGTGCAAAGATTCGCTGACATTCCTCCTAAAATAACTTTGTCAATTCCTCGTTTGCGTAGTTGTAATACCAAATCGTTTGTCTCTGGACCAAACACCTTATGAGGATTGGTCACCACAGTTTCACCGTCGTTAATATAGGGCTTGTAACGCTCGAGCCAGTCAGCACCGGAACCATCAAAAGCTTCAGTATCCAGGGGACCATTACGATCAAACATTCCGATGTTGTGCATCAACTTCTCTAACGCACCTTCAAAATGCCACTTGTGATCGTGTTTGTAGTAATAGTGTGGCGACACAAATACCGGGATATTATTAGCTTTAGCCGCTTTGAAAAGTCTCTCTAAATTTTCTACAGTATTATTGGCAGTAACGTTTTTACCAACCACACCCCAGGTGACACCGTCCGGGCTTAAAAAATCATTTTGTGGATCAGTAATGAGAAGAGCCGTACGTCCCTGCACAATTTCCACGCCTGGATCTGGTAGCGCGGCGTGAACTACCGATAAGGTGTTTATCATCAAAATCATTAACGTTACTTTTATTACAGTTTTCATAGTACCTTCCTTTTAGTAGTGGTGACCCAAAATAGGTCTCCGTTGCGTTAACTAGAATACGAAGTTGGGCGCGAAAAATTTGCATGGACTTTCGTGATCCAACTACATTTTTGGTTTAACCCATGATCAAATCGCACTGACCCTGGCTGAAATTCAAATTTTATTCCTTAAGGTTGTTAATTTTTTGTTAATCCAATGCGACGTTCATCTGGATTAATCAACACATCGTTGGCGCTCATATCCCGGCGACTCATGTAACCCTCGTCATTGAATTCCCAATGTTCATTTCCGTGAGTTCGATACCACTGGCCGCTTCTTGAATCCTGCCACTCGTATTCAAATCGCACCGAAATATGGTTATCCGTAAATGACCACAATTCTTTCATCAACTTGTAGTGCAATTCTCTAGCCCATTTAGCTTGTAAAAATGTTTTTATTTCTGCGCGGCCACTGAAAAAAATGTCACGATTGCGCCAGTCAGAATCTTCGGTATAGGCCGCTGAAACCGACTCTGGGTCACGGCTATTCCACGCATCTTCTGCAGCTTTGACTTTTTGTAGTGCCGTTTCACGATTAAACGGTGGTATGGGATATCTCACAATTATCTTCCTTCTTGATTTTGCAAAACCGAAATGTTCATTAGTTTTGTTACGTAAAAATTTTAAAGTTTCTCTGAAACGACTGGTTACAGCTTTAAAATGTGTATGGGTTAAACATTATGAATTCATATCAATCTCACACCCATAGATTGCATAACCAGCGTATCAATAACTTCTTCGGCAGCAATCATCTGTAACTCAGACATAAACGGGAATTCATCTTCATGGATAAAATAATCGTCATTCCACAAACTGGAGGGCTCTATATAATCGGTGTGATCTGTAAAAATATTTTGATTTGAAATCATTGAAATTTCCCTTTACATGTAATTATTAAGTTTAGAAAACCATTTAATGTGTTCTGAATTCGGACACCCACGTGGCGTTGGCCATTGATCTGAAATTTACTGCCTAACATTCTCTTCAAAATCTAAAATAGTAATTTGGAACGTATGTCAATTTGATTTCAAATCATTAGTTTCAAACTATATGTTTCCAAGTTATTGCACCTACCGTGCCAACCAGGCATTCCTTTCATTTTCAATGGCTTACAATATTATGCAGGTATCAAGTATTTGAGAGTCTCAAATACTTGCGCTATAATTCTCAATTTTTTGAGAGGAATCTAAAATGGATCCAACAATTAAGTGGCTGGTAAGACAGTCGCCCCTTTTAATGGCTGCAGTAGACAAGACACTTATATGTCGTGAACTCAGCAATGAGTGGCGTGCCAACCTGACAATAAATGCGGATGAGAATCCGGCAATTCCTCTTTCTGACCTAATAAACGGAACGAATTCCGAGCTACTTCAACCCCTGCTAAACGACCTCTTCTCAGGCGCTGGCAAGCTTCACGAAAGACCAGTAGCACTTTGCAACAATCGTAATAGCCATGATGAAAATATTGGCCTGTTATATGCCTGGCTTGCACAACCGGCCGACAACATGGAGCCAGCGCTAATACTGCAAGTAGCCGTTAATCCAATGTGTGCTGAAACACTAGGCGAAATGGCCCTTATGCAATCGAGGCATCAGCTGATTCTCGATGCGGCTGGCGATGGTGTGTACGGCCTGAGCCGCGATGGGCGCTGTACATTCGCCAATGATGCAGCTGAAGACATTCTGGGATGGCATCGCAACGAGGTAATGGGGCAAGTCATTCACAACATACATCACCACACTCGTCTGGACGGATCACACTACCCTAAAGAAGAGTGTCCTATTTATGCGGCAACCAAGGATGGCGAAGTTCATCGAGTGGATACCGAAGTTTTCTGGCATATCAACGGCACACCAATACCAGTGGAATACACCAGCACGCCAATTTGGAAAAACGGTGAGCTTGATGGAGCAGTAATTGTTTTTCGCGATATAACTCAACGTAAACAAATGGAAAAACTACGAGATGAAGCCTATGCAGAAATTCATAATTTAAAAGAACAATTAGAACAGGAACGTGATTACCTTCGTGACGAAATTAATGTATCAATAAGTTTTGGCGAAATCATTGGCGAAAGTCAGGCTTTGCAACGCACGTTGGCACAAGTTGAGTCTGTTGCGGCAACGTCTGCAACCGCACTAATTCTTGGTGAATCGGGCGTCGGAAAAGAAATGATTGCTCGCGCAATTCACACCAACAGTCCGCGCGCTGACAAGCCTCTGGTAAAAGTAAACTGCGCTTCAATTCCACACGAACTATTTGAAAGTGAGTTTTTCGGCCATGTTCGTGGCTCTTTCACGGGAGCACACCGAGACAGAATAGGAAGGCTACAACTGGCTGATGGTGGCACACTATTCCTCGACGAAGTCGGCGAAATTCCTCTTGACCAGCAAGGCAAGCTTCTACGCGCCCTTCAGGAACATGAATTCGAGCGAGTCGGCGACGACAAAACCATCACCGCAGATGTGCGTATAGTTGCAGCAACCAACCGCGACCTGATGAAAGAAGTGAAATCAGGCCGTTTCAGAGAGGATTTGTACTATCGTTTAAGCGTCTTCCCGATCGAACTCGCACCCTTGCGTAGTCGCCGCACCGACATTGTCCCACTGGCGCACCACTTTCTGGAAAATGTATGTTTAGAATTTTGTCGTCCGAGGCTGAACCTGACTCAACAACAAGCAGAAAACTTAAGTCAGTACGACTGGCCAGGAAACATTCGAGAGCTCAAAAACGTTATCGAGCGAGCCGTGATTCTATCAAATGGAAACCGTCTCAGACTCGACCTGGCTATGCCAAATCTACCTGCCCTACCCACTCCAAATAATGAAATCATAAAGGACAAATCAGATTTTTTAACGGATACTGCTTTTCGCGAACTGGAAAAAGCAAACATGATCGCCGCATTAAATTATACAAACTGGAAAATTGCTGGCCCTGATGGAGCAGCCAATTTACTTGGCCTTAAACCACCAACACTTACGTATCGAATGGGCGTGTATGGCATTAAGAAAACGGTGGCTTAGGAAGAACACATTAGAAAAAAGTCAGGTATTTCTGAATTATATTTTTTAGTTACTCTGATCTATCTATAATAGTTCGCTTAGTCAGTTTCTTCTTCCAATGCAAAAACTTTCCGGTTTCACCATGGGCATGATGATGGCGCCCTCCTATCTTTACTGAATACCTTAAACTCAAACCGACCTACGCCAATGTAGTGGACTTTGGTGGTGCCAGTTCCACGGCCATGGTATTACGGGTTACCGCTGCAATTGCCACTGGCCAAAGCGAAACGGTTTTGAGTTTAACCGGCGACTCATTTGATCCCAAAGATTTTATGGAGATGATGCAAAAAATAGTAGGTTAAGTAGAGCCCGCGAAACCCAACAGTTTTTGTTACCAAGAGCTTGTTGGGTTTCATGCTTCACCCCAACCTACTGACTATTTACAAGAGAACGTCAATTCTTCCTGATTCAGAGACTTCCCTAAAGCTCTTCAATAACAGACAAACCACTCCTACAACGATCCAAATAACTAACACCAAATATATTGTAATGATTCAAATAATGATAAAGATTAAAAATCTGTTTCTTTATTGGGTATGCATCTGTTAATGGAAAACAAACATCATAAGCACGGTAAAAAGAAGAGGAAAACCCACCAAACATTTCTGTCATTGCAACATCTACTTCTCGGTCTGCAAAATAAACAGCGGGGTCAATTAACCAAACGTTCTCGCCATCACACATATAATTACCACTCCACAAGTCACCGTGAACCAGTGATGCATGAGAACAATGCTCATTGAGAAAACTACTTAGTGTTGATTTTTTTTGATCAAGAATTTTGTTGAATTCCTCACGCACACCAGGATTTTCAATTAATTCAATTTGATAGCGCAAACGCTTAGAAACAAAAAAATCTCCCCAATCATTAAACCATCCGTTTATTTGAGGGTTTAAACCAATATAGTTATTTTCATCAAAGCCATAACGGGGATGTTTAATTTTATGTAACTCAGCTAAGCCCTGACCTAATCGTTCTGCAAGTTTTGAACTACACTCCTTATTTTTAATCATGGTTAAAACCAACTGATCTTGATCCACATGCTTAACTGAAGGAATACGGATTAAGTCGGGATTACAAAATTTCCTTAACAGCTCCAATCCCAGAGCTTCTTTAATAAGAGTATCAGGAAAGCGGCTATTATTTTTTTTAAAAAATTTTGTCATATTAAATAAATTGAAGATTTACCCGACTGAAATGCTTTGCAGAAATACTACAGGATAGTGAGTCGTTGCCACAACTCCATATAATTACTATTCATGTATGCCTCCAACTAAAATTATATTAATTTGATAGACCCTTTTAAAACGGATTGATAAGCTACGGCTTTATTGAACTTACTCATAGATCCATTTTTAGTTGATGAACATCAATAGAGATACGCATTCCTAAAATTAATCGCTCACCATACAACCAGCAAAACGCATATTCAAAATTAAAATATGTTACGGTTTCTGCTCACACACGTTAAAACTTACCTAAAGACACTTTTTAACAAGTAATTTTTCCGAGAAAACAAGAAAGCTCTACGATCAGATCCGCTTACTGGATGATAAGTCATAACCTTGCACCAAATATTAACTGGATCCATTTAGAATTTTTCAGCACAAAAAATATAGAATTAAATACCTTGCCAGAAATATTGTTTATAACTTTGGGACTGGAAGATATGCTAGAGAACAAATAATAAAATTATACTTGTGGCATATGTATTTACCGACATCTAAAAAGGTCATTCTTGGCTCATTTTCAATCTGGGTATTGCAAGCTATCCCAAAGTGGGGGTTTGTGATTTTTGGAGATGGCGAAATGGCTGCTGAATTTATGACAATGTTCATAACTCCACGTAGCGATTTATGAGACGAATTCAACTTTCTCAAATTCAAAAAACGAGTGCGCCCAATAAGCGTGCCATCGAGTGAGGAGGCGGACTCACCCAACAAGTAAAAACTCACTATTTAAAATAACTTATCATATTAGTGTTAGCTTCCAGTTTGGGCCGGCCAACTACGGTTTTTAGGTTCAACCACCTCCAGAGTTAAGCCTCCCGCTGCGGTCAGGTCATCCATAAAATCATCAACATCTTACTTTTTTTGAATCTATTATCAGTTGGCACTTTTAGGTGACGGAGCCGCAAGAGTCGAGCAAAAAATGGAGACCTGGAGCCTGAGAAACTTAACTTGTTTGGTGCAAAAGACATGTTGATGTTCATACCTCATTCCAACACCCTCGGGCCAAAGCTGTGGCGCCATGTTTGGAAAATACCAGGGCTCATCATGAACAGATATCGCCCATCGAAATGGTGACCTACTATTCGATTCGCTCAGCAGCCTTCACTTTTTAATACGGAATAAGGTCAAATACTATTCTTTATGACGCCTGTCATTATACTTGCTACAATAAGTTGATGACCGACATTATCCCTAGTATGCAACAACTAAAAGCTTTTCGGGCGGCTGCCAATTGTTTGAGCTTTAAACAAACTGCCGACGAACTGAATCTCACCGCTTCAGCCGTAAGCCATCAAATTAAATCCCTCGAAGAGTTATTAGGCGTAACGCTATTTACCCGCTCAACCCGCAATTTAAGCTTAACGTCGGCAGGCAAAGAATACCTGGCACTGATTGATGAAGTGCTGCAATTGCTCATAAAAGGCAACCGTCAATTTGTGCATCGCCATATCCAGAAAACCTTTACCATAACCTGCCTTGGCTCAATTGCAGAACAATTTGTTATTCCTTATATGGGCAAGGTGCAGGCAGAATTTCCTGAAGTAAAATTCCAGGTAGACACCGAAACCAGACACCTGAATTTTACCGAAGAAAATATTGATATTGGCATACGCGTTGGCTCAGGAGAGTGGCCAGGACTTAAAGCCGAACATTTAATTAATACATGGATATTACCGGCCTGCACTCGGGATTATATAAAAGCAAACCCTGTCAGTACGGCCAGCGACTTTTTAAACAATACCCTCATTGACATTCATGATGACTTGCGAGGCTGGAAACTCTGGGCTAAACACCAGGGTCTTGAGGATTTCTCACCTCAGAATGTTTTAATATTAACGGAGCCCGGTGCGGCCATCAGAGCCACAGAACAAGGCCTGGGAGTATTAATGGCGCACATCCCCTTAATTACCCAACAACTCAACACTGGAAAACTGGTTGTTCCCATTAAAAAAATCGTTGAATCTGACATGGCGGCTTATATCGTTTATCGACCTGAGCTTGAACATGACGAAGTGCTTTTAGGTGTCAAAGAATTGATTTTTAATGTCGCAAAAAATTACCCTGCCCCGCCACCTGACTAATTACCCCCACACTTCATCAAAATTCATTCACTAATCATCAAATTCTTTTCGTTTGTCAGTGTAT
>Ga0209345_10005143_pt1 | contig 12297 bp, 12 predicted proteins | sample Cruoilmetagenom7_FD_187294 | JGI IMG/M metagenome (GOLD analysis project Ga0209345, IMG submission 187294) | Oil polluted marine microbial communities from Coal Oil Point, Santa Barbara, California, USA - Sample 7 (SPAdes) (version 2) | ecosystem: Environmental > Aquatic > Marine > Oil seeps ...
CTTTAGATATATAAGGATGTACTTATGGATGATATGGATATTGATGTCAAAATTTCTCGTTTCTGGGGAAAATATGTCTCTAAATCAAAGAGCTACAACATACCGGCTAATTCTGTTCGTTGCTATGTTCGTCACGCTGAGATGTATATTAAATCTCATTCTACGCGTTTATCTGAACATTCTGCTGAAACTGTGGATGAATATTTTCAGGCGAAAGGCAGAAACATTCATTTAAAATATATATAGCCATCAATCATTGATTGATGGCTTCTGTCGTTTTTTATTTGGAAAATTTAGATGAGTTTATCTCTTTAACTTACCAAGCTTAAGATATGTGGAGAGTGTGACTCTTTTGTTCTGTATCTTGCTGTTAGCCGTCAGGTTTACTCTGCATCTTACAAAACTCAAAGGATCTATATAGATTAATAAACCTGAATTGTACCGGCGATTAATTGCTCACGAATTTTATATATACTGGATAGTTTTTCATTTATGGCTTCTTCCACACGTGTGCTGACGGCATCGGTAGATACTCCATTCTGCATGTAAAGTTTAATATCCACTACCTGAGGTTCATTAATGGGGCTGCCAATACGGCTGACTAAATAACAGTATGCCTCGCGAATTTCATCGAGTTCATTCACTAATGTTTCTGCAATTTGTTGTGCGACAATATTATAAAGCTTGCCCACATGGGTGACCGGGTTCTTGCCTGCTGCGGCTTCCATGTTCATGGGGCGATAGGGGGTGATGAGACCATTTACGCGGTTTCCTCGGCCAACCTCACCATCATCACCTGATTCAGCTGATGTACCGGTTACGGTTAAATAAAAACTGCCTTTTTCTATATCATCAGCTGTGTTGGCAGAAATAGTTAATGGTTGATTAGTTATTTTTTGTGCAGCCTGTTGTGTGAGTTTAACTAGTTGTGATTTTTTATTTATGTAGTCGTTTTTATTTGCGATAAATTTATCAATAAAGGCGCAGGCTATAGTTAGGTCTAAAGTATCTTGCTTGCGCACACCCATTACTTTTATATCTTCACCAATTTCCGGGTGTGCCGATTTAACCGTTTCTGAGTTAAGGTGTTTTTCTATTTCTATTACTACTTGTTCCAGTTCACTTAATGGCGCATAGCCCACACCGCATGAAGTATCGTTGGCCAGTGCAACCCCGGTTTCTTCCTGGCGTAGATAAAGCTCAACCAGGTCGGCAGAGCCGGGTCTGATCAGGCTGTGAATTTTTACATCTTGTTTGGCGTTAAGAATATGAAAATTGGTTTGCAGCCAGCTAGTGCAGCTTTGCATAACCATTTCTTCAAGTGGAACCTTGATGCCTTTGTATTCACAGGTCGCTCGACCGGCAATAAAAATTTCCATTGGGGCGATGATTTTTCCACCACCAAATTTGGGTCGTGAGCTGCCACCCCATAATAAAGCTTTGTCGACATTATGGTGCATAACAAGACCAAAATTATCGATATAAAACTGGCACAGGCTTCGGCTTAACTCCTCTGCCAGTGCATCACACATTGTGTCTGGATGGCCAACGCCTTTGCGCTCAACAATTTCTACAGACTGACTTGAATATTCTGATTTTAAAGTAGAGATGGTTAGCTGTTGCATAAGTTATTCCTTATTGAAAAGCGCTAATACTTCTGTTGGTGGAGATAACCAGCCAAGTAATACTAATATGACTACTATAATTGAATAGATTATCGAAATAATCAAACTTCTCTGAATGCTAATAGAGGCTTGGCCCTGACGTATAATGTCTTCGCTGCCCCAATGCATTAGTAAAAATCCAAGCAGGTTAGTTAGCCAGTACCCCAGAATAAAACTGGGTAGAAATAATTGTTCATCAATGAGTGAGAATGGGAACGAAAATATATACGCCAGGGGGACATTAACGAAAATGTCATTCCACCAGCTCAGGGGGGAAAGAATAAAGCCAATACTTACCAGCACAATATTTTTGAGTCGAAGTTTCATTTTTAACCCTGTTTGTTCAGGTTATTTATAAACCAGTAAATGCTTATAACCAGGCTTTTACACTGCTGGTTTAGTGAATGAATTCGTCTGGTTCCTGAATACTGTCATCAACCAGGGGGACAAACACTACCCCTAATATTGATTCAACGCTTATTTCTCCTTGTAGATCTTTTTTTACCCGCATTAACTCCTGGTGCATACCCGCCATGCCAACTGGAATCACCATATTGCCACCGGGCTTTAGTTGCTCTACAAGCGGCTGGGGTATATGCGTTGCAGCGGCCGTAACAACAATGGCGTCATAAGGTGCATGCTCTGGCCAGCCTTCGTATCCATTACCTATGCGGGTTTCAATATTGTTATAGCCGAGTTCTTTAAAATGCTGGTTAGCCATTTCGTGTAGTGCATCAATTCTTTCTACGGAAAAAACCTGTTTGCATAATACAGATAGAATAGCGGTTTGATAGCCTGAACCTGTGCCAATTTCTAACACACTGTGTTCGGGTTTCAATTTAAGTAAGTCGGTCATTAAGGCAACGATATAAGGTTGCGATATGGTTTGCCCATGGCCAATGGGCAGTGGGTTATTATAAAAAGCACTGGATTTGACGCCCTCTGGTACAAACTGATCACGGGGAACTTTGGCCATGGCATCCATAACACGATCATCGAGCTTAGTTTTGCCAATATAAAAGCGTGTGTATTTCACTTCGTTTTCGATGTCTGCAATCATGTCTTTCAGGTTCATCTGATATGCCCGGTTCAGGTATCGTATTAGTTAATATTAGCTTGCTGGCGCCACCAGTCAGGCAGGTCTGCAATTGAATTCAGTATCGCGTTGGGTTGTATGCCTTGTTGCATATCTTCAGGGCGATATTTACCCGTTTTTACGAGAACCCCCTGCATACCTGCACTTTGTGCTCCTGCCACATCACCACGAATGTCGTCACCTACCATGATGGTTTTTTCCGGTTCGGTTTTTAGTCTATCTAAAGCTGCCTGGTAAAAGGCACTGGCAGGTTTTCCTATTACCTGTGCCTGAATGCCCGTGGCATGCTCAAGTGCGGCAACGAAGGGAGCTACATCGAGGCGTAAACCATCTTCTGCCTGCCAGTAGCGCGTCATGCCCAGGGCGATGAGTTGAGGTTGTGGCTGTTGCATTAATAGACGAAAAGCCTGATTTAAAATATCGAATGTCCAGCGCTCACCCAGGTCACCAATTATGACAGCTTCCACAGGTGTATTATTACCATGCCATAAAGAAAAATCTTTAAATTCGATCTGTGTTGCTTCGGGTATAAATAGTGCGATATTGTGCGCATGAGTATTTTTTCTTAACCAGCTCGCGGTGGCCACAGCAGGTGTAAGGATGTGTGTTTCATCGGTGTGAATGCCAAATTTGGCAAGCCTGGTGACTAATGATTTGCGTGGCACTGATGATGTGTTTGTTATGAATAAATGGGCTATGTTATTTTTTTTTACCCATGCTGCTACTTCAGCTCCGCCTTCTACAGGTTGGCCACCCTGATAAAATACGCCATCAAGATCAAATAAAATAGACATGATGCACTACTCATAATAAATATGTGTCACCTTGATTATAACGCTAAAAATATTAATAAAAAATAAATAGGTAAAACAACTGGTTTCCTGAGATTCACTACCATGCCCATGTCAGCATTTTTACCGTATATCTGATTGTCAGGTCTGGTCTTTAAAATGTTATCCAATACACAATTACAAAAATACAGCTTAGGTAAAATTACCGGCTGTTAAATACACTGGTTCCTGGTTGTATTTACTGATTAATAGTGTTTTGAGGATTTGACATGGATTTTAAAGTCGCTTTAGAGAGCAAAATAGATGCTGTCGTTCAACATATTGAGCGAATGGCTACAAAATTTCATCGTACTTATCTTGTCTTAATCGGCGCATTTGCGCTTATTGGTTATGCTTTTGTCTTGCTGTTTCCCGCTCTGGCTATCGTAAGTATTAGCTCTCTCTATGAAACTCTCGTTGCTAATGGTGAGATTGACTGGCGGCTGACTTCAGTCTGGTTACTAATATTGCTTATATCTGTCCAGCTAAGTTACCGAATGTTTGTGACTCGGCCTGTACCAGCTGTTGGTTTTACCATGCCAGAGTCTAAAATCCCGAAGGTGTATGAGGTGCTTGAGATGGTGCAGTCTCACTTTAAGCGGCCTGTAATACATCGCGTTATTATTAGTGCAAATTATGAGCTTGATATAGTCAAAACACCCCGCTGGATGTTTCCTGTGTGGTCGAGCAATACGCTTGTTATCGGGCTTCCCCTAATGATTTGCCTTACCCCTGAGCAATTTGAGCATATGCTTGCCCGGCGAATAGGGCAGTATTCAAAACAGCATAATATGATGACAAACTGGTTATATCAGTTAAATGGTATTTGGCAGCAGTATAGTTATATTTATAGCAAGCAGAAATCAATAGAGAGTGTGGTACTGAAACTGTTCTATACGATGTATTCAGCTTTGTATAAAAAGTCTTCGGTTTACGCGGCAAGGTCGGATGAGTTTAACGCAGATGGTTATGCAATGGAGTTGTATTCACATGATGTGATATGCGAAATGATAACGGCAGATGCCTTTTGTCGTTGGTATCTCGAAAAGCGTTTCTGGCCGGCTATTGAAAAAGCAAATTTAGAAAACAATGATGTAATGACACAGCCCTATAGAAAGCTGACCACGGTGATTCGAAATAACCTGAAAATAATTACTCCAGATATGTTAAATAAACTGGCACGTGATGAGATTGTTGAGCGAAAAAATCGCTACCCTTCACTACAACAGAGGCTTGAAAAAATAGGTCATGTTAAGCCTGACATGGCCAGGGGGGCGGGTGAGTCAGCCGCAGACCATTATCTTGGGGCCTCGCTTAATGGTGCGCTTAATCTTATGGACAAGCTGTGGTGTAAAAAAAATAAGAAAAAATTAAATAAGAAAAAAATCTTTAAAAATGGCTGGATGCCGGCATTCAAGAATTGATAGAATATTAGCTGCTTTTTAGCAAAATAACGTTCTTAGGTTTGCCGAGTATCATCACCTTTATGACAGTTCTGAGACCGTTCAGAAAGTAGTTACCTACACGCATGTGTCTTGCGCTTACGACTAAAATCCGCGATATTATATATACAAATATAATTGGGATGTGATTTGAAAGTATTACTTAAATTCATATTGTTACTGTGTCTCTCAGTTGAGGTTAGAGCAGAGTATTACGGTGATCATGTTTTGCTTGGGCTTAGCATGATCAGACAGACTGTAGATATGCAGAGCAACAATAATGGTGTTATATCTGAGATATCGGAGTCGGGGAATGGTTTTGGCCTGTATTTTGATAAATTCTATCAATATCAATATCGATTTAGTGGTGCAATAAGCTATGTAACGTTTAATAGTTTTGCAGTGACTGAGCTGATGTTTTCAGCGGATTATTTAATACCGGTTGATGAAACGATGAGCATTTTTGCAGGATTAGCGTTAGGTGGTGTGGCGCAAGATTTTAATGATGCTGCGCAGTCAGACCTGGGAATAGGCCTGGGGTACGGTGCCCAACTGGGAGGCATGAAATTTCTATCAGAAAATGTTTTGCTAGAAGCGGGATACAGGCTCAGGATAAGCGATATTGCGACCGATTTTGGCGCTATCTCACAAAGCTCAATTGTACTGGATAAATTTAATGAGTTTTATATAAGTGTGTTACTTATGTTTTAGCTTATCTTGATAAAAAACGCTTGTTTTCATCAAGAAATCTCTATAGTCGACGATAAATAGGTTATGTCTAAACGAATTGTAATTTGCCTCGTAAGTCTCGCGTTAAGCTTTGCCTGTTTATCAAGCCATGCAGGGCCTGAGGTGCAAGAGGAAGATCAAGCTGTTAGCGCTTCAGAGGCCAGCAGTGGAAACCAGTTGTTACTTGAACAGAGGCAACAAATTGAGGATCTTCAACAGGAACTATCTGGTCTTCAGGAGAAGTTAGAAGTTCAGGAGCATGAACAAGGCAAGGAGATACAGGGGAGAGTGGAGCCGCCTGCTAGCTCTGATGCTAAAGTGGAGCCTGAAAATAACGCTACAATATCAGCACCTGAGAAAAGGCTTGCGCCATGGGTGATGGTCTCACCTAAACCAGAACCCTTGCAGCAGACTAAAACTGCGACCTTGCCTCAAGCAGCCATTGATGGATTTATAACGCTTGATGTGCACGGTTCTCACGCATATAAGGTGGCATTTTCTTTGTTAATGGAAGGGCGATATAAGCAGGCAGTTATTGCTTATGGCTTGCTTCTTCAGCGCTATCCAGAGAGTAAGTATATCGATCAAGGTCATTTCTGGTTAGGCGAAGCAAATTACCTGCTGGGAAATTATTCCGCTGCACTCGGGCAATTTCAAATTGTTGCAAATAAATACCCTCGCAGCATTAAGAAGCCTGTTACTGATCTGAAGATCGGTTTGATCAATTATGAAGCTAAAAACTGGGCTTTAGCCCGTTCAAGCTTACAGAGGGTGGTAGAAAATCATCCCCATACCGTTGTTGCCCAAAAAGCAAAATTGAAGTTACAAAGTATGGAAAAACAGCAACGTTAGATTTTATTTAATCTAAATACGAAACTGTATATTATTTCTTGTCTTAATTTGGGCGCTATACTGACTGATCTTGTGGCGGAAAAAAATACGCTTTAAAAAAACGGTTAATCATAAAAATAATTAAAGCCATTATTATTCCAAAAGCAGCAAGTGTAAGCGGTATTATCGATATTGCTGCGTCACGTTCATGAGATTTAAACCCCACGCTAAAAACAATAAACGTAGCATATGAAATTAATGTTTCAAGTAGTGCTGCTAGAAGACCGGCGGATATATATACACCAAGGCTTTTGAAAAAAGATAGATTGATGAGTTTTGGGTATGCCATGTCCTGTAATTTATAAATTATGTAAATAAGGCTTAGTACAGTGATTTGCGCGTGTGGAAATAATGGTAAGAAGAAAAGAACGGGCAAGCAGAATATACCGATAAAAATGGTATTGAAAGTGATCAGGCGTTTTTGATATATCGGGTCGTAATCAGTTTTGTTCATGCTTTGTGTCTTTAGGGTTTTCTATGCTAATTAGATAGATTTATTGTTGATATTAGTTTTTTTAATATTAAAGAACAAGCAAGAGTGTAGTTTGTTTTTAAAAATATTCAATGAGGTTCAAATATATAAAATATTCATAAGATAAAAAAACGTATAGATGCTTTGTGTAAGGAGGTGCGTTTTATGTCTGTTTTGGTGGTGTGAATTCGTAAAAGTTTTATTTTTTGTTTAGAAGGTGGCGTCGACTCTTAATGTCGGGTTATTAATGTTAAGTTGTTTTTTTGTTTGCGGGGAGGTTTTATCTGATTAAATCTGTGGCATAAAATATGTTTCGTTATTTAAATTTTATTTAGCTTCTAGATGTTTTTTAATAAATTAATATTATTGATAAAAGTCAATATCAGGTTTGGTTTTGGGTATCATGTTTCGTAATTTACTAGTCAGATATCTATATATTAAACGAGTTTATATATTTAATACGAAAAGAATAAACAATGTGTTTTATTGGTTATAAAAGTGATGTCAATTTGATTTATGTGGATGAGGGTCGTATTTTGTTTCTTTAAAAATAGGTGTTTGTTATAGTTTTTAGTTTTTATTAATAGGTAAAAGTAAATAATAATCTATCTAATTATTGTTATCGTTAATGCATGTTAATGTTTTTTAAATAAAACTTTTTGTTGTTTTTTATGTCTAAGTGTTTGGGTTGAAGTTTTTTCAGTGGTGGGGACAAGCTAATTAAATTTTATCCATAAAATGGATTTATAAAATAATTGTGAATAAGTCGAAACTTTAATTGTTTTATGTTTGTTAAAGTTTATCCATGTTTTTATAGAGGTATATACAAAATGACTAAAAACTTCAAATCTATTGCAGTTCCATTACTGACAATATCACTAAGCTTAAGTGCTTTTTCCTGTAATTCAGATGCTCAATCATCAGTGCATTCAAATGATTCTTCTAGCGACGATGTGGAAGTCGTTTCGTCTGATACTACAGATAGTGACCAGAGCGTACTTGATTCAGCAGAAGTGAATCATCTGGTGTTTATGCGTGAAGAAGAAAAACTGGCGCGTGATGTCTACATGACGGTCTCGGGTATGTGGCCAGATGCAACAATATTTGTAAACATTGGTGAAGGCTCTGAACAGACGCATGCTGATGTAATGAGAGATAAACTGGAAGATTTTGGAATTGAAGATCCTAATCCTGCCACAAATGATTTGCCGTCAAGTATTGGTTATTTCACGGGTGAAGAGTACGGTTCTTATTTCTCAGAAAATTACCAGGCATTGATAAATAAGGCTTCACAAAGTGAGCTTGATGCATTATATGTTGGTGCGTTTATTGAAGAGCTGGATATGCATGACATAGTTGACTGCCCGGATACCATAGTTGAAAGAGACAATGGTATAACCGAATGTGGTTTGAACTACACAGATGAACCGGCTTTGATTAATGCTTATAGCTCACTGTTAGATGGTTCAAAAAATCATTTACGTGCTTTTGTAGGAAGAATCGAAAGTATTATTGGTGAAGGTAACTATGTGGCTCAGGTTATCAGTCAGGAAGATGTAGATGAAATACTGGGTCGATAACGGTTAAACAAATGATGTTTTCTCATGATTAATATTTTTAAATTAAGTTTGCTACTGAGTGTTTCTCTATTGGCAGTTACTGATGTAACTGCCAATGAGGCAGGTGATCTCGATCACGATGGCATTGCTGATAATGTTGATCAGTGCCTGGATACGCCTGCAATGCGAAAATTCAATGCCTCATCTAAATATGCTGTGCTGTTTTCAAAGCAGGAACTATCCCTCACCCCAATTAGTGTTTCTGTAGATAGCAGAGGCTGTGCGCTTGATAGTGATACCGATAAAGTGCCAGATTACCGAGACTATTGTCCGGATAATTCTGCGATGCAAATTTCAAAGGGTGTAAATAAGAATGGCTGCCCACTACAAAGTGATAGTGATGGTACTCCCGATTACCGGGATAACTGCCCTGGTACAGCCAGGGGCGTAAAATCAGATCGCTTTGGTTGCCCGGTTTAATATTTGGTTGTGCAATGGGGCAGGTCATCTAGCTGCCCGTACGCAATGCTGTTTATCATATCCTGTTCTCGTTACTTTTTAGTTTGTCTGGCCTATCCCAATAATCAATATCAGATTTTAAATTAAAAGCAGTTGAAGCTTGTTGTGTCTTATAACTGTAATTAATTTGACATTTTTTTATCACATGATGAATTTAAGATTATAAATCAAATTTATAAATAATTATTCTGTGAGGGAAAAATGAAACCGTATCTGTTTCGACGTAATACAAATATTCTGGCTATGGTAATAACCGCTGCTCTGTCTGTAACACCTGTAATGGCAAAAGATAGACACCATGAAAATGATAAACACCATGGAAACTATAAGCACCATAAAAATGATAATGCATTTAAACGCATTGCGACATTTCCAGTTTATTTAAATACCGAAATTAATGTTGAAACAGTGGCGGAAATTGTTGCAGCTAGTGATGATGGTAATACATTGGTTTACACTGATGGAAAAACTGAAAATTTGGGCTTTGTAGATATCACAAATCCTTCACATCCTATGCCGGCAGGTACGACACCTCTTGGTGGTGAGCCGACTTCAGTTGCAGTAGCAGGGCAGTATGCACTAGCTGCTGTAAACACTTCACCCAGTTTTATTGCACCGAGTGGTAATTTGCAGGTTATCGATATTGACACTCATGTGTTAGTGACAAGTTTTGACCTGGGTGGTCAGCCTGATTCAATTGCCATTAGTTCGGATGCTCGTTACGCGGCAATTGTTATTGAGAATGAGCGTGATGAAGATCTGGGTGACGGTACTCCGCCACAGGCACCTGCTGGTTATATGGTCATTGTGGATATGTTGGGTGAACCGACGGAATGGGCGATGCGTAAGGTTGAGTTTTCCGGGTTAGAAGGTATGCGTTTCGCAAACGATCCTGAGCCAGAATATGTTGATATTAATAGCCAAAATATTGCCGTTGTAACCATGCAGGAAAACAATCATATAGCTTTGGTTGATCTTGCAAGTGGAAATATTGTTAATCATTTTAGCGCGGGCACAGTAGACCTTTCTCAGATTGATACACAAAAAGATAAACTCATTGAATTAACGGGCTCGTTAAGTAATGTCCCTCGTGAACCAGACGGAGTTAGCTGGATATCAAACACTCAATTCGTGACAGCAGATGAGGGTGACCTGGATGGCGGCAGTCGTGGTTTTACAGTTTTTAATATTGATGGAAGTGTTGCATATGCAGCGGGCAACAGCGTAGAGCATGAAATAGTAAAGCACGGTCACTTTCCAGATAAGCGAGCTGGCAAAAAAGGTAATGAGCCTGAAAATGCAGAGTTTGCTAAATACGGAAAAGATAAATTCTTATTTATCGGGTCTGAGCGTGCCAGTGTTGCACTGGTTTATAAAGTTAAAAACAAACACAAAGCACCCAGGCTGATGCAAGTTTTACCTACGGCGGTTAAGCCTGAAGGTTTATTAGCGATTCCCCAGCGTAACCTTTTTGTAGTTGCAGGAGAAGAAGATGCTCGTGGCGATAAAATTCGCTCAGGTTTAAGTATTTATCAGTTAGCTAAAAAAGCAAACTATCCAACCATAGTATCTAAAAAAACATCTGATGGAACCCCAATTCCATGGGGTGCACTATCGGGTTTGGCAATGGATAGAGACGATGATGAAACGGCTTACACGGTTCAGGATAGCTTTTATAAAAAGAGCCGCATCCTGAAGCTGGATATTGATGATGTACCTGCAAAAATTACTAAAGAAATCGTACTTAATGACATGATGGGTAAGCTAGCAGCAGTCGCACCCTTGATGGTGAATGGCGATGGTACGGTAAATCTGGACCCGGAAGGTATTTCAACACGTAAAAACGGCGGTTTCTGGGTAGCCTCTGAAGGTAAGGGAACCCTTGGAAGTGCAAGTAAACCTTTCGAAACATTAAACCTGTTGCTTCGTGTTAATAAGAATGGTGGCATTGAAGAAGTGGTTACCTTACCTGATGCGGTAAATGCGCGTCAGGTAAGGTTCGGATTTGAGGGTGTTGCAAGTGTTGATACTCATTCTTCCGAAGTGCTATTTGTAGCTTTCCAGCGTGAATGGGCTGGCGATGCAGATGATCATGTACGTATTGGTCGCTACGATACAGCAACTGGAGATTGGGGTTTTTATTACTACCCAATTGAAACACCGTTATCAGTTAATGGCGGTTGGGTTGGCTTATCTGATTTAACCTATCTGGGTAATGATGAATTTGCGGTTATCGAACGTGATAACCAGGGCGGGCCTGATGCTGCTATAAAGCGCTTGTATAAATTCTCCATAGCAGGTGTGACTTCTGTTGCGGATAATGGCGATGCTCCTGCATTTCCATTACTAGGAAAAATGTTAGTTAGAGATCTTATGGTTGATTTGCATGCAACCGGTGGTTTTACGCTAGAGAAGATAGAAGGCCTGGCCGTGACGGATGAAGGTACAGCATTTGTCGTTAATGATAATGACGGTGTTGATGACTCTAACGGTGAAACGCAGCTATTACGCTTAAAAGATATTTTTTAACTTAAAATTATTTAAGTCTTTTTATAACTGAGCCGGGGTATATTTTTACCCCGGCTTTTTTGTTTTTCACCAACTGCTTTACTAATTAAAACTCAGGTTATCCAGGGTTGCGATGGTTTTTAAATGGATAATAGTGCAATGTCATTAATATGACAAAAGTACGAGATCAGCCGTCTAAATAACCGATATTCACAGAAAAAATTTATTTTTGCTAACAGGTTCTATGTTTGCCTAATAAGGGAAGATTTTCTATGGCATATCAATATTAGGTTATGCTAATGTTCTTCAGTTGAGGTATATGGCCTTACTTATATAAATTTTAAATGGAGAATATTTATGAAACCTATGATGGTTCTTATAGCAACAATTGTGTCTGGCTTAATTGCATTTTCAGTACAGGCTGAAGGCAACACTGACTGGACTAAGCTTAAAGCGAAAAAACAAACAGAGCTGGGTTTGTATATGACACCTCAACAAGCCAGTTCATATATGGAGAAGCATGCTGATAAGGCCCTGTTTATAGATGTGCGTTCGCGCCCTGAAGTTAATTTTCTGGGAATGCCAAC